>OLZF01001322.1_pt1 | contig 18400 bp, 19 predicted proteins | sample 1674391 | NCBI WGS metagenome assembly OLZF01 (sample SAMEA103958166, study PRJEB25191) | human gut metagenome | biome: human-associated habitat [ENVO:00009003]; feature: intestine environment [ENVO:2100002]; material: feces | place: Germany | collected 2013/2015
AGCATAGTCAGTGATATCTTTGAGAAAAATGTGTCAACTAATATTGACAATATCAAACTCCTTAAGCGTTCTGAACTGCTTTTTTCTCAAGTATTCTAATAATCCATTTATCTGAATACTTCCACGTCCTTTATCCTTTGCAATAATCTTTACGGGTAGATGCAAGTTCGTGTAAATGTACTTTACTAATATAAACTCAGATTTTCCATGAACAATGACTGCACATTTTGTATAATTCAATGCATTATGAGGCACTACTACTCGCCTCCTTCTACATCTAACACATCGTCCAGCTCCTGCAATATGGTATCATAGTCCAGTATATCCACAATTGGCACACCACCGAACAGTCCTTTCAAATACATAATTCTTGGATTATTTGTTCCCTGGATTCTCGGATACTTATCCAAACACTTTGCTTCTTTATTTCCTTGATAATCAACATTAATTAAATACACGGACTTAATATCAATGGTTTCCAACATGTACGTATTATGCGTTGTAATAATAAGTTGACCCGTAATATCCTCTATCATTGACTCCAGCACATTTTTTAAAAGTAAGTCATGTATTCCATCATCTATTTCGTCATAAATAACCGTAACACCACAAAATGCTCCAAGCAATGAACGAATGATATCAATAATGTGCTGCGTACCTGCTGACTCTCTAGAAAAAGGAATTGTCCTAATCTTTCCGCCAATCATTTTCCTAACATATAATTTATATAGAATTACATCATTCTCAACTTTTCTTTCGTAGTATACATCTTTTATATCCGCATACGCTTGTGTAAAGAAATCACGAATAATTCTTTCTGAACGATCTAATAATTCTTCGTTCTCTTTTTTTATTTTTCCATCATTTAAATTTCTCAACACATTTGCTGGTTTACTAGCATTTATTTCACTACCCGAAGATGATGTTCTTTTGCAATGGATTGTAGTATCTTTCAACATATCAATTATGTCAAACACATACTCTAAATAACTTTCCTTTATATATTCCTCATTTTTATCTTCTCTTTCTTTGTTAAAGATACTCAACAAGGTATGTTTGCCCCAATATTTACTTATTTCATCTCTAAGTTCTAATTCAACCTTTTTATTCTTGAAAAGCTTATTTGAAAATACTATTTTAGAATTTTCATTTGTGTAATCGATTTCATACAAAACCCCTCGCTGCTTTCCAGTAAAATAATAAAGCTTTTCATACAAAAAACGTTCTTCAAAGGACATTATATAATAACCTTCATGTCCATTTACTTGAAATCCATATTCGATGGTAGTTGCTTCCTCACACTCGATCATTCTGCAATTTTCTTTGTATTTTAAGATGCTTGTGCTATTCAACAACATTTCCAGAAGTTCTTGTGGAATATCTTTTTTCTTAGCAACTTCCATTATTCTTTCCGTTTCACCTACCATTTGAAATGATTCAATGGATTTTCTTAATAAATCAATGCATGTAACAAAATTTGACTTTCCGCTACCATTTTCTCCGTAAATAGAAATAAACTTCTTGGCACCTTTGCTTCCGTTTCTAAAATCAAACATTACATCCTTAAATGACATAAAATTTTTCATCTTCACATAAGTAATCATTTCATGCACCTCCACTGTCATAGTACCACCTTTCCACTTTAAAGTCAATATCTTTTTAGTTTTTGTTGTTTTTTATAACATTTTATTCAATGTTTTTTATTTTTATTCCTAAAACTTCTTTTTTAACTAGTCATTATTGACCCCAAAATAGATTACACACAAAAAGAGTCAGCAGCTAACTGACTCCTTTAGATAAATCCTTTTCACTTTTCTGTATCCCTTTTTGATTTTTTATATAGATTTTGACAGATTAATATCTTTATATATCATCCCCATACGGATAATAATGCTCTGACTTCAACTGAAACTCCTTCAGATTACAAATCTTTATATCATCATCAAACTCAGCAATGGTAACTCCGTCAAAACTGTCCACATTACCCTCATAGTTGCACCTAAAATACCATTCCACCACGGCTGTAGCCTTGGAAACAATCACACGCTTTATATCCCACTGCAAAACAGTCCCTTTCCGATTCCAGTCCTCAAACCACCTGACGATCTGTACAATTCCTTTATATACCAAACCATAACACTCGCTGTAAATAATATTGCCACTAAAAATCCCCTTTATAGAATCAATGTCTTTATCCAGCCAACACTGAAAATATTTTCTAATAATCTCTTCCATTCTGTACCTACCCTTTCACCCGTTCAATAGTTCCGTCCACAGAAATACATTGCACATATCTTTTCTTCCACATAAACTCATTATATATAACTCTGCTGCCCTGTCATAAAAGCATTATCAAATGTGGTATTTGCATTTTCCGGCACAATCATCTTAAAACCATGCTCAAATCCACACTTGATTGTTGCATCAATACAGTAATCCGTCTGCAATCCTACAACTGCTACTGTTTGGCCATTCTTTTCCATCAGGTATTCCAATAGCCCAGTGCCCTTAAAAGAACTGTTCACAGTCTTATCAAAAATCTTTTCACCCTGCAGAGGGTTAAACCCTTCGTATATCCCAAAACCCGATGTTCCCTATGTCAACTCCGCTCCGGCACCATCATCATGTCTTACATAAATAACTTCAACACCTTTTTCTCTGGCAGCTGCAATTAATGTTTCAACAGCATTTTCAAACGTACTAAAATTATACAAACCCGGATTAGTTATCAACTTCTGTGTATCTACTACTAACAGTACCATCTGTTCTCACCTTATCCTAAATATTTCTCTATCACACTCTGCTCCACAACCGCTTTCCCCAGCAATGTCATAGCCTGCTTCGGTCAATTGTTTATACACCTATAACACATAGTACACTGATTATTCTGCCAGTCTTTCTCATTAACGCTCTTTATATTATTCATAGGAGATAATCTCTCACACTTGCCACAACCTATGCACCTATCTTCATCTACTCGTAGCTTATCTGAGTAATTCCTCGTTTTATGCCCAAAATACAGTCTTTGTCCAAAGAAACTAGCTATACGATACAAGACACCTATTCCCTCTTGTGGCGGCTTTCCTGATTTCAAAAGCTGAACCGCTTTCTTAATCTTCTCTTCTGCTTTCTTCACAAGCTCCTTGTTCTTCTCCAACGGACGCTTCAACACTTTTTCATCACCTATGCTATCCGGCATTTTCAGATGCAAGCCGCCTACAATTTCCGCCCCATATTTCTGCAAAAGACCCCCCAAAACACCTGCCCCATCACCACTAAACAAGCCCATTGTGACAATAATAAAAATCTTCTTATTCTTCCACAGTTCTTTATTATCACATATAAATTCACGCAGTATCCTTGGCACAGTGCTATACTATACCGGATATGCCAATACAAGCATATCGTCTTGTTTCGCGGCTTCAATGACATTATCGTCTTCTATTGAAAACACACGCACTCTTTTATCATATTCAGCACAAAATAATTCTACTGCATATTTGGAATTGCCTGTTCCACTAAAATATATTCCTTGCATTTTTCTCTTCCTTCTTTATAATTCTCCATACAGCAAATTTCCCCATAGCTGCTGCCGTTGGAAGTCCGCCCGGTCCCATTAGCCACTGACTTGCCAACAATACATTTTCAATCCCTTTTACTACTCCCGGCACTGTAATGCTCTTTGCCTGTTTCGTCGTAACAAAACTCATATATGCACCTTTATAGGAATTACAATACCTCGTATATGTCATTGGTGACCATACATCAATCACATGAATCTTTCCTTCTAAAAATGGATACTCTGTGACAACTCTTTCCATCGCTTGCTCTGCAATTTCAATCTTTTTCTTTTCATAGTCCGCTTTATCCGTATAAAGCGATTCCCAATATTTATAATCAGCTTCTGTCTGTGAAAAGTTTGTCTGCAAAATCATTTTTCCTTCCGGTGCAAAGTCTGGTTCATAATCATAGGATTGGATACTCATACACTTCACCTTATGATTTCCCACATTCATTTCATCACAAGAAAATACTCTTGTTCCTGTCAACTCCGTAAATGCTCCATCTACTGCATATGCAATTTGAAATCCACTACTAACCGGATATTTTTCTTTATCGACATACATTTTCTTAAGTTCCCGAGGCATATATTTTTTAGGCAACAGCTTCCGAAATGTATAATCCGTATCACAAGCACATACAACATAATCCGCTTCAACTTTCTTTTCATTCGCTAATAAAATACCTTCTGCCTTTTTACCATTCACTATAATTGTTTCTACACTTGTATTTGTATGTATTACACCACCATATTCCTTGTATTTTTCAGCGATACGAAGTGACATCGCCAACGATCCACCTTTCGGTATATCACCATTTCCTCCGGTCACTGTTCCATAAGATACGAGAAAAGCATACGCCCGATACCCGCTTGGCATATAATCAACAATTGCACGCTGAATTAATGGGTGTTTAAAACGCATTGCCAGTTCATTGATATCCATATTCCCATACTCTTTCATCACTTTTCCCATTGCCCTCATCGACATACCCAATTTCATATAATCAATAAGGTTCATGGCATCAAAAGGTTTTTCAACTGGAACATTCATAGTTTCCGCCATAGATACATAATCTATTAATTTATTAATTTCTTTTTCGTCCTCAGGAGACATTTCTAACATTTCCTTACGCGTTCTTTCCTTATCTCTCCAAAAGGTTAACGTTTGACCATTTAATTTGGAAGAAAAAAACATCTCTTTTTTATACAGTTCTACACCATCGCCTAATGCACCAATTTCTTTCCAAAGTTCATGCAATGCACTCCCTGTTCTTGTTCCCGTAAGCCAGTGAATACAATTATCAATAAAGTATCCTTCCCGCTTCCATCCGGTACACTGTCCTCCAGGCAAAACATTTTTTTCATAAATCTCTGTAGTGAATCCTTCCTTCTGTAACAGTACTCCTGCTGTCATTCCTGCAATTCCACCGCCAATAATCACGATCTTCTTCATATGCACCTCACTATTTCTTTCTCACAATATCAACAATCCACTCTGCATTTGGTAACTCAATCTCTTGATTCGTAGCATACTGTTCGGCAATTCCTTGTATACTACACCAAAACGCATTGGAAATCACCAAGGGATTGCCTTCCTTAATACTTCCCTCTTGCTGTCCCCATTCGATAATTGGTACAAATTGTTCTATTGTATTTACTTTCATTGCTATTTCTCTGATATGCTCTGGTGTTGCTTCACTTCGTTGTGCTTCTGCCATCAGCACAAACATTTTTGCTACAATAGGTTGTTTTTTCATATACTCAAATAACTCTTCTGTAAATTTCACAAAATAGCCTATTGCATGCTCACACTTCTGCGCTCCCGGATATGATGTTCCTTCCAGACCCATTCGAATTAACTCTTCATATAAAGCTTCTTTGGATTCAAAATAATGAAACATTAATCCTATACTCATATTTACTCTCTTAGCGATATCTGTTATCTTTGTAGCCGCATATCCCTTACTAACAAATAACTCTAGCGCAGCATTTATTATTTCTTGTCTTCTCCGTTCTTTTTGCTCTTTTCTTGTTTCCAATTAATCTTCCTCTCTTTTTTGAATAATTATTCATTGAATTTTTATTTAATTTCATCATAAGTATTGTTATTTGTAAATACAAACCACCCCAAGTAGCAGCCCTGCCGCTTGGGGCATCCCTTACCGGCTCATCCCGGCAACCATTTTTCTTTATTTTTCGTTATTCTCTTCCGCTACATTTTATATTTCCAGGCAACAGAAAAACCCGTAGAACCGAAGTTCTACGGGCATCTTACGTTTGGACACAACGTTATCTTACGATAACAATATATAAATTTTATCTGTCAACCAGTGATTACTCGATGATAGTAGCAACACGACCTGATCCAACAGTACGTCCACCTTCACGGATAGCGAATGTAAGACCCTGCTCCATAGCGATCGGATGGATCAGTTCGATTGTCATCTCTACGTTATCTCCAGGCATGCACATCTCTGTACCAGCCGGCAGATTGATAACGCCAGTTACGTCAGTTGTTCTGAAGTAGAACTGCGGACGATAGTTGTTGAAGAAAGGTGTGTGACGTCCACCCTCGTCTTTTGTCAGAACGTAAACCTGAGCTGTGAATTTCTTGTGGCAGGTAACTGAACCTGGTTTTGAAAGAACCTGACCTCTTTCGATCTCAGTTCTCTGAACACCACGAAGCAGAGCACCGATGTTATCACCAGCCTGAGCCTCATCCAACAGCTTACGGAACATTTCGATACCAGTTACAACAGTTTTACGTGTTTCTTCTTTGATACCAACGATTTCAACTTCCTCGTTCAGATGCAGAACACCACGCTCAACACGTCCGGTAGCAACAGTACCACGACCTGTGATTGTGAATACATCCTCTACAGGCATCAGGAATGGCTGATCTGTAGCACGCTGAGGATCCGGAATCCACTCATCAACAGCTGCCATCAGTTCCATGATCTTGTCGCCCCATTCGCCTGACGGATCTTCCAGAGCTTTCAGAGCAGAACCCTGAATAATCGGTGTGTCATCTCCCGGGAACTCGTACTCGTTCAGCAGCTCACGGATCTCCATGTCTACCAGCTCAAGCAGCTCTTCATCATCAACCATATCACATTTGTTCATGAATACTACGATATAAGGTACACCTACCTGACGGGACAGAAGGATATGCTCTTTTGTCTGAGCCATAACACCATCAGTTGCAGCAACAACCAGGATAGCGCCGTCCATCTGAGCAGCACCTGTGATCATGTTCTTTACATAGTCAGCATGGCCTGGGCAGTCAACGTGTGCGTAATGTCTGTTATCTGTCTCATACTCAACGTGTGCAGTAGAGATTGTAATACCACGCTCTCTCTCTTCCGGAGCTTTATCAATGTTTTCGAAATCTACAGCTGCATTACCAGCAACTCTTTCTGAAAGAGTCTTAGTGATAGCTGCTGTCAGAGTTGTTTTACCATGGTCTACGTGTCCAATGGTACCAATGTTACAATGCGGTTTTGTTCTTTCAAATTTAGCCTTAGCCATTTTTCAAAATCCTCCTTATAGATCTGTGCCCCTTGGGCTTTTTGAGTTCTGCGGATATCCGCATCAGGAGATAAAATCTCCGATATTCGTAGCCTGCTAACCTAGATTATATTGCATAATCGTAGGTTTTGCAAGCATTTTAACTTTATTTTGCCTTTGCAGACAGAACTTTTTCCTGTACAGACTTCGGAACCGGCTCATATCTGTCGAAGAACATGGAGTAATTACCACGACCCTGTGTTCTGGAACGCAGATCTGTTGCGTATCCGAACATCTCAGCCAACGGTACAAAACCACGAATCATCTTTCCGCCGCCCACATCGTCCATACCTTCGATACGTCCACGACGAGAGTTGATATCACCGATAACGTCACCCATGTAATCTTCCGGAGTAGATACTTCCACCTTCATGATCGGCTCAAGCAATACCGGAGCTGCCTTCTGCATTGCTTCCTTAAATGCAAGAGAACCTGCAATATGGAATGCCATCTCAGAAGAATCGACTTCATGGTAAGAACCGTCGTATACATTTGCAGAAACACCTACAACAGGGAATCCGCCAAGGATACCAGCCTTCATAGCTTCTTCGATACCCTCTCCGACTGCCGGGATATATTCCTTCGGAATCGCACCGCCGACAACGCTGGATACAAACTTATAAGTTTCTTCTGCATTTGCATCCATAGGCTCAAATTTAACTTTACAGTGACCGTACTGTCCACGACCACCGGACTGTTTTGCATACTTGCTGTCCACATCTGCCGGTTTTGTAATGGTCTCTTTGTAAGCAACCTGAGGAGCACCAACATTTGCCTCTACGTGGAACTCACGAAGCAGACGGTCTACGATGATTTCCAGATGGAGCTCACCCATACCTGCAATGATCGTCTGTCCTGTTTCCTGATTGGTGTGTGCACGGAATGTCGGGTCTTCCTCTGCCAGTTTTGCAAGAGCTTCACCCAGTTTACCCTGACCAGCTTTTGTCTTAGGCTCAATTGCCAGTTCGATAACTGGTTCCGGGAATTCCATGGACTCAAGGATTACCGGATGCTGTTCGTCACAGATGGTATCACCGGTTGTTGTAAACTTAAATCCGATTGCAGCTGCAATATCTCCGGAATATACTTTATCCAGCTCCTGTCTCTTGTTGGCATGCATCTGCAGGATACGTCCAACACGTTCTTTTTTACCCTTTGTAGAGTTATATACATAAGAACCAGAGTTCATAGTACCGGAATATACACGGAAATATGCCAGCTTACCAACAAATGGATCTGTCATAATCTTAAATGCCAGAGCTGAGAACGGTTCGTCATCGGAAGAATGTCTTACTGTCTCATTTCCTTCCATATCAACACCATCGATTGGCGGAATATCGGTTGGAGCCGGCATATACTCAAGGATTGCATCCAGAAGTTTCTGAACACCTTTATTTCTGTAAGCAGAACCACAGCATACCGGAATCGCTGCACATTCGCAGGTTCCTTTACGCAGAGCTGCTTTCATCTCGTCAACAGACGGAATATCATCTTCCAGATAACGCATCATCAGCTCATCATCCAGTTCGCAAACCTTCTCAATCAGCTCTGTATGATACAGTTCTGCGTCATCCTGCATATCTTCCGGAACATCAACGATTGAGACATCTTCACCTTTATCATCATTGTAGATGTAAGCTTTCATCTCAAACAGATCGATAATTCCTTTAAATTCATCTTCCTTGCCGATCGGCAACTGAAGAATGATTGCATTTTTTCCAAGACGAGTCTTAATCTGATCTACAGCATTGTAGAAATCTGCACCCAGGATATCCATCTTATTGATGAATGCCATACGAGGTACATTGTAGGTGTCAGCCTGACGCCATACATTCTCAGACTGTGGCTCAACGCCGCCCTTTGCACAGAATACACCGACAGCGCCGTCCAGTACACGAAGAGAACGCTCTACCTCAACGGTAAAGTCAACGTGTCCAGGAGTATCAATGATATTGATACGGTGCTCTAAAGCACCCGGTTTTACCTTGCAGTTTTCCTGCGGTGTCCAGTGGCAGGTAGTAGCGGCTGAAGTGATCGTAATACCACGCTCTTGCTCCTGCTCCATCCAGTCCATGGTAGCAGTTCCTTCGTGAGTATCACCAATTTTATAGTTAACACCGGTATAGTACAGAATACGCTCAGTAAGAGTTGTCTTACCTGCATCGATATGTGCCATAATACCAATGTTTCTGGTTCTATCTAATGGATATTCTCTTCCAGCCAAAACTTTTTCCTCCTGTTTTATTCTAAACGGAGGTACGGACTTTTAAGCACAAGCTTTCAAGTCCCCCTCACATGAACGACATGCTTTCAGATTAGAATCTGTAATGAGCAAACGCCTTATTTGCATCTGCCATCTTATGCATATCTTCTTTCTTCTTAACGGATGCACCTGTGTTATTCATAGCATCCAGAAGCTCGTTAGCCAATCTGTCCTCCATGGTCTTTTCGCCTCTCTTACGAGAATACGTGGTGATCCAACGAAGAGCCAGAGCCTGACGTCTCTCCGGACGAACCTCGATCGGCACCTGATAGGTTGCTCCACCGATACGTCTTGCTTTTACTTCGAGAACCGGCATGATATTGTTCATAGCTTCTTCAAATACTTCAAGTGCTGGTTTTCCAGATTTTGCTTCTACTTTAGCAAATGCACCGTATACAATCTTCTGTGCAACACCTTTCTTACCGTCTAACATGATGTTATTGATAAGTTTGGTTACCACTTTGTTGTTGTATAACGGATCTGCTAAAACATCTCTTTTTTGAGTATGTCCTTTACGTGGCACGTTACTTCCCTCCTTAATCATAATTCGATTAGATCTCAGGTACTCACACATATATCGATGTATGTTCGCACTGGTAAATTCTCTATTAACCTGCAACCGTGAAAGGTTAAGGAATACCGTACAACATAGGATATCTGTGATACAAGAAAATTCGAATCTTTTTTAATCAGTATTTGCTGCTGACAGCAAACGTTATGAAGACCTTACTTTATTTATCTTCGCAAGATTATTTCTTTTTCGGTCTCTTAGCGCCGTATTTGGAACGGGCCTGTTTTCTGTTAGCTACACCTGCTGTATCAAGTGTACCACGGATAATGTGATATCTTGTACCTGGCAGGTCCTTAACTCTTCCTCCACGGATCAGAACAACGCTATGCTCCTGAAGGTTGTGACCTTCTCCTGGGATGTAGCTTGTTACTTCGATACCGTTGGAAAGACGAACTCTGGCGATTTTTCTAAGAGCTGAGTTAGGCTTCTTAGGAGTAGCTGTTTTAACTGCTGTACATACGCCACGTTTCTGTGGAGAAGACATATCAGATGTCTTTTTCTGAAGAGAGTTAAAGCTTTTCTGCAGAGCCGGTGCGGTAGACTTCTTTACAGATGTCTGACGTCCTTTTCTTACTAACTGATTAAATGTTGGCATTCCTTTTCACCTCCTGAATGATTCTCCGCTTCTGCGGGGTTGTTCGGTTGCTTAATCGCATATAAATTTGCGCACAAAAAATGCTGTACATCTATGCACGCTTGAACATTATATCCTTCCCCGACAAAAAAGTCAAGAAAATTCCGGTAAAAACAGTACAAAATTTCAGCAAAATTTCATTTTACAAGTTTTTTCTGCCTTACTTTACCGACACCCCAAACAACTCCTCCCTTATTTTCTAATCAGAAGAATCCTCTGCCATTAAAATTTTAGCCGGAAAAGAAAGAATTATACAAAACCCGTCTTGTTTTTCTTCTGTGGGCGCACTATAATATCCTTATCACATCAGTTCCGGGAGGAGTGCGGTTCTTGCCCGTATCGGAGGTGTCCGGTCTCACACTGATTATCCCGGGAACACGCTCCGGCTGGTGTGATTATGGTAAACAAAAAAGCCGCCAGACAAGCGACTTTTGAGCGGAGACGGAGGGATTCGAACCCTCGTGCCCCGGAGGGCAAACGCATTTCGAGTGCGCCCCGTTATGACCACTTCGATACGTCTCCAGATATTTTGTCCAACCGGACACCTTTCTTATTATAACTGCTTTTCCCCTGTTCGTCAATCAATTTTCACGCTTCTTCTTTACTTTGTCCGTGATTCACCTGCGACCCGCAACAATTCCTATGCAAAATCCTTGCCTTCCCACGTCTCCCATGATAAACTAAATTGTATTATAAAATTTATATAAGAAATTTTCAAACACACTCTAAGGAACTTACAGGAGGAAAAAATTATGAGTAATTATAGCTGGCAGGATGATAATGATACCAGCACTCAAAACACGTATGACCCTTCCGGTGATGATCCCGGCAATTCCCCCAGGCCCGACCAGACCGACCACGGACGAACTGCCGGAAATCCTCAGGATTACGGACAATATGGTTATGGGTCCGGCGGCAGCGATTCACAGAATTCCGGACAATACGGATATGGGTCTGCCCCTGATAATCCGCAGAATTATGGTCATTATGATTATCAGCCGAACCGTCAATATTTTGATTTAAACACTCAGAAGCAGGGAAATTACGGACAAAATCCACGCTATACCCAACCCGGTTCATCCGGTATGGCAACCGCCGCACTGATTCTTGGTATCTGTTCTATCCTGTTTATCTGCTGCGGACTTTCTCCACTGGTTGGCGGAGTCGGCATTGTGATTGCATTACTTTCACGCGGAAACGGTAAAATGGAAAGCTCCGCACAGATCGGACTCGGTCTTTCTATTGGCGGAATCGTAATTGGTATCCTTTCCTGGACAATGTTACTGATTTATAGTTTTCAATCAGTAGGACAAACCGATCTAAATAATTTCTTTGATGATCCCTATATGGAGGATTTTTTTGACGATTCCTACGACTATGATATGGATGATTACGATGATTTACGGGAGTATTTCAGCGATATCGATTTATAAGAAAATTTGGAGTGATAAGATATGAAACATTCATCAGCAGAATTAAAAGCGCTTGCGCGCAAGGCATTGATCGGCAATTATGGTCTCTGTATCGCAGCCAGCCTGCTTTTCGGCCTTTTTTCAATAATTATAGGATTTATAAGCAACTGGGTCTTTCCTGTATCCGGTTACAGTTCCAGCTTCATGTCAGTTGCCAGTTATGTCTTTCAATTCCTGACTCTACTGCTCGTACAGGTTCTGAATGTGGGTTTTTTACAGATTTCTCTCAAAATCAGCCGTCATGAGCAGGCTCAGATTCAGGATCTCTTCTACGGATTTACACACCATCCGGATCGCATTCTGGCAGTTGCCTTAATTTGGGGAGCCCTGTCTTTCCTGCTTGTTTCTCTGCCTATGATACTATTTACACAATACGGAATTACCTCCCTACCCTTTTATCAGGATTTCCTATACCTGCCCACCCACCAACTTACTTTCAGGGATGCACTCTCCTTTTTATGTACACTCCTGATTGTTACGTGTGCAATTTCATTCATCGGGATGTTGGTTTATACTCTGATTACACTGCCATTTGCGATGACCATGTTTCTTTTGGCAGACACTGAATGCACTGCCATAGAAGCCCTTAAGGAAAGTGCCCGTCTTATGAAAGGAAACAAAGGGAGATACTTTTATCTGCATTACCTAAGTTTTCTCGGCATTCTGTGCATTTCTCTTTTAAGCTTCGGTGTGGCGCTGCTCTGGGTTCAGCCTTACATGAATGTGACATTGGCAAACTTCTACCGAGAACTTCGGGGAGAAATTTAATAGCGAAAAGTTGAAACTGATACGATAAAACTCTGACACATTTGGGATTTAAAATTCTCTGTGTCAGAGTTTTTGCAGTTATCCAAGGGGAATATGAAATACGATCAGAAGAATATTCCGCAAGATCCAGTTTACTATGATTATGACAAATGCACCGTAAAGATAATAGTTATGATAGCGGCTTCCTATTGCTATATGACCTTTGCTCATATGGTCAATCGTATTGCTAAACATATACCACAGAAAAATCACCGCTGTATACGGTACTACAGGATGAAAATAGAAAGAAAGTATCGGATGACCCATCAGCAGAGCAAAAAAAGCTCTGGTTCCTCCGCATCCCGGACAATACAAACCCACAAAACGCCTGAGCAAACATTCTGCAGCACTGCTCAAACGTACCGGATGCATTTGCAGAAAAACTGCCGCAGCGGCAAGAATGCCTGTAATCATCCATCCAATGAAATAACAGATTTTCCTTGCATTTTCTTTTTGTATCATGAATCAATACCCTCTATTTCAATTAGGAATCTGCTAAGGAACTGTAGAAAGAAGACGACATGTTCCGGCAGGTTCATATCGTCTTTTTTCGCGAAACATCGGAAAATCCAAACTCCGACTCTCTTTATTTTGAAAACAAATATTCCATCAGTTCACAGCCCTTTTGAATCTTATTTCCGCTCTTCGCAGCTTCGGCTTCCGTATATTTCCAGTCATGTTTCTGTAAATCTGTACTGTCATAGAGCAGGTATGGAACAGGATCCGATACATGCGTGCGGACACGGATCGGGGTTGGATGATCCGGAAGCACCAACAAACGATAATCTTCACCGGACGCATCCAACTGTTCTTTTACATGAGCGATGATTCGGGTATCCATACGATGAATCGCTTCCACTTTCCGCTCTACACTGCCCTGGTGTCCCATCTCATCAGGAGCTTCCAGATGAATATATACAAAATCATATCCGTCCTTCAAAAGTGCATCAACTGCCGCCTGCGCTTTTCCTTCATAATTTGTATGTAGTCCGCCGTTTGCACCTTCTACGGTAATATTATGCATTTCCGCTCCTACTGCAATTCCTTTCAGAAGATCAACTGCGGATATCATCGCACCCTTTTTGTGATATTTCTCTTCAAATGAAGATAATGCAGGTTTTGTTCCCGCACCCCAGAACCAGAAACTATTCGCCGGATTCAATCCCTTTGCCTTACGTTCCACGTTCAGCGGGTGATCTTTCAGAATCTCATAACTGCGCTTCTGCATATAACGAAGTACCTCATCCTGCGGAAGATATTGACCGATTACCTGACCCAATACATCGTGGGGCGGTGTCAGCGCTACCACCTGCCCGTTTGCCCAGATCAGGCAATGCCGGTAGCTGGTTCCAACGTAGAACTGATAGGTTTCATTTTCCAGCTCATCCGTAACAGCTTTCAGAAGGATCTTGGCATCCTCTGTACTGATTTCCGAAGCACTGTGGTCAATAATTGTCTTTTCCTCATAAGGAACATCATCATCCGATAAGGTCACAATGTTACAGCGGAGTGCCACATCATCCGATTTCATATCCACTCCGATGCTTAAAGCCTCCAACGGAGAACGACCTGTATAATATTCCTTCGGATCATATCCGATCACTGACAGATTGGCAGTATCTGATCCCGGTGCCATTCCTTCCGGAATTGTCTGAACCATACCGATCTCGGATACCTTTGCCAGTTCATCTAAAGCAGGTGTTACGGCATAGTCTAACGGTGTTTTTCCTCCCAGACTTTCAATTGGCTCATCCGCCATACCATCACCCAGCATAACTACATATTTCATAATAAATTTCCTCCTCTCGCCAGGTGCGGGAGTGCATAGCACGGAGCATCTGACTTTCATATATGGTGATGTCTGCGTCAGCAAACATGTCCGTTTAGAATCTTGCACGAATCATGCTGATGATTCCTTCTACCTTGGCAGCTTTCTCCCGATAACCGGCCTCTGTCATCTCGCCGGTGATAAATGCAAACTCATCTTCCAGACTTGGAATTGTCACCGGATCAACCTCACCAAATGCAGCTTCTACTGTCGCAAGAACGCTTGCTGTACTGCCCTTGATACGCACAAAGAATCTGCCCGGTACTTCATCAAGGGGCATAAGCTCCAGCTTTTTGGAATCCCATCCGTCACCCATCACAGTCTTATCCAGATTCTTGGCCGCCTCCACAACATCTGCAACTACTGCACTTGCCGTCGGAAGCTTTCCTGCTCCTTTTCCATAGAACATCGCATCACCCAGCATATTTCCATGAACAGAAACAGCATTAAACACATCATTGACACTATATAAAGAATTGGAAGAATCAATCATCACAGGGCTCACCATAGCATAAGTACCCTTCTCTGTCTTCTTGCTGACTGCAAGAAGTTTGATGCTTGTTCCAATCGCCTGTGCATATTTGATATCCGTGGCTGTAATTTTTGTGATCCCTTCCGTATAGATATCCTTGTAATCCACATAATTGCCAAATGCCAGCGAAGACAGAATCGCAATCTTACGGCATGCATCATATCCTTCCACATCGGCTTCCGGATTACGCTCTGCATATCCCATATCCTGTGCTTTCTTCAGTACTTCTTCAAAATCAGAACCATCACTTGCCATCTTGCTTAAGATATAGTTTGTAGTTCCATTTAAGATACCGGATACTTCATCAATCTTATCAGCGGTCAACGCCTGATACAGAGGACGAATAATCGGAATACCGCCGCCGCAGCTTGCTTCGAACAGGAAATTGACATGATGTTCTTTAGCAGTCTGTAAAAGATCTGTACCATGCTGTGCAACCAACTCTTTATTGGAGGTACATACGCTCTTACCGCTCTCCAGACACCGTTTTACGAAATGAAAAGAAGGGTTCAATCCTCCCATAACTTCTACTACAATCTTAACTTCCGGATCATTTACAATTTCTTCAAAATCATGTACCAGAACTTTTTCCACCGGATCTCCCGGAAAATCTCTCAAATCCAACACATACTTGATCTCTACTTCTTCGCCTACATTCTTATTGATCGTATCCTGATTCACACGGAACACTTCCACAACGCCCGAACCTACGGTACCGTACCCTAACACTGCAACTTTAATCATCTTACTTTTCACTCCCTACCTAGTATTTTAAAATAATGAACACCGTCTTTTTTCTCAATGCTGCTCATCATAGCCGCCGCATCTCCCACTTCCGGTGCAATGTCCACACTGATCGTCAATGTAGCTACACCATTCAGCGGAATTGACTGATGAATCGTCAAAATATTACCGTGATGCCGGGCAATCGTCTTCAGCACATCGGAAAGCAACCCCGGCTCATCATCCATCTGCAGTATAAATGTGATAGTCTTTCCTTTCGCATTATCATGGAAAGGAAAGATATCATCCTTATATTTATAAAAGGAACTTCGGCTGATTCCCACCTGTTCGGTAGCCTCCTGAACCGTAAGTTCTTTCTTTTCCATAAGTCTCTTTGCCTCCAGCACTTTCAGCAAGACTTCCGGAACAGCTTTTTCTTTTACCACATAATACTTGCCTATATCTGACATGCTATTTCCTCTCCACACTGTTCGTCAACGGAAAACATTTGTACTCACAGAGAAGATACTATCACATTTTGCAGGTTTACGCAAGGATTTTTCTTGTGCTTACGCTATTTTTAGAGGGGGATTTGTGGGTGCCCCCTCTAAAGGGGGATGGGGACGGACGCAGTAAGGTTCCGGCTTATGCCCCGCTGTTTTTATGCTGGCTTCGACCTTAACAAGTTCTATGCTGAGAAATCCCTGTTTTTACAGAACCAGGACAATTCGCCGGAAAAACTGATGTTTTTCCGACTCAGTGTCCTTCAACATCCGGCCTTGTAAGCCAGATGTTGTCTGTAAAAACAGGGATTTTTCAGCCAAGAACTTGTAACAGGTCTGTAGATGCATAAAAAGCAGCGGGGCATAAGCCGGAACCTTACTGCTGTGCGTTGATATATTTTTAATGTATTGTCATGGTTTTGTGCATGTTCGCAGTACGAAGGCTTCGTAAGGCGCCAATTCTGCACTTCCCTCATAGCAGGTTCTTCCATAGTTCGAAATCAGACATTCTGCTGTTTCAAACGCTTCCGGTATCTCTATGTTGCATGTGTTTTCTGTGAAGTTGCAGACAACCAAAAGTTGTTCTCCGTCTAAGGTTCTTGTGTATACAAAAAGATTCTTATCATCGGCAAGCTGAAGTTCGTATTTTCCATATACAATCACTGGATACTGTTTTCTCAGGGCAATCAGCTTCTGATAATAGTGGAATACGGAATCCGCATCTTCCAGTTCGGCTTTGGCGTTGATCGTTTTATAGTTTGGATTTACAGGGATCCACGGAGTACCGGTGGTAAAGCCTGCGTGTTCGGTATCGTCCCACTGTACCGGTGTTCTGGCATTGTCACGGCTTTTATTTGTGATGCAGGGCCAGAATTTCTCCAGGGAAACTTTTCCGGACTCCACCCAATCCTCATAGGCATGAATGCTCTCAATATCCCGGAAATCTTCTTTGGACTGGAATGGATAATTTGTCATACCCAGTTCCTCACCTTGGTAAATATACGGAGTACCCTGCATCATATGAAGACAGGTTGCAAGCATTTTCGCCGATACTTCTCTATATTCCGGACGGTCATCTCCAAAACGTGAAACTGCTCTTGGCTGATCGTGATTGTCCCAGAACAGGCTGTTCCATGCCTTACCGTAAAGTTCGGTCTGCCATTTACTTAAGTTTTCTTTCAGGAAGGAAAGCGATACTTTTTCATCGGTCCATTTCCCGTATTTTCCGTCTGAATCTACATGTTCAAACTGAAATACCATGTTCAGCTCATGTCTGTCTTCTCCGGCATATTGCTGTGCCTGTTCAATCGTCACTCCGGCCGTTTCTCCTACGGTCATGATATCGTATCCGGAAAGCACTTTCTCATTCATTTCCTGTAAATATTCATGTACATGAGGCCCGTGGATACAATACGGACCAAAATCTCCCAGTGTACCGTCATCGGAACGTCCGTCCGGCATTTCCGGAGTTTTGGAAATCATGCTGATCACATCCATGCGGAATCCATCAATTCCTTTCTCACACCACCAGGTCATCATATCAAAGATTTCTTTCCGCACATTTTCATGATCCCAATTCAGATCCGGCTGTTTTTTGGAAAAGAGGTGCAGATAATACATTCCTGTATTCTCATCATACTCCCATGCCGGACCCCCGAAGCAGGAACCCCAGTTATTTGGTGCACTTCCGTCTGCTTTCGGTTCCCTCCAGATGTAGTAGTCCCGGTATGGATTCTCTTTGCTCTTCCGGCTTTCCATGAACCAGCGATGCTCATCGGAAGTATGATTTACAACCAGGTCCATCACGATACGCAGTCCCCGTTTATGTGCTTCCTCCAGCATCTCATCAAAATCCTCCATCGTTCCGAATTCATCCATAATATCCTGATAATCACTGATATCATAACCGTTATCATCATTGGGGGACTTATATACCGG
>OLZF01001331.1_pt1 | contig 18267 bp, 13 predicted proteins | sample 1674391 | NCBI WGS metagenome assembly OLZF01 (sample SAMEA103958166, study PRJEB25191) | human gut metagenome | biome: human-associated habitat [ENVO:00009003]; feature: intestine environment [ENVO:2100002]; material: feces | place: Germany | collected 2013/2015
CTGATGAGGGGCAAGCTGCCGTTATCGCCCATTTACCGGGCAACCCCCAGAAGGCCGCCCCTCATCCGGCCTTCGGCCACCTTCTCCCAAGGGAGAAGGCTTTACAGGTTGATATCCAGCTCCACCGGGCAATGGTCGCTGCCCATCACATCCATCAGGATCGCAGCGGTCTGGATTTTGTCGGCAATGCGGTCGCTGACCAGAAAATAGTCGATACGCCAGCCCGCGTTGCGCTCCCGCGCGCGGAACCGCATGCTCCACCAGCTGTACATGCCGGTGGCATCGGGGTGCAGGCGGCGGAAGGAATCGGTAAAGCCCGCCGCCAGCAGCTCGTCCAGCTTGCCGCGCTCCTGATCGCTGAAGCCCGCCGCGCCGCGGTTGGGGCCGGGGTTTTTCAGGTCAATGTCCTCATGCGCCACATTCAGATCTCCGCAAAGGATGACCGGCTTTTCGGCGTCAAGCTTCTGCAGGTAGCGGCGCAGGTCATTCTCCCACTGCATACGGTAGTCGATGCGCGCCAGCTCGTTCTGGGCGTTGGGAACATAGAGGTTGACGAGGTAGAAATCCGGGTATTCCAGCGTGATAGCGCGGCCCTCATGGTTATGGACATCCTCGTCCAAGCCGTACCGCACGCTGAGCGCCGGTGTTTTGGCCCAAACGGCCGTGCCGGAGTAGCCCTTTTTATCGGCGCTGTAGATGTACTCGGTGTAGCCCTCGGGCGCAAAGTCGGCCTGCCCGGGCTGCATCTTCGTCTCCTGAATGCAGAAAAAGTCCGCGTCCAGCGTGCGGAACACATCCTCAAAGCCTTTTTTAAGGCAGGCGCGCAGACCGTTGACATTCCAGCTGATGAATTTCATTGATAAACTCCTTTTTAAGCCTCCCCCGTCAAAGGGTGGCTTTTTTTGCTATACCTTTTTCATTGCGTTCTTTTGCCATGCACCGCTGGCAAAGCGGATCACAAAGCAGGTCACGCGGCAGATCCAGTCCACGACCATGGCCAGCCAGACGCCGACCGCGCCCATGCCCATATTGACACAGAGGATCCAGCTCAAACCCATGCGCCAGACGATCATCGAGAGGATCGAGGTGACCATCGTGAACCGCACATCGTTGGCGGCGCGCAGGGCGTTGGGCAGCACAAAGCCGGCCGGCCACAGCAAAATCGCCACACCGTTATGGATCATGACCAGCGTCCAGGACAGGGCGCGCGTCTCCGGCGAGAGGGTGTACATGCCCAAAATCCGGTTCAGGAAGAACAGCACCAGCAGATTCACGGTGCCCTGCGCGATATAATCCCACAAAAGCAGCTTTTTTGTATAATGCTTCGTCTGCTCAAAATCCTGTGCGCCGACACAGCGGCCCACGACCGTGATCATGGCAAGGCCCATTGCGTTGCCGACGATGCAGCCGACAGCATCGAGATTGTTGGCCACCGCATTGGCCGAGATATGCACCGTGCCGAACAGCGAGATCATCGAAACGACCAGCACCCGGCCAAGCTGGAACAGACTGTTCTCAAACGCCGAGGGAATGCCGATGTAGAGGATGCTCCTGACGGTGCGTCCCTCCAGCCGGGTAACTGTGCGCGGCGTGATGCGCAGCACATAGTCCCGCTTGGCGGCCAGTGACAGAATGATGACCGCACCCACCGCGCGGGAGACCAGCGTGGGCACGGCAACGCCCGCAACGCCCATGCGCAGCACAAAGACGCAGAGCGCATTGCCGCAGAAGTTGATGGCGTTGACAAGGACCGAGACCTTCATCGACACCGCGCTGTTGCCGGTGGAGCGGAAGATCGCCGCGCCCGCGTTGTAGAGTGCCAGAAACGGAAACGACAGCGCCGTGATCGTAAAGTAGGTCAGGCACGCCTGCATGACATCCTCGCTGATCGTGCCGAAGAAGAGCCGCAGCTGTGCCGTGCGGGTCACAAGGCAGAACACCGCCACCGCCGTGCCGAGAATGCCGCTGAGGCCCACCAGCTGCCCGGCGCTGCGGGCGGCCTCCTCGGGCCGCTTGGCGCCCAGATGCTGGCTGGTCACGACCGCGCCGCCGGTTGCCAGCGCACCGAACACTGTGATGATAAGCTGGTTGATCATATCCACTAGCGACACGCCGGAGATCGCCGCCTCCCCCACCGAGGAGACCATGACGGTATCGGCCATGCCCACCAGAACGCCGAGCGCCTGCTCGATGATAAGCGGCCAGAGCAGCGCAAGCAGCTGTTGGTTTGTAAACAGTCGTTCCTTTTTCACCTTATATAACATCTCACTTTCCCAGTATGAGTATAGCACAAAAAAATCCCCCGCGCAATGCGCGGGGGCAGGGTTTACTCGTACCGCAGGGCCTCGATGGGGTCGAGCTTAGCGGCCTTGTTGGCGGGATAGTAGCCGAAGAATACGCCGATGGCCATACTGAAGCCGACTGCTACCACGATGGCGGTCAGGCTCGGGCGGGCGGCGTAGCCCACAGCCTTGCTCAGCCCCGCACCGAGGGCCAGCCCCAGCAGGATACCGGCGATGCCGCCGATCAGGCAGAGGATGACGCTCTCGGTGATGAACTGCATCCGGATCGCCGCCGCCGGGGCGCCGAGCGCCTTGCGGGTGCCGATCTCCCGGGTGCGCTCGGTGACGGAGACCATCATAATGTTCATAACGCCGATGCCGCCCACCAGCAGCGAAAGCGCCGCAATGGCGGAGATACCCAGCGATACCGTGCCGAGCATCGAGGACATCGAGTCAAGCAGGCTTGCCAGACTTGAGGCGCTGACCGTCCAGGAATCGTTGCGGGTGTAGTAGCTGGCGAAGAAATCGCCGACCGTATCCACGAACGAGGTCACATTGACCGCCGTGCCGTCCGCCACGACCGTGATGCTCTGGTAACCGGCCCCCGCCCCGGCAATGGACTTTGCCACATCGAGCGGGATATAAAAATCCGTCTGGATCGAATCATCGTCCGTGCCGGAGAACATGCTGGAATAGCTGTCCTCGGTGTAACGGTAGACGCCCTCTATATAAAAGGTATACAGGTCCTTGTTGATGGTCAGCGTCACCGCCTTGCCGATGGCCTCCTGCGTGGTGCCGCCGATGGCCTGCTCAACGAACTTTTCCGACACACAGGCCACCTTGCGGCCTGCATCCTTGTCATCGTCCAGCCAGCGGCCGCAGAGGATCTGCGAATCTGTGTCAAGATTTTCCAGCGTGGCGGCGTTGGCACCGCTGACCGTGGCTGTGATGGTCGTGGTCGGGTCGCCGTATTTTGCCACCGTACCGCTGCCGACCTGCTGGGTCAGCTCGATATGATCGACCTTGCCGGGGAAGGCAGTAAGAAAATCCTGCATCATCGCATCGGTGATGAGGTCGGCGTCCGACGGCTTGGAGTCCATGAACCGCCGCAGCGTGACGCCCTGCGCCGTACCCGAGGTATCGTTTGCGCTTTTCTGCACAACGCTGACCGAAATGTTGCTGGCACCCATGCCGGCCATCGAATCAGTGACCGAACCGGTCATGCTGTTGCCGACCGTTTCGATGGCAATGACTGCCGCTATGCCGATGATGATACCCAGCATGGTCAGGGCGCTGCGCATCTTGTTGCTTTTTACGCTGGCCAGCGCCATGCTGATATTTTCAAAGAGCTGCACGTTCGCCTGTCCCCTTTCGTTCCCCCACGATCAGCCCGTCGCGCAGCGTCAGCACCCGCTGGCATTCCTCGGCCAGCGCAGGGTTGTGCGTGATCAGCACGATGGTCTTGTGGTATTTTTCATGCATTTCGTGAAAGAGGTCCATCACGACACGGCTTGTCTGGCTGTCCAGCGCGCCGGTCGGCTCATCGGCCAGAATCAGCGCCGGCTCATTGACCATGGCGCGGGCGATCGCCACCCGCTGCTTCTGCCCGCCGGAAAGCTCGTTGGGCTGGTGGCGCATCCGCTCGGCCATGCCGACCCGGCCCAGCCAGTCCTTGGCGCGGCGGGTGCGCTCGGCAGCGGGCACACCCGCGTAAAGCATCGGCAGCTCGACATTTTTCAGGGCGCTCTGCCGCCCGATCAGGTTGTAGGTCTGGAACACAAAGCCGATCTTGCGGTTGCGGATGGCCGCCAGATCGTTGTCATCGGCCTCATGGATGTTCACGCCGTCCAGCACATACTCCCCGGCGGTCGGCTTGTCCAGCACGCCGATAATGTTCATCAGGGTGGATTTGCCCGAGCCGGACTCGCCCACGATGGCAACGAACTCGCCGGGGTAGACGGTCAGGTCGATGCCATGCAGGATTTCCAGCTCATTGGGCTGGCCGATGTAGTAGCTTTTGCGGATGCCGCGCATCGCAATGAGCGGCCGGGCCGGGCGGTCAGCCTCCGCCCCGAGCAGGCTCTGCGCGATTGTCTGGGCGAACTGTTCGGTGTTCTGCATCACTGACCTCCCGGCCCGCCGGGACCGCCGCCGGGGCCGCCGCCCATATCATTGCCGGCTGCCGGGGCGATGGTCACGCCCTCCGGCATATCGCTGCCGTCCCCCACATAGAGGCTGCCGTCCTCCATCATCTGGGCGGCGCTGTCGGTGCTGCTCTCGATGCCCTGGGTAAGGTCGGCGGTGGCACGGATGATGTCACCCTCGTGCAGGTCATCGCCGGTGATCTCCACATAATAATCGTTGGTGTCACCTTCGGTGACGGCGACCTCCTCAAAGGTCATATCGGTGCCCTCGCCGCCGGTCCTGCGCAGCACATAGGTCGTGCCGTCCTCGTTCGTGCCCACAGCATCGCGGGGTACGGTAAAGACATCGTCCTTCTCGCTGATGACGATCTCGACCTTGGCGGAGATACCGATGAGCAGGCCGCTGTCCTGCCCATTGACCGTGACGGTCGCGCCGAAGCTGCCGCTGTCATTCGCCACGGGGTCGATGCGGGTCAGCGTACCGCTGATGACGGCATCGCCGGTGGCATCGCTCGTGATGCGGCAGGTCATGCCGGTGGACAGCTTGCCGACCGAGCTTGCGGGGATCGTGACCTCCACGGTCAGATTCTCCACATCCTGAATCGTGGCCACCGTACCGCTGCAGACATCGCCGACTGTGGCGTTCAGGGCGGTGATCGTGCCGTCCATCGTGGCGGTCAGGGTACATTCCTCCAGTGCGGTCTGCAGGCTGGTCAGCTTATCGTCCTCGCGTTGGGACTGTGCAAGCTTGGTGGCGGCATCGTCCACATTCCGCGCGGCATTCGTGGCCGACTTCTGGTAGGACTCCTGCGCCTTCTGCAGCGCATCGGCGTAGTTCTGGATGCTCTCGTAGCACTTCTTCACCGCGTCAAAGCCCTGCAGCCCCAGCTCCGGGATGCTGCACTGCGCCTTGGCGATGCTCTCACGGTTTTGATAGTCCTCGATCTGGCCCTGCAGCCCCTCGGCGCGGTCCGTCTCGCCGCTCTGCCGGGCCTGCGTCAGCTGGATCTGCAGGTTGGCAAGTGTATTCTCGTACCCGGCGATCTCCTCGGCATAGCGGGTGTACCAGTCCGTCACGACCTCGCGGTTCGTCTTGTCGGCGTTGCCGTCCGTGGTCATGGTGCTGTAGTAGTCGTTCAGTCCGAGCGTGTCATAGTCCTGCTGGGCCTTTGCCAGCTCCTGCTGCGCGCTGGCCTGATCGGCGGCCTGATCCTCCACGCTGCGGGTATAGCTTTTCTCGGCGCTCGTCCGGTTATCGCTGCTGTCAAGCTCGGCGTTGGCGATCTGCTTTTCGACATCGGCGGTATCCAGCGTGGCGATGATGTCGCCCTTCCTGACTGTATCGCCGACCGCGACATTGACTGCCGTGACCTTGTAGGTCTTGACCGCATCCGCCGCCGTAACGCTGGCGCTGCTGCCCGACTTGACCGTGCCGTTGACACTGACCGAATCGCTCAGCGTTGTTTTGCTCAGCACGGTGGTGCGCACATACTGGTAGGGCGTGCCGCCGGCCTGCCGGGCCTTGCCCCGCACACCGGCGATGGCGATGCCCACCGCCAGCAAAACAGCCAAAAGGGCGGTCAGTTTTTTGTGCTTTTTGACCCATGCAAGCGGGTTATGCTTTGTCTTTGTTTTCTCTGCCATACCGGCTCCCCTTCTTTATGCAGGTGATATTTCAACAAAAATGAGTATATCCTGCAAATGTGTTGATTTTTTGAAAGAAGCATGAAAAAAGCGGCACCTCTTCCGTAAAAGATGTGCCGCACAGCCTTCTTTACCGTTCCTCGCGGAAGTAGGCAAGCCCCAGATGGGCCGGGGGCTGATTTTCCTTTTTCTTGCGCATCGAAACCACGATCAGCACCACGATGGTGACGACATAGGGCAGCATCTGCACAAGGTCGGTCATATAGCTGGCCAGCGTGATGCCGAGCAGGCTGGGCAGGAACTGGTACAGCCAGTAGAGCATACCGAACAGGTAGGCGCCCCAGATGGCATTGAGGGGCTTCCATGTCGTAAAGATGACGAGTGCCACGGCCAGCCAGCCCAGCGCCTCGATCTGGCCGGTGGTGGCCCAGATGCCCTGATTGTAGTCCAGCACATAGTACAGGCCGCCGATGCCGCAGATGCCTGCACCGATGCAGGTGGCCAGATACTTGTAAAGCGTGACATTGATGCCCGCCGCATCCGCCGTGGCGGGGTTTTCACCCACGGCGCGCAGGTTAAGGCCCGCGCGGGTGCGGGTCAGGAACCAGTGCAGCACAACGGCCAGCGCGATGGCCGCGTAGGCCAAAAAGCCGTAGGAGAACACGGTCTGCCCCAGCGCACCCAGACCGGACAGGACGGGGAGCTTTGCGCTGAACGCCTTGTTGGCAATGGGGGCGGCGGAGTAGCTGGCACCGTTGAGGATAAAGACGCCGAAGAAGTTTGCCACGCCCATGCCGAAGGTCGTCAGCGCCAGACCGGTGACATTCTGGTTGGCGCGCAGGCTGATGGTCAAAAAGGCGTAGATCAGGCCGCCGGCCATGCTGGCAAGGATCGCGCAGGACATGGCGATGAGGATGCTGACAAAGCCGTTGGGGTTGGCGGCGGTATTCTCATACGCCCAAGCGCTGGCAAAGCCCGCAAAGCCGCCCAGATACATGATGCCCGGCACGCCGAGGTTGAGGTTGCCGGACTTTTCGGTGAGCGTCTCGCCGGTGCTGCCGAACAGCAGCGGGATACCCTGCATGATGGCGCGGGGGATAAAGGACACAAAATCAAACATGCTCCGCCGCCTCCTTCTTCGCCGGCTTGCGGAAGCTCAGCCGGTAGGTGATGAAAAACTCACAGCCGATGATGAAGAAAATGATGATGCCGCTGAGAATGTCGGCAAACGACTGGTTGAGCCCGAACGCGGTCGAGATCTCGCCCGCGCCGCGGTCGAGGAACACGAGCAGGAAGCTCGTGAGGATCATGCCGAGCGGATTGAACTTGGCCAGCCATGAGACCATGACGGCCGTGAAGCCCTGGCCGCCGGCGATGGTGGTCGTGATCGTGTGGTCGGTGCCGGACACGAGCAGAACGCCCGCGATACCGCACAGCGCGCCGGACAGCAGCATCGTGCGCACGATGACCTTGCCGACCTTGATGCCGACGTAGCGGGCGGTGCGCTCGCTCTCGCCGACGACGGAGATCTCATAGCCGTGCTTGCTGTAGTTGAGGTAGATGTAGACGAGCACGGTCAGCACCGCGACGACGAGGATCGTCAGCAGGTACTTGTAGCCGCCGATCTGCGGCAGCCAGCCGGCCTCGGTGCTCTGGTTGATGATGCCGACCTTGCCGGAGCCCTTCGGCGACTCCCAGACGATGATGAAATAGGCCACGAGCTGCGTAGCAACGTAGTTCATCATGAGGGTGAAGAGCGTCTCGTTCGTGTTCCACTTGGCCTTGAAGATGGCGGGAATGACGGCCCAGACCGCGCCCGCGGCGATGCCGGCGATTACGATGAGCACGATGAGCAGGCCGTTGGGCACCTTGTCGCCGAGGCAGATCATGCACGCCGCAGCGGCGAGACCGCCGGCGAGCACCTGGCCCTCGGCGCCGATGTTCCAGAAGCGCATCTTGAACGCGGGCGTCACGGCCAGCGAGATGCACAGCAGGATGGCGAGGTTCTGCCCCAGGATCCAGATCTTGCGCGGCGAGCCGAACGCGCCGCTGAACATGGAGCCGAACACCTTGAGCGGATTGAGGTGGGTGCACAGCGTCGTGATGAGCGCGCACAGCAGCAGCGCCAGCACGATGGCGATCGCGCGGATGCCCCAGGCCTGATACCAGGGCAGCGTGTCGCGCTTGACGATGTGGAACAGCGGTTCCCGGACTTTGTTATGCATGGGCTTCGTTCCCTCCCAACTGCGTCATCATCATGCCGACGTCGCGCTTCGTGGCGCCGCGGCCGGGGACGATGCCGCTGACCTTGCCGCCGCAGAGCACGAGGATGCGGTCGGCCAGCTCGAGCAGCACGTCCAGATCCTCGCCGACGTAGATCACGGCAACGCCGCGCTCCTTCTGCCGGTTGATGAGGTCATAGATCGTGTAGGATGCGTTGATATCCAGGCCGCGCACGGCGTAGGCCGTGAGCAGCACGGTGGGGGCGGAGGCGATCTCGCGGCCGACGAGCACCTTCTGCACGTTGCCGCCGCTCAGGCGGCGCACCGGTGTGGTCACGCCCGGGGTGTTGACGTCGAGCTCCTCGACGACGGTCTCGGCCAGCTTGCGCGGCGACTTGCGGTCGGTGAGGATGCCGCGGCCCTTGCGGAAGGAGCGGAGCATCATGTTGTCCGACAGGTCCATGTTGCCGACGAGGCCCATGCCGAGGCGGTCCTCCGGCACGAAGGACAGCGCCACGCCCATCTCGGCGATGCGCAGCGGATCCTTGCCGAGCAGCTCCTCGCGCGTACCGTCGTCCTCGACGTAGCAGATGCTGCCGCTCTCCGTCGGCTGCAGGCCGGCGATGGCCTCGAGCAGCTCCTTCTGGCCGTTGCCGGAGATGCCCGCGATGCCGAGGATCTCGCCGGAGTTGGCGGTGAAGGACACGTCGTCGAGCTTGACGATGCCGTCGATGCTGCGCACGGTGAGGTTCTTGACCTCGATGCGCGGCTTGGGGTCGACGGGGTCGGGCCGGTCGATGTTGAGCGTCACGGCGTGGCCGACCATCATGTTCGTCATTTCCTGCGCATTGGTGTCCTTCGTGAGCATGTCGCCCACGAACTGGCCGTGGCGCAGCACGGCCACGCGGTCGCTGAGCGCCTCGACCTCGTGCATCTTGTGCGTGATGATGACGATGGCCTTGCCGTCATCGCGCATGCTGCGCAGGACGGCGAAGAGCTTGTCCGTCTCCTGCGGGGTGAGCACGGCGGTCGGCTCGTCGAGGATGAGGATGTCCGCGCCGCGATAGAGCGCCTTGACGATCTCGACCGTCTGCTTCTGGGACACGGACATATCGTAGATCTTCTGGTTCGGGTCGAGGTCGAAGCCGTAGCGCTCGCAGATGCTGCGGATGCGCGCGGCCGTGGCCTTGAGATCAAGCTTTTCATCGAGGCCGAGCGTGATGTTTTCAGCGGCGGTGAAGACGTCGACCAGCTTGAAGTGCTGGTGGATCATGCCGATGCCGTAGCGGTAGGCATCGCGCGGGGAGCGGATGACGACCTCCTCGCCGTCGATGAGGATCTGTCCCTCGTCGGGGAAATAAATGCCCGAGAGCATGTTCATGAGCGTGGTCTTGCCGCTGCCGTTTTCGCCGAGCAGCGCCAGGACCTCGCCCCGGTAGATATCGAGCCAGACGCGGTCATTGGCGACGACGGAGCCGAAGCGCTTGGTGATGTCGCGCATTTTGACCGCTGCGATCTTGTTGTCCAATATGGTGTCCCTCCCGAAATGCCGGCGGACGCCGCACGGCGGCGGCGCGCTTTAAAGTACATATGAGGGAAGGCCTGGGTTGACAGGCCTTCCCTCTGCGGTGGATTCAGATATCAGCTGCCAAAGTTCTGGTCAAGCAGGTTGATGCCGTCGATCTGCACGTTGAAGTACGGAGCGGCGCGGAACTCGGACTCGTGGAAGTAGCCGTCCTTGATGGCCTCGGTGTCGCCGGTGTTGTCGGCATCGGTGTCGACGTCAGCCATGTAGCTGGTCAGGGTCTCGCCCTTGACGGTGAAGGCGGAGGTGTCAAAGACGTGCAGGGTGCCGTCCTCGAGCTGCTTGGTGACTTCGGCAATCTTCTCGGCAGTGCCCTTGGCAGCGACCTTCTCGTTGACATCGGTCAGCACGACGGAGCCGGTCTTGAGGGTGCCGGTCCAGTCGGAGTCGAGCGAGGTGCCGTCCTGGACGGCCTTGATGACCATCTCATAGTACGGGGTCCAGTCGATGCGGGAGGAAACGATGAAGGTGTTCGGGCAGGCGGACTCGGTGCTGCCGTTGTAGGACACGTTCGGGACGCCGGCCGTCTCGCAGGCGGTCGGAGCGCCCATGGAGTCGGCGTGCTGGCTGATGAGCTTGCAGCCGCCGGCGATGAGCTTGTTGGCAGCTTCCTTCTCGAGGGCCTCATCGTACCAGGAGCCGGTGAAGGTGACGTCCATGGTCACGCTCGGGCACACGGACTTGGCGCCCAGATAGAAAGAGGTGTAGCCGGAGATGACTTCCGCATAGGTGAAGGCGCCGACGTAGCCCATCTTGGCCTGATCGGCGGTGAATTCACCGGCCTCGATCATTTCGTTGAGCTTCATACCGGCAGCGACACCGGCGAGGTAGCGGCCTTCATAGATGGAGGCGAACGCATTGTGGTAGTTGCTGAGCTTCTCGGTGTGAGCCTTGGTGCCGGTGGCGTGGCAGAACTGCACGTCCTTGAACTCCTTGGCGGCCTGGATCATGAAGTCCTCGTGGCCGAAGCTGTCGGCGAAGACGACGTTGCAGCCGGCGTCCACGAGCTCGGCAGCGGCGTTGTAGCACTCCTGGCCCTCGGGGATGTTGGTCTTGATGATGTACTGATCCTCGCTCAGGCCGGCGTTCTTGCAGGCAGCCTTCGCGGCGTCGATGAAGTTCTTGTCGTAGGTGGAGTTCTCGTCATGCAGGCAGATGAAGCCGACCTTGATCTTGCTCTCGGCTTTATCACCGCCCTCGGTCTTGCTGCCGCAGGCGCACAGTGCGAACACCATGACGAGCGCGAGCAGCATCGAAACGAACTTTTTCATTCTCAGCTCTCCCTCTAATTTTATCAAATTTATTTATCTGCATTGCTTGCGCAAAGAAGATACAAAAAAACATTGGCAGGGGCAGCCGTGTTACGGCGCTCCTGCCAATGTGGAACCGGGAAGATGCAGAACATGCCATCTCCCGCGGGGAATTTCACATCGATAGTCCGGCAATTTACGGTGCCAGGTAGAAACGCCAAGCCATATCCTTTGGTATATATCGACTGCTATTTACGATTGCTCCCGCCGCGCGGGAACACTTATACGTTACCATGGGCGAACGGGGTTGTCAACCGTCGAAATGAGCGAATTTCACACTTTTGAAACATTTTCCCCGTCGATTTGCACAACGCCGCTCAGCAGAACACGATGCCGGTCTCGGGGTCCATGCTCTGCACGCGGGCGAGCGATTCCACACGGTAGCCGCGCGCGCGGATGCGTGCACCGCCGGGCTGAAACGCCTTTTCCACCGCGATGCCGGCGCCGACCACGGTCGCGCCCGCGTTCTCGATGAGCGTGATGAGCCCGTCGAGCGCCGCGCCGTTGGCGAGGAAATCGTCGATGACGAGCACGCGGTCGCTCGGCGAGAGGTACTCGCGCGAGATGCGGATGGTGTTGTCATTGCCGTGCGTGAACGAGTGCACGACCGTCGTGTACGCATCGTCGGAGACGTTGCGGCTCTTGGTTTTCTTGGCGAACACGACCGGGCAGTCGAACACGAGCCCGGCCACGGCCGCGATGCCGATGCCGCTGGCCTCGATCGTGACGAGCTTGTTCACGCCGCAGCCGTCGAACAGCCGCTTCCATTCCTCCGCCATCGCCAGAAACAGCTTCGGGTCCATCTGATGGTTCAGAAACCGGTCCACTTTCAGGATCTCGCTGGATTTGACCTCGCCCTCGGCGAGGATGCGCTGCTCGAGAAGCTGCATATCGCTCCATCCTCCCACAATCAATAAGATGGTTTTTATCGTAGCACCCGCGCCGGGCGCGCGCAACCGTTTTTCGCAAAAAACCGGCAAATCGCCGAATGGACGGTTTTTGCGCCGGACGCGGTTGACTTTCCCGTCGATGTGCGGTATCATCGGTTCCTACAAGTAGGAAAAGTATGAATTTCTGCAACAGGAGGCGAGGCTATGCCCGGAGGCAAGCACGTGCTCGGCCAGAGCCGCGACCGGCACATCTTCGGCACGGTGAAGGTCGGCGAAAAGGGCCAGATCGTGATCCCGAAAGAGGCGCGCACGGTCTTTGGCATCCGCCCGGGGGACACGCTGCTCGTGCTCGGCGACGAGACGCGCGGCATCGTGGTCACGCGGCCGGAGGTCATGCGCGACGTGGCCGCAAGAATTTTCGACGAATCTGACGAATGATATAAGGAGAGAAACGATGAATACAGAGTCCATGTACACCGCGCTCGGCATCACGCCGGCGGTGCACCGCTTCGGCGAGGAGGTGCTCGCCGGTCTGCGCGCGCGCTTTGACGAGATCGACCGCGTCGCGGAATACAACCAGTGCAAGGTCATCGGCGCGATGCAGAAAAATCGCGTCGACGCGACGCACTTTGCCGCCACCACGGGCTACGGCTACAACGACGCCGGGCGCGACAATCTCGAGCGCGTCTATGCCGACTGCTTCCACACGGAGGCCGCGCTCGTGCGCCCCCAGATCACCTGCGGCACGCACGCGCTGACTGTGGCGCTCAGCGCCAACCTCCTGCCCGGCGACACGCTGCTCAGCCCCGTCGGCGCGCCGTATGACACGCTCGAGGAAGTCATCGGCATCCGCCCGAGCGCCTGCTCACTCAAGGAATACGGCGTGCACTACCGGCAGGTCGACCTGCTGCCGGACTACGGCTTTGACTATCCGGCCATCGAGCGGGCGCTGCGCGACGGCGTCAAGCTCGTGACCATCCAGCGCTCGAAGGGCTACGCCACGCGCCCGACGTTCTCGGTCGCGCAGATCGGCGAGCTGATCGCGTTCTGCAAGCGCATCGACCCGAACGTCATCTGCATGGTCGACAACTGCTACGGCGAGTTCGTCGAGACGATCGAGCCGTCCGACCTCGGCGCGGACATGATCGTCGGCTCGCTCATCAAAAACCCCGGCGGTGGCCTCGCGCCCATCGGCGGCTACATCTGCGGCCGTCAGGATCTGGTCGACCGCTGCGCCTTCCGTCTGAGCGCCCCGGGCCTCGGGCAGGAGGTCGGCGCGAACCTCGGGCTCATGCCGGCGTTTTATCAGGGCTTCTTCCTCGCCCCGACCGTGACGGCTGGCGCGCTCAAGGGCGCGGTGTTCGCGGCGAATATCTACGAGCGGCTGGGCTTTCGCTGCATCCCGAACGCGGCCGAGCCGCGGCACGACATCATCCAGTGCGTCGAGCTTGGCTCGGCAGAACACATGGTCGCCTTCTGCAAGGGCATTCAGGCGGCCGCGCCCGTGGACAGCTATGTCGACCCCATCCCCTGGGCCATGCCGGGCTACGATTCGGAGGTCATCATGGCCGCCGGCGCGTTCGTGCAGGGCTCGTCCATTGAACTCTCGGCCGACGGGCCGATCCGCCCGCCCTACGCCGTGTATTTCCAGGGCGGCCTGACGTGGTATCACGCCAAGCTCGGCATCCTCATGAGCCTGCAGAAGCTCGTGGACGCCGGTCTCGTTACACTTGATCAACTGGAGGAGAAATAAAGTATGTGGTTCTGGCTTTCCCTGATTGCCCTGCTGTGCTGGTCGGGCTCGGATCTGTTTTCGAAAATCGGCTGCCGCGACGCGGACGACAAGCTCGCGCACCTGAAGATGGTCATCGCCGTCGGCGTCGTCATGGGTCTGCACGCGGCGTATGAGATCTTCATCGGCGGCGTGAGCATCTCGTGGCACGTCATCTGGACGTACCTGCCCGTGTCGCTGCTGTATATTGTCTCGATGGCGCTCGGCTATATCGGCCTGCGCTATATTGAGTTGTCCATCTCGTCGCCGATCTGCAACGCCTCCGGCGCGGTGGTGGCCGTGCTGTACCTGTGCTTCGGCGGGCTGGACGAGGACCTCAGCGGCGGCATGCGCGTCATGGCGCTGGCCGCCATCGTGCTCGTGTGCGCCGGCGTGATCGGGCTCGGCGTGGTCGAGTCGCGCGAGGATGACGAGCTGCGCCGCGCGCGCCAGGCGGCCTCGAACTACCGCTATGCCAAGAGCTGGCTCGCCCTCGCGCTGCCGGTGGCCTACTGTCTGCTCGACGCGGCCGGCACGTTCGCCGACAGTCTCGTGCTCAGAAGCCTCGACCCGGACTCGGCCAACTGCGCGTATGAGCTGACGTTCCTGTTTGCGGCCGTGGTGTCGTTCGTGTATGTCAAGTTCTTCCGGCACGACCGCTTCCAGCCCAAGCGCGAGGCACCGAAATATATCGGCGCGCTCTTTGAGACGGCCGGTCAGTTCGCATACATCTACGCCATTGCAGACGAGGACCACGTCATGTACGCCGCGCCCATCATCGCGGCCTACTGCGCAGCGTCCGTGCTCTGGAGCCGCATCTTCCTGCGCGAGAAGCTCTCGTGGCGGCACTATCTCATGCTGGTGCTGATCGTCATCGGCATCGTGCTGCTCGGCATCCTCGACCTGTAAGCGTTGATCAAACCCGCGGCCGCCCCGATCGGGCGGCCGCGCAAAAGCCCTGACCCGTCAGGGCTTTGCGCATTTGACCGGATTCGAGGCGGGCCTCGCCCCCTCGAGCTCCCCCGCTGCTCTGTCCGCTTTCCACCACGGCGCGGATTTCCGGCCTGTCCCACGCGGCCGCCCCGATCGGGCGGCCGCGTTTTGGCACAAATATTCGTTAAGTGTGTAACGGCGGCTTGCAATTGACCGTTTGTCTGGTATAATGATGGCAAATCTGCGCCTTTCGGCGCGGTATTTTGGGAGAAATGTGAGAATCAGGAGGGATCTCGTGGATACGGAAATCAAATCCAAACGCGGCGGCTGGGGCAGCAACTTCGGCTTCCTCATGGCCTCGATCGGCTCGGCCGTCGGCCTCGGCAACATCTGGGGCTTCCCGTATAAAATGGGCAAGAGCGGCGGTGCCGTGTTCCTGCTGCTGTATCTCGTGCTCGTCGTGCTCGTGGGCGTGACAGTCATGCTCGGTGAGCTCGCGCTCGGCCGCCGCAGCGGCAAAAGCGCCGTGAGCACCTACCGCAGCCTGTCGAAGAAGTACACCTGGCTCGGCTATGCGGGCATCGTGTGCGGCTTTTGCATCATGTGCTTTTACTTTGTGCTCGGCGGCATCGTCCTGCGCTACGCCGCCGGCTACTTCCTGGCCATCTTCGGCGGGAGCGAGTTTGCTTGGTCCGGCCAGGGCACGGGCTTTTTCGGCTATTTTCTGACGGATACGAACAGCATGATCCTGTTTTTCGTGCTCTATATCCTGCTCAACATCCTCGTCGTGTCCGGCGGTGTGCAGGGCGGCATCGAAAAGTTCTGCAACGTCGGCATGCCGGCGCTGTTCTGCCTGCTCGTGTTCATCATCCTCTACATCGCGTGCCAGCCCGGCGCGGCCGAGGGCTACAGGTTCATGTTCAGCCCCGACTTCTCCGTGTTCAGCAATCCGGACGTCGGCTTCGGCCGCGTGCTCAAGAGCGCTGCCGGACAGATGTTCTTCTCGCTGTCGATCGGCCTCGGCGTCATGATGACCTACGGCTCCTATCTCGGCAAGCAGGAGCACCTGCAGCGCAACGCGCTCATCGTCTGCGGCGCGGACACGCTCATCGCGCTCATGGCCGGCATGGCCGTCATGCCCGCCTGCTCCGCCTTCGGCGTGGAGTACGGTGCCGGCCCCGGGTTGCTGTTTGCCTCGATGCAGACGGTGTTCGCCCACATGGGCAGCGTCGGCAATTTCATCGGCTTCCTGTTTTACCTGCTCGTGCTGATTGCGGCGCTCACGTCGTCGATCTCCATGCTCGAGCTGTGCACGGCCTACGCCGTCGATAAGCAGCTCGACAAGGGCCTCACGCCCAAACGCGCCAAGCACACGGCCAGCGTTGCGGCGCTCGTGTTCGTGGCGGGCTCGCTCGTCGCGCTCGACGGGCTGGGCGCGGGCGTTGCCGGCGGCGCCGCCGTCGAGACGCCGGCCACCCTGTTCGGCCTGAGCGTGCACGGGTGGAACGACTGCTGGCTCGACCTGTATGACATGGTGGCCGAGGGCATCCTCATGCCGCTCGGCGCGCTCGTGATGACGGTCCTCATCGGCTGGGTGCTCAAGCCCGAGGTCGTGCAGCTCGAGTGCGAGCAGAGCGGTGTGAAGTACCGCGCCGCCGGTTACTTCAAGGTCTGCTTCAAGTTCATCGTGCCGGTCCTGCTTGCGTTCATCCTCTTCTGCCAGCTCATCGACTTCTTCGGCCTGAAGATCCCCGGCCTGAGCTGAACCCCGCATCATGAAAAGCTCCGTCAGCGTCTGCCCCAACGGGCGGGCGCTGACATTTTTATAACCTTTGTTGAAAAAACGAAAATGCTCTGCTATACTGGGCTCCACTGCCATTTTTCGTCCGAAAGGAGCGCTGCGCCATGCGCAAGACGGCCGCCTACGCCTTCCATCACTCAATCCCGATCCTGATCGGCTTCTTCCCCGTCGGCATCGCCTACGGGCTGCTCATGCAGCAGGCGGGGTATAACTTCCTGTGGTCGGGCGCGTGCAGCCTGTTCGTGCTGGCGGGCTCGCTGCAGTTTCTCATGGTCACGTTTTTTGCCGGCGGCGTGTCGCTCGCCACGGTGGCCGTGCTGGCGCTGCTGCTCAACAGCCGGCATATCTTCTACGGCCTGTCGTTCATCGACAAGTTCCGCTCCTTCGGCCCGTGGCGCTGGTTTCTGATCTATTCGCTGTGCGACGAGAACTATTCGCTGCACTGCTCACACGATTTCGGCCCCGACGTCAACGAGAAGTGGGCCTACGTGCTCACGGCCGCATTCGTGACGTTTTACTGGGTCGCGCTGTCCATGCTCGGCGGGCTCGTCGGCTCGCTCATCACGTTCGACACCACGGGCATCGACTTTGCGCTCACGGCGCTGTTCACGGTCATCGTGGTCGATCAGCTGCGCGGTGCGCGCACGCGCATCCCCGCCGTGGTCGCGGCGGTGTCGAGCATCGGCGCGCTGCTGCTGCTCGGGCCGGACAAGTTCCTGCTGCCGTCCCTGCTCGTGACGGTCGCGGCGCTCACGCTGCTGCGCCCGGTGCTCGAGCCGAAGTATGCCGAAGGAGGTGCCGCCGTATGACCCTCTCCGTCGGACAGAGCATCGCCATCATTGCAGTCTGCGCCGCGTGCACGTTTTTGGAGCGCTGGCTGCCGTGGCTGCTGTTCGGCCGCCGCGCCGTACCGAAGGTCGTGGAGTATCTCGGCAGGATCCTGCCCATGGCCGTCATGGTCTCGCTGCTGGTCTACTGCCTGCGCGGAATGCAGTTTTCCGCCGCCGGGGCGTGGGTGCCGCAGGTCATCGCCGTCGGCGTGACGGCGGGGCTGCACTGGTGGCGGCGCAACACGCTGCTGAGCATCGCCGCCGGCACCGTGTGCTACATGCTGCTCGTGCAGCTCGTCTTTTGATGCCAAACCGGGCGTCCCGACTGGGGCGCCCGGTTTTCGGTTGCACTTTTCCTGCATATCCGTTATAATATATGGCCTAAAAAGGAATTTCTCCTGCAGCGAGGTCTGCCCATGAAACATGACAAGAAAAAACAATGGCTCTCGATCGGCCTGCTGACGCTCGGCGCGGCGGCGCTGGCGGTGTTCGCCGCCGCAACGCTCGACGCGGGCGACGTGCGCGCCTCGCTCGCGGCGCTGCTGCCGGGCTGGACGGCCGCGATCGTGGGGTGCATGCTGCTGTACTACCTGTGCGACGCGCTCAAGTATCAGCTCATCACGCGCGCGTTCGGCTGCGCGCAGCCGCTCGGTGACAGCATCGACGTGTCGATGCTCGGCTTCTTCTACTCGGCCGTGACGCCCGCAGCCGCAGGCGGCCAGCCGTTTCAGGTTCTGCACATGCACCGCCGCGGCATCCCGACCGGCGCGGCCACATCCGTCATCTGCACGACGTACTGCCTGTGGAATGTGGCGCTCGTGACACTCGGCATCGTGGGCATGTGCCTGTGCGGCG
>OLZF01001338.1_pt1 | contig 18190 bp, 10 predicted proteins | sample 1674391 | NCBI WGS metagenome assembly OLZF01 (sample SAMEA103958166, study PRJEB25191) | human gut metagenome | biome: human-associated habitat [ENVO:00009003]; feature: intestine environment [ENVO:2100002]; material: feces | place: Germany | collected 2013/2015
TTAACTTGACACACTTTTAAATGAACGCAAAAAAACAAAGACACAACTGTGCAAAGATACTGGGATAAGTACAAATGTTGTGTCTAAAATCAGCAAAAATGAAATATTCAAAACGAATACATTAAACCGTATCTGCATGTCCAACCAAGCGAAATTAAAGAATATGTAATCCATTTGAAATAAACAAGGAGGTCATTTATTTTTGACAAACGTCTAAAATATTGTATAATATACTTAACAAGACAGCCGAGCGATAGATACGTCCTATCCGTCCGGTGAAAAGCTATTTAAGATAAAACACCTCAATGCTTAGCCGGCTGAGGTGTTTTTTTCTTACTTTCGATTATTCAGAATAGTTACAATAAGTATTGCAATGGTAAGTAAAACCATAAATTCCTCATATGTACTCATAAGGCACCACTCCCTTCCAAGACTCGAACGGATATGGTGTAACACCCCTCGGCTGCCCGGTTAAATACATTATTCTATTTTATTACAGAAGTAATTTTACTATATGTATATATACATTTTGGAGATTCCCATATAACGTAAAACACCCCGCATTAATGCGAGGTTTAATTTAAAAAGAATTACAAATTGTATGTATAAAATTGTAATTGCAGTATAAATTATATCAAAATTATAGTCAATGTGATTTAAGAACACAATAATATTTTATAACCACATACCACCTTCCGGAATACATTAAACTATATCATGGACAAGGAGGTGAATACGCATGGACAGATTCGCAGTATATCTTGTAGTTGTTGCGGTTCTTTGCACTTTGATATCGGTCATAACGGAATTTACGAAAGAGGTAGGAGTGCTGAAGAAGATCCCTACCTCTTTTCAGGTTCTGATCACCAGTGTCATTGTGTGTGAGGTGGGGCTTTTTGTTGGACTATCATTCTATCACATAGCATTTGCGTGGTATTATCCTGTGGCTGCGTTTTTCGGGGCATTTGTCATTGCGATTATATGTACCCGGGGATGGGACTACCTGATATCGATATTTAAGCGGTTTTACAAGGGCGGAGATAAGGAAAAGTGGCATGAATAAAGGTGACATGGCTACAACAAATGTAATGCAGTACAAAGATGTATAGATTAGGAATAATGATCATGAGTTTGTCTCTTGATTCAATGTCTGGAATATTATATACAGACAAAAGAATTCAGGAGACAATTTTATGGCTTCTAATAAGGTTCCATTAAAGGGATACATGGATGGTATAGATATATCAGCATGGCAGGATACTATAGATATAACCAAGGTGCCTTGTGACTTTGTGATAGTGAAAGCGACGGAGGGCACGGACTACAAGAACAGATTTTTTGCAAAGCACTGTGACCAGGCGATGAAAGCGGGAAAACTTCTGGGGGCATTCCACTATGCAAATGGTGGCGATCCCCACAGTGAGGCTGAGTATTTCCTTGCATACAGTAAGAAATATGTGGGCAAAGCCATACTCGTGCTCGACTGGGAGGGACAGAACAATCCACAGTTTGGCAGAAGTGACAGAGCGTGGTGCAAGGAGTGGTGCGATTATGTGTACAGAAAAACCAGGGTAAAACCGCTGATATATATTCAGAAGAGTGCCATGGATAATGTGAAAAATCTTGGCTACAGGCTGTGGGTCGCTCAGTATCCTGATTATGAGCAGACTGGATATCAGGAGCATCCGTGGAATGAAGGGCAGTATGATTGTTCTATCAGGCAGTACACTTCTGTGGGCCGGCTTCCGGGGTATGAGGGAAATCTGGACCTGAACAAGTCTTATATAGACAAAACGACATGGAGAAAATGTGCTGCGATAAAGACTGACACTGATAAGGGAAAATCGAAAGGGAAAGTCTCTGACAGCAATAGCGGGAAAAGTAATGATAAGAATAACAAGAATAATAAGAATAGAAAAAAGAAAAGCATAGATGTGATCGCGAAGGAAGTCATAGCGGGCAGATGGGGGAACGGCGAGAATCGAAAAAAGAGATTAAAAACGGCGGGATATGATTACGATAAAGTTCAGGAGAAGGTGAACGCTATAGTGAAAGCTTCGCAGAAGAAATCAATTGACGAGATAGCCAGAGAGGTGATAGCCGGAGATTGGGGAAATGGCGAGGATCGAAAAAACAGGTTGAAGAAATCGGGCTATGAATATGATAAGGTGCAGAAGAGAGTAAATGAACTTCTGGGGAAATAACATAAAAATGAAATTTGCATGAAGTATTGTCCATATATGTTGACGGGAAGTGGCATATAATATAGGATAGTGTAAACGAAAAAGATAATAAATACATGAAAGGAAAAGGTGATGGATATGCCATATTTTGGTTTTTATTTCGATCCGACATATATATTGGTACTCATAGGCGTGGCGGTGTGTTTTATAGCATCTGCACAGGTCAAGACGACATACAAGAAGTATGAGCACGTGATATCGAGGTCTGGATATACAGCGGATCAGGTAGCTTATATGATACTCAGAAATGCAGGGATAACTGATGTGTCGATACATCATATACCGGGAGATCTCACGGACAACTACAATCCGCGGGAACACACCCTCAACCTTTCTGATAAGGTGTACGGTTCTAGATCGATAGCGGCCATAGGAGTTGCGGCACATGAGTGTGGCCATGCGATACAGCATGCAAGACATTATGTACCACTGACCGTCAGATCCGCGATTATACCAGCGGCGAATATTGGTTCATCATTTGCCTGGCCTCTGGTTCTGATCGGACTTATCATACCGAGACTGAATTTCTGTATGACAATTGGAATCCTGTTATTCTCGCTGGTGGTGATACTGCAGTTAGTGACACTTCCGGTTGAGTTCAACGCATCAAGGAGAGCAATTCAGATAATAAGAGATAGTGGTTATCTTGCGCCGGATGAGCTGAAGGGCGCAAAGAGTGTACTCAAGGCGGCAGCTATGACGTATGTGGCAGCTATGGTATCAGTATCACTTCAGTTGTTACGACTTGTAATACTTCGAAATAGCAGAGATGATAACTAAATAATATCAAAATAACAGCCCTGTGCGGGACAGATATATTCTTTGTATATCGCCTGTATAGGGCTGTTTTTAATTGGCACAAGGTGATATACTTATTTTATGTGTGCGCCGTGAGAGTAGGTGTGCAAATACATAGATATTGTAGAGTGATATTGTGGGAGATATGCCAGATGGTACAGATAGGAAGCAGAATACTGGAATATAGAAAGAAAATGAACATGAGCCAAGAGGAATTTGCCAATAAGATAGGCGTCAGCAGACAGGCAGTGTCCAAGTGGGAACTTGACAAAGCATATCCTGACCTTGACAAACTGGTGGATATATGCGGAATGTTCGGCCTGAGTCTGGATGAACTTGTAAATGGTGTGGAACAGGATGAGGAACCTGTGATGGAAGCAGAGCAGAAAGTGGAGATTCCTAATGCCCCGTTAAATGTGTCAGATGTTGGTGACAACCAGACTGTAACTGACAATATAGAATCTGAGATCAGTGACAAGAAAGGCAGTGACAAGGAAGGCAGTGATAAGGAAAGCAGTGACAGCAAGAAGCATACAGTAAGAATTGGCAGTCATGGTGGGCTGCGTGTGGTTATGTATGCAGCTGCGGCTCTGGCTGTGTTCTGTATTGTGGTAAGCTTTGTCATTATACTTCAGAATGCATGGAAGCACAGTGATGAAGTCTTGATGCATGTGGACAAGGTTCATGCACAGTACACATTGGCTGATGTGTCATATCTGAATGACGATCTTGACGACAAACACAGGCTGATGTGGATAGATGCAAAGGGAATCAGAGCTGGGGACACACTGCCCGGATATATAGATGACGATGGCGAACTGGCAAATGTGGATCATGACATAAGTACATTTGTGATACCGTGCGTTTTGGCACTTATATTTCTGGCAATGTTTATTTCTCTGAGAATAGAGCTGACAAAGGAACATCAGAGGGATATAGAGAGAGCAATTAGTGATATACAGGAGAAGGTATAGTGGATAGCAGGAGAAAATATATACGGATCTCATGTGTGATCGCAGGAATCGTGCTGGTCGTCATCACAGCACTGTGGTTCATGGGTGTGATAACCTGGGGACATGGTGCGGGAGATGTTACAAGGTATGTAGAAACAGATGAGAGTGAAGAGTATGTAGTATACGATGGGATAAAGTTTTCCTGTGGTCAGTATGAGTTGGTTATGGTTACAGAAAACGGTGTATTTCTGGATACTGATACAGGCCATCGGATACAGGTGTTGCATCAGGAAAAGACTCTGGATGATTTCTGGGACACGAAAGATGAGAGGATGGATGCCGGCAGATCAGCCGGGTTTGAGGTTGACTCAGATCCTGAAAAGTATAATTTCGCGGACAGAGATTATATAAAATATGCGCTCAGGCAGCAGTCTGATGATGAGACAACAGACTACAGTGAGTATATGCAGATATTACTTACACCTGATTATAAAGGTGACAGATTGTTTATCTGTATAAATTACAATAAAGATATGGATGATATGACAGAGGCGGAACGAAAAGCGATGTATGATAAGTCATTTGCGTGGATACAGGAGCTGATGAATGCTGGTGAGTCGACTGATGAGCCGGATGACGATACGGGCAAGATCATTTATTCTGCAAATGCGCTGAAGAACAAGGAAAATTATGCAGACAGTGACACCCTCACCAGTGCATGCCGTACTGTTCAGTATGGACTTCCGTATGGGTATTTGAGAAAAGATGATTCAGATCCGGACTCAGCATATTATGAGTCGGATTCTGGAAAAACATATTTATACATAGCTATAAAAGATTATTCAGCGTTGCTTACGGATGATGAATCGTTGAAAGAGTATGTCGATTCCTATGCGAAGAATGACCACGCCATGCCTCAGGACTGTGGAAGCAAGGAGATGGATGGAAGGGTATTTTATTATTACAGCTATTTTACACAGAACTGGTGTGATGATGGAAGTGTGATCGTTGAATATAACTTCAAAGCGTACTGCGATATTGGAGAAGGGCAGATATATACCATATCAGCTCATTCATATACCAATTCTGACGTGATGGATACGGACACATATCTGGAATGTATGAAATTAGATATAAAATTGAATATAAAATAGAAATATGCATAAAAAAGTCTTGTGAATTTGGTGATAGTATTTGCAACTTTGCTGTGATAGAATGGTTAAAGTGGCAAAAACTAACATATTCACAGGACTTTTTGTGTTATAGTGCACAAAATATAGCATACAGATGTATCACGAAGGGTCACAAAAGTTTTATCAGGGAGGGTAATTGATGAGAAAAAGAAAGCTAAGAGGAGGTATAGCTGTACTTTCGCTGGCGACGGCTCTGTGTCTGGCACAGGGGGTGGCGGTCTATGCGGAGGGGACTGATGATGGCAGTACGCTTGTCATGGCAGATCCATCAAAGGGTATAGAGTACAGGTATTACGAAGGCTCGACCACACGTGTTGAAGGAGTCAATCTGAATGGTAATTCTGTCATAATCAGGCAATCACCGAATTCTACGAGTTCGGAGCCGAGACTCAATGTCTACAATGATAAGGATCGGGATGGAGTTCTGGATGAAGGTGAGGAAGCATTTGAGATTGATGGCAGCACAGATATACTTCCATATCAGGTATATGGCGTTTATGGAGAAAAGACTAAGACTCCGATCTCCATCACCGTTGACGGGGCATCCCTTGGGAATGTATGGGGTGTTTACAAAGGCGCCATGGAATATGAGAACACAGGCTCAGATCCTGCAGTTTCAATAACTGTGAATAAGGGATCAAATGTTTCTGCGGCGACATGTTTGTATTCGTCAGAGGCTGTAGGATCCATGAAGATCAACATATCTGGAGACTGCAATGTTTCCCAGCTGCAAGGTGCATTGCAGAGCAAGGTGGATGGGGATATTGACATTGATATAACCGACAATGCATTTGCTGGAACAGTGTACGGTATTCAGGTAGGATATGCCTCAGGAAGCGTGGACGTGTATACGGACAATACGGTTGACGTCGGTTATCTGTACGGAGTGTATGCATCTACCATCGATGGCAGCCTCACAGTGAACAGTATGCTCAAGGCTGACAAGGGCAGTGGATATGTGTATGCTGCGACAAATGGCACATACTCAGGCAAAGATTATGCGGTGAAGGGTAATGTTGTCCTGACGGCAAAGAATGCCAAGCTTGGATATGTGTATGCGGTGACCAATGGCGCTCATACGCTGGGTGGTGTTACTGTGGATATAAGTAATACAACACTCAATGAGATGTATGGTGTGAGCAACAGTGCCAGTGCAGCCGGTGATGTGAGTATCAGACTAAACGGCATAGAGTGCAGTGACAGTTATTCAAGTATGTACGGGGCATATAGTGCAAATATTGCAGGAAAACTTAAATTTGAAGTAATGAATGCAAAAGGAAAAGGCATTTCTGTCTATGGAACCTCAAATTCAGATATATTGGGTGATGTAGATATAGATATAGATGGACAGGGCGCTGAATTTGCTTCAGTATACGGACTCAACGGTGGAACCGTTAAGGGCATGGTAAATATCGATATAGAGAATATCAATGTATCAAGTTCTATGTATGGTATTTACTCAGCCAAGCTTGAACAGTCGTCACCGGAGGGAGCCGATGCCTATGCGAATGTGATAACGCTTAAGAACATTGTCAGCAGTTCATATTACACATATGGCGTGTACTACGTTTCGACTATGGGTTCGACACACATGATCCTGGATAATATAAAGTCAGGTAATTATCTGTATGGATTGGATTTTTCAGGTGCCATAACAGGAAAACTCAAGATGGATATATCCAACTGCAGTGCAGAAAATGCATATATTCTGAGGGGAAATGGCAGTTCACCGACGGTTGTTGGGGATTTTGATCTTACCTTGACAGACAGTGCTTTCAAGAACAGTCTGTACGTGCTGAATACAGCTACATTTGCAGAAAATGCATCTGTTGACATCAGGAATGTCATCAGCAACTTGTGTACAGTGGCATATTCAGGTACATGTGCTAAGAATCTGGATGTCAATATGCAGTATGCAAATGACAAGGCAATTGTCGATGCGGCTGGCAATCCGGTGGTAGACTCATATACCAATGCAGGAAAGGGTGAGTTTAATCTCCTGAGCAGCTATTCGGTTATCGGTGATCTGACTGCGGATCTGTCTAATATCCATTATGCATCGTGCGGTCTTGCAGGTGGCAGCTACAGTGGAGAAGTGAGTGGCATAAATACAACGGTTACTCTGAAGGACAGCAGTTTTGAAAGTACGTATAACGGCAGTACGGTATATCTTCTGAATGAGTATGGCAATGGCTCAAACGATGATTCAGCCATACAGCTTTCTGCTGACATCAAGATAGAGAATACAGACTTTACAGGTATGAAGAATGCAAGCTTTCAGGTAAATGCGAATCAGAACAGAAAAGTAAGGGTAGCATTTGACGAGACGTGTATTCTCCCTGATGGATATTACATATGTCCTGCATACAACGGTTATGGAGATTCAATTGTCACATATGGAGGAGATGTATACTATGGCGGCGATAAAGTAGTTATAGATAAAGATGTAAATGCTGATAACATCTACTTTGGTAATTATGCCAGCGGAAAATCGACATCTGCTGTATATGCTGTCATTAACAAGGGAGTGACAGTAAGTGCTCAGGAAGGGATATATTTCACCGCGGGTGCGAATATCCTTAACTCGGGAATATTCTCTGGAACGTTTAAGAGAACAGATGATTTATCATACGGTTCTGTATATATGAAAGAGGGCATAGTGGCAGACGAAACGCTGTATGAAAATGCCCATGTATACTATCCGGTTACTCTGGTATGTGATGACAAGGCTGTGACAGTGAGCAATCCTGGCTACACCTGTTATCTTGACAAGGATACTATGTATGCATATGTAGATTCAGTCTTGACGCTGACACCGGTTATCAAGAGAGGATATACACTTGAAAAGGTAGTGTTTAGGGGAAGTGATGAGACTCAGGATAATGAGCTGACAGAGACATCAGGCAAGTATACATTTGCCATGCCGAAAAAACCATGTATAGTGACAGTCTCAACAAAGGGTAAGCAGATAAAGGCATCAAAGACAGTGTCAGATCCTTCAGCTGTGCTTGGTCAGAAATACACAGCAGAAAAGCCACTGTATGATATGTCGGATGTTGTGATCCTGAATGATGGCAAAGAGGGCACAGTAACCTATGAGATGGACAAGGATTATATACTTCCGGAGGGGCTTGTGCTTGATGGCGGTCTTATAATTGGAACACCGACATTGGCATATGAGGATGGAAAGAAAGCAGTAATCCATATAACAGGAAAGAATGGAACAAAGACACAGATCACGCTGAATGTTGTTGTTTCAAAAGAGCAGAAGATACAGGAAAATACAGACGGACGTATAACAGTCGATGAAGAGAATAAACAGATAAGTCTGAATGGAACATCAGTTGTATTGCAGGCTGCAGAGAACAGTGCGGAAGCTTCGTCAGATGAAACAGGGGCTGAAAGTCCTGTGATCACAGAGATCTATATCGATTCTAACAAGGATGGACAGGCTGACAACAAGACACCGTTAGTCAGCGGAGACCTGTCAGAATACACTGTGGTTGGAGTTGATGACAGCGAATTTAAGCGCAGCGTAAAGATAACTATGCTGGGAGGAAGCGTACAGAAGATATATGGTGCGGTTGACTCAGAACTGAGCTGCAGCGGAAGAGATGCGGTTGCGGTAGTTATCAAAGGCGGTAATGTGGGTGAGGTATATGCGATTGTAAATACCCAGGTAGATGGTACGATCTCTTATGAGAACTGCACAGGTGCTGTGATCACAGGTGGTTTGGTAAGTGGAAGTACATCAACATACACAGGAGCGCTTCTCAGAACAGCAAAAGACAATGTCATGATATACAAGAAGTATACAGTTACAGAGAAGCTTGCTGCAAATGACTTTGATTTGGACAATGGATCTGAAGTATCAGTGGAGGCTCCGCTTGAGCTCACAGGATATCTGAGGATGTATGAAAAATCTAAGCTTACAGCAACGGCTGCGATTACCGCCGGCGGTCTTTCATTCTCGAGAAATTCGTCTGCTCAGTTTGATGGGGATGTCAAGATAAATACTCTGTATATGACGAGTTACAATAATGTACTTACTATTGGGGCAGAGTCGGAGTTTGAGACAAATGAAGTCAAGATATCAGACAGCTGGGCAAAAGTATATCAGAAAGGAACATTCAAGTGTCCTTCAGACAAGTTCTCAAATGAGGGAACATGGGTAAAGGCAGGAGAATTTGCAGAAGGTGTAGATGCAGGCGAGTGGGCCGGAATCTACTACAATGTTGAACGCGGTACTACGAATATGAAGGGAACTTCGGTTTCCATTCCAACTCAGAGCAGGGTAGTGGAATACGAGGGACTGATATATGCAAGAAACAATTCTTTAGTCACGGCAGAGTATACAGATGTACCGGGATACACAGTATATGTATCGATAAATGGCGGAGATCCAATAAAGGGAGATTCGGGATCGGCGCAGGTCGCAACAGCAAATACAGTTATGAGTGCAACAGCTGATTACGTGGCAGATCAGATCGCAGTGACAAAGAAATATGCTGATCCTGTGATTGTAGCAGATACAAGCTATACAGCCGAGGAGCCTGTATATGATCTCTCGGTACTTGATGTGACAGGAGACACCACTTCGGCATACGGTACAGATATGCAGTACAGAGTAAAGAGCGGATCAAAGCTTCCGGAGGGGCTTGTGCTTGCCGATGGCAAGATCACAGGCAAGACATCCGAAACAGGTGAGACAGATGTGACATTTGTTGTGACAGGAAGAAATGGAACATCCGTTGATGTAAACGTGAAGTTTACAGTAAAGGCTGCAGGCACGGAAGTGTCAGATATCAACAAAGTGGTAACTGACGCATCAGTAAGTAAGATAAATCTTGCTGGATGTTCAGTTGTGATAATAGCTGATCCGTCAAATTCATCAAAGTCTTCCATATACATGGATGCAGACCATGACGGAATAGCAGACAACAACAGAGCGCTTAAGATAGGTGGTGAGACAAGTTACGACCTGTCGAAGTGTAAGATATATGGTTATACAGATGGAGACAATGCATATACTGGCGATATATCAATAGTTCTCAGAAGCGGTACGGTAGGTTCCCTGTATGGTGTAGGTTCAAACGAGTCCGGAGCTGCAAATGTAACTGTTGAGGGTGATGTTACTGTAAAGGTGCTGGGCGGCACTGTAAGAACAGAAATATATGGCGCATACAATGCACATGCAGCTACGGTGAATTTCGTTGCAGAAGGCGGAAAGATATATAAGAAGGCCTGTGGTGCATATAATTCAGATGTGCAGACGATGAATTTTGCGTTCACAAAGACAGCTATGATGTATGCGGACGACAATTATTCAAACACAGGTGAGGAAGAATTGTATGTCACAAGCGGAGGAAGTGTATCTGGAGATGTAAATGCAGAGGTAGGTGTGTTGAGTACAAGAGAGGCATTTGCCTATAGTTCAAAGATGTATAGAAGCACGTACGCTTTCTTCTACGGAGTTTACAGGACACCTGTGTCAGGAGATGTAAATTACACTCTGAATGGTGACTGGTATGCAGGAAGAATAAATACATTTGTAAACAGTTCCAATGTGGCTGGAGATCTGAATGCTGAGCTGAAGTCAGGTTATATAGGCTGTGGTAATTCGAATGATAGTTCAAAAGCATTCGTATACGGCAATACGAACAATAAGATACGCAATATAAATGTAAGATCGGCTACAGAAGATGCTGTGAGCGGTAAGATCGTTCTTGCTGCAAGCGGAGAGGTAAATGATATTTATTTCAATGATGTCAGTGGCAATACCACTGCGAGTGTTACAGGCCTTTCAGAGAATTTCCAGGTGACACATAAGGGCTCACTCTTCTTAAAGATCAAAGATAAACTTGTTCTCGGAGGTACATACACTGTTGATGAGAACATTGAGACCGATATCCTCAATGTAACTTCTGGTTCAAAGATCAAAGTTGCTGAGGGTGCATCAATTAAGCATACAGCAAATGCTGTCATCGAAGGAGATATTGAGAATAACGGAACATGGACCTCAGAGGGCAATGTTTATGTAGAGGGAACATTTGTCAACAATGGAATCTGGAATACAAAGAAGTATATGTACGTTGGTGACAGCAGCGCATCAAGTATCAGCGGTAAAGTTGACAACTATGGAACCGTCACAACGGTTTCTGACAGGTCATACAGTACAAGGATCAATGCTTCTTCAATGTTCATCAACCGTGAAGCTGCTACATTTACATTCGGAAATATGGTCAACAGTGGAACCATAGTAAATTATGGTTCTCTGGAAGAGACATATTATAACAACTTCTCGGATGTTGGAAAGGTACTCACAACAACGATTCCGAATCTTAAGTATGTGCTGAAAAATTACAGCAGTGTGTACTATAAAGTTGATGCAGAGTATCCGGCATACTGCTTCAAGGGTGAGGATGCAAAGATAAGCATAGCGGCAACAAATGCTAACTATCAGAAGACGTCAGGCATTGACGGTGATGCAAATGTATACATAGCTGGAAATATGGATTTCTATGTGACAGTTGACGGCGAACCGATAGACGGAATGAAGATAGATTCTGTGGTATATGGTTCAGCACAGAATGAGGCAACGTCAAGTAACAATGTCAAGTGGCGCGGAACAGTGGTATATGAGCCGACACATGCTGTGATCAACATGGCGAAGCAGGAAGCAACCAATATAACTCTTGCAAAGACTGAGGATAAGCTTGTAGCACAGGTTGGAGTGACAACTAGCAAGTTTGATCCGCTCTATGACCTCACAAAGATCGAGGTTCAGAATGATGAGGATGTTGAAAACGGATATGTCGCATACTCACTTGCTAAGGGGCAGACACTTCCTGATGGACTTGAGATGTCAGGTGGCAAGATATATGGTACTCCGGTCAAGGCTTCTGCTGAGGCTCAGACAGTGAAGATCATTGTGAGAGGACAGAACCAGACCACAGCTGAATTCACGCTCACCATAGAGAAGATAGATAAGGGTATCCCGACACTTGCTGCATCAAAGGCCGGAACCGCATATGCAGGCAAAACACTTGCTGATGTAGCACTTCCAAAGTCACCACTTGGTGTATATAGCTGGGCAGACAGCACACAGTTGGTTGGCAAGGCTGGATCCGAAGACAATTACGATGCATACTTTGTACCGAAAGATACAGTCAACTATGACTGGAGCAAGCTTGATACTGCTTCAGGAACGTATGAGCAGTTAGAGGACGGCAGTGTCAGAATATCAGTGAAGCTTGCGGTATATGTGAGAAAGCAGGATCCTGTATACACTGTACCTGAGGGAGTGACAGCTATATATGGAGAAACTGTAGGAAAGGCTGTTATTCCAGAGGTAGAAGGCGGAATGTTCATCTGGGAAAATGCTGATGAGTCAGTCGGCGACGTTGGAACAAAGAAGTTCCTTGCAACATTTGTGCCATCTGATGAGGATGTATATGAAAGAGCAGAGCATATAGAGATCACAGTTGAGGTAAAGCCGGCTGAGGCTAAGTTCACACAGGCTATAGACAAGCTCACAGCAAAAGAAAATGACACTCTGGCTGATATAGTACTTCCGGAGGCAGAGAATGGAATCTACACATGGTACACAGACAGAACAACAAAGGCTGAAGATGGCGGAACATACAAGCTGTGCTTTAAGCCTGCTGATATAACTAACTATGACTGGTCAGGAGTAGAGGGCTGGAACAGAGCTTACAGAGGTGTGGTATTCCCAGTACAGGTTGAGATCATCAAAGAGCATGTACATGATTATGGCGATGCATACAAGAGCGATGCTACATATCACTGGAAGGAATGCAGCTGCAAGGATATCCAGAATAAGGCAAAGCATACATTTGACTCAGGAAGCATAAAGACAAGTCCTACTGATACAACAGATGGAAGCAAGGTATATAAGTGTAAGGTCTGCGGATATGTGAAGACCGTGACGATCCCGGCACTTGGCAGGGATATCACTGATCCAAAATACAAGATAAAGGTATCCGGACTTGATTCTCAGAAATATACTGGAAGAACAATTACCCTAAAGAATCTGAAAGTTACATCGGGCAGAACGGTTCTAAGAAAGGGTACTGATTACACGGTAGCATATTCGAACAATAAAAAACATGGAACTGCAAAGGTTACAATAAATGGTATCGGAAAATACAGAGGAACTATCACAAAATCATTCCAGATCAAGATAGAAAAGAATTCTGTATTTGCAGTAAAGCAGCCAGGAACTAACATAGTATACAAGTACAAGATCACAAATGCTGATCTGAAGGGCAAGGGAACTGTAGGACTTATAGGCACAACAGTTGCCAAGACCAATGGAAAGTTCAAGACACTTACGATTAGTGATACTGTAACTATAGACGGAGTGAAATTTAAAGTTACAGCTATAGGCAGCAAAGCATTTAAGGACTACAAGAGTATTGTCAAGGTTGCTGGAGGTGCAAATGTTGTCTCTGTAGGAACATATGCATTCAGTGGATGTACAGCACTCAAGACTATTCCGGCATTCAAGAATGTTACAGCTATAGGCGGTTATGCATTCTATAAATGTAAGTCGCTCACAGCAATGCCGGTAAATAATAAGCTTAAAACCATAGGCAAGGCTGCTTTCTATGGCTGCACATCACTTAAGACACTGACTGTTGGCGGAAAGGTGACAACCATAGGAGAGAGTGCATTCGGCGGATGCAGCAAGATGACAGCAGTCTCAATTGGCGCAAATGTTAAGACTATAGGTGCATCAGCATTCAGCGGCTGCAAGAGCCTTGCCACTGTCAAAGTTGGTTCGGCAAAACTCAAGACTGTATCAAAGAATGCATTCAAGGGCACAAAGTCAAAGATAACATTCAAGATACCAAAGAAATACTATAAGTCATATATGGCTAAGATTAAGGCAAAGGGTGTGGCAGCGCCAAAGAATGCGATATATAAAAAGTATTAAAAAGTAGCATAAGTTACAAGAAATAGACATAGCAGTATTTATGGCAGGGCATGATCAGCTTTCGGGTTGGTTGTGCCCTGCTATTTGTAATTGTTACAAACTAAAAGGGTGATGACAGTACAGGATATATTTGTTATACTGAACATATGTTTGCAGTGCTGATGGAGATTTAATTGGGATTCTATTTAATTGGGATTTTAGAGAAGATTATAAGAAAGATAATATTAAAGATTTTATGATAGATAACAAGATGGGAGATAGTGGGATGGAAGATAACCGGATTCAAGATAACAGAATGGAAGATAAAGAGGATTATCTGAGCACACTCAACGAGAGGCAGCTCGATGCTGTTACAACCACAGAAGGATACGTGAGGATCATTGCAGGTGCGGGGACCGGGAAGACGAAGGCGCTTACTCATAGGTATGCATACCTTGTCAATGAGCTGGGAATATCAACTTCGAATATATTGTGTGTCACATTTACGAACAAGGCAGCCAGGGAGATGAGCAAGAGGATAAGACAGATGATAGGTGACAGTGATACTGGCTATATCTGTACATTTCATGGATTCTGTGTGAAGCTGCTGAGGGAAGACATACATGCGATCAACTTCCCACAGAACTTTGTGGTCATGGATGACGAAGATACAGAGGAGATACTCAAGACTGTGTATGAGAATGCACATATACAGTCGAGAACATATACATTTGACTCTGCGAGAGATCATATAACAGCCCTGAAAAGTCAGATGCTGCATATACCGTATCTTGCGGAGATAGGGAACGAAAAACTTCTTGCAGACTATGAGAAGGCAGAGAAGGTGGAGGATAAGGTATTCCTGGGATATCTGTATGAGCAGAAGAAGGTGTATGGGCTTGACTATGACGATCTCATAACGATTGCATTGTATATACTTCAGACAGATGAAACGAAGCGGATCAAGTATGTCATGGTGGATGAATTTCAGGATGTGAGCAACAGTCAGTATGCGCTGGCAGAGATTCTCAGTGGATATCACAGGAATCTGTTCATAGTGGGAGATCCGGATCAGACCATATATACATGGCGCGGGGCACAGATAGAATACATACTTGAATTTGACGAGACACATGAGAATACCAGAACCATATTCCTTGATATGAATTACAGATCAACACCAGAGATACTTGCTGTGTCCAACTCGCTCATAGAGAAGAACAAGAAGAGGCTTCCGCACAGGCTTGAGGCGTATAAGGAGTCGGGCAGAAGACCTATATATATACATTCCAGGACGACCGGGGATGAGGCTCAGTGGATGACCTCGGAGATACAGAGACTGGTTTCAGAAGGTGCATCATACAACGAGATGGCGGTGCTGTACAGATCTCATTTTGTATCGAGAAATATAGAGGAGTCGTTCATCAAGGCAAAGATTCCGTATACACTGTACAGTGGAGTGGAGTTTTATAAAAGAAAAGAGATAAAGGATGTACTTGCATATCTCAGAATGATAGTCTATTCGGACGATCTGTCATTTCGCCGCGTGATCAATGAGCCAAAGCGCAACTTTGGCAAGAAACGAATGGCTCTCGTAAAGGCATATGCGGAGAGTCACAGATGTTCACTGTATAACGGTCTCCTGGACATTCTGGAGGATAAAACGATCAAGTCAACTGGGGCTGCAGCATTTGTGGATACCATAGAGGCGTTCAAGAAGACCTATAAGGAAAAGAGTCTGTCAGATCTGGTGACGGAGGTACTGGATCAGACTGGGTATGAGGCGATGCTCAGACAGTCGGGTGAGCAGGAGCGTCTGGATAATCTGGCGGAATTCAAGCAGTCTGTAGATGAATACGAGAAGACATCAGGTGAAGAGAATACCCTGGAGGAATATCTCCAGAGCATCGCGCTCTACACGAACAATGACCGTGAAAAAGACAAAGAGACAGTGTCCATGATGACAGTTCACACGGCAAAGGGATTGGAATTCTCTTATGTGTTCGTGTGCGGGATGAATGAGGGGATATTCCCAAGTAAGCACGTGGATACAGAGGAACGCCTGGAGGAAGAAAGACGAATGGCGTATGTGGCATTCACTAGAGCGGAGAAGGCTCTGTATATCAGCGATGCCGAGGGGTTGAACTATGACGAGTCTTTCCGGTATCCATCCAGATTCATCTTCAATATAGACCGTGACGTGATAGACTATGCACATGATCTCCCTAAAAGACTGGTGGACGATGCTATGAGCTACATAGCGGCAAATGAATCTAGGATATGCCCTCCGGATACGGAACTTTCAGTGGGTGACCGTGTGATGCATAAAGTATTTGGAGAGGGCACTATAACAGCTATGCGGACAGATATAGGCTGCTATGTTATAAAGTTTGACAAGATGGCGACTGAGAGAAATCTGAAGATTGGGACGGCTCTTGAAAAGTTTGGCCGATAGCGTAGGAAACACTAGTCAGTGAAAGCAGCGAACAATGATATATGAAACAGACAGGGACAGACTACCGGATTGGTGGCTGTCCTTTTTGTTTTACCCCGGTGTGAAAAAAATAGTACACTAAATGAGGTAGAATTGCATAAGAGAAAAGTTAGGATTGTGAAAAAATATGATACGGTGTCGGAAAGGAGCAAAAATGGTACATATAGTTGTAGATCTTGAGATGAACTGGTTGGACTTCAAATATGAAAATGAGAGAAAGATAAGCACCAATGAGGTGATAGAGATCGGGGCCGTTACCATGAATGAAAAATTCGAGGAAATAGGCGCATTTAAGATGTATGTAAAACCGCAGTTCAACGATAAGGTGGTAAAAAAGGTTGAGAAGCTTACGGGAATAACCATGGATATGCTTCAGGATAGTCCTGTGTTTGCAGATGCATTTGACGCTTTCATAAAGTGGTGCATCAGTTTCGGAGAAGAAGTGGTCATGTATGGTTGGAGCGATTCTGATGAACTTCAGCTTCGCAGAGAAATGAAGCTGAAGAACATACCGTGGAATGAAGATGTAGACAAGGTGTTCAGACAGTGGCATGACTTCCAGAAGGAATTCAGCGATCTGGTTGGCATTGGGAGGATCATTACTTTATCCCAGGCGGTGGATTATGCAGGTATAGACTTTGCAGGCCAGAAGCATGACGCTTGCTGTGATGCCAGAAACACCGCATATCTTCTGGCACTCACAAAGGACGAGAAAAGATTTGCCAAGACAATGAAGAGTGTGCTGGAGGCATTCAATCATGAAGAACTGACCTCGAGCATAGGAAGTTTGATAGACTTCTCAGCGTGGAATGGAGTTGGGGCTTGAGATGAACGATAGGGGGCTGCCGGAAGGCGACCTTCTTTTGGGTTGCATGGGGGAGGATGAGTATAAGGTGAACATGTATTTCAGCATGGATATATTGTTAGATATGAGAGGGTTACATGTTATCAAAAATAATAAGATGTGTGGCTAAAGTATGTATCTGGCTAAGATTTGGTAAAAAAAGTATAAATTCGATAAAAATCAGCGGCGAACGGTCAAAAAACGGGAGTGAGTGGTCATTGAGGAAAGTGGTGAAGTTTACATGTTGTATATTAAATTGTAAAATTAAGAGGTATTCTGTTGATTGTTTTTTGCGTAAGCAAGGGAAAATATGGACGATGTCATTAGGAAAAATACAGAATGTTTTCGGATCTTTGTCTGGGGCACAGGAATTAAGTTTACAATTATTAATGTTTACAATTTCAAAGAAAACAAGGATATCGTATACAGGCAGAGAAATTATTTTTTCGCCTGATGGTGCATTAAGTAAATTAGTAACAGAGATATCAGAGAGATATACAATCGAATTATCGAAGAATTATACTAGTGTACAAGATTATGATGGATCAGTAGTTGGGAATGTAATATATATAATTGCTGTATCAAATGATTTGATCAGAGAAAATTATAATAAATTGATTAGCTCATTAGCTGCTCCTGATACAAAGATACCACCGTTTGAGTTTTACGCACAGGCATATGTAATAAAGGGGGAGTTAGGAAGATGATATTAAATACTTTAGTTGGG
>OLZF01001339.1_pt1 | contig 18184 bp, 20 predicted proteins | sample 1674391 | NCBI WGS metagenome assembly OLZF01 (sample SAMEA103958166, study PRJEB25191) | human gut metagenome | biome: human-associated habitat [ENVO:00009003]; feature: intestine environment [ENVO:2100002]; material: feces | place: Germany | collected 2013/2015
GTCAAGCGGTTAAGACATCGCCCTTTCACGGCGGTAACACGGGTTCGATTCCCGTTGGAGTCATTTAATTAAATATGGCGCAGTAGCCAAGTGGTAAGGCAATGGTCTGCAACACCAGTATCCACCGGTTCAAATCCGGTCTGCGCCTCGCTGAAGGGCCTCGGAAACTTATTGTTTCTGGGGTTTTTTCTTGTCCAGAAACAACTCTGTGTAACAAACCTATATATCGCTGAAACCCGCATAAAATCGAGGGTTACAGGGATTTTCCTATGCTTCAAAATAGCTATTCTAATACCACTCTATCAATAAAATATCATTCAAAGTCCTTTTCATTGTAATATTTTGCTTTATTCAGTTTTTCTTAGAAAGCTCCGTTAGAAACCGTTTCAAAACGAATAAAATCACCTCATAAGGTGGTAAAATGGTGGAAGGGCAATGGTCTAATCAGGTGGTATTAAAAAAATAATCCCAAGACCAAATTCCTTTCAATTTTTTCGTGATAAATAAGTTCCTAAAGAGAAGCTACAAGATCATATTTATTGTCTTCATCTGGATGCAGATAAGTTTTTATGATGACCTTGTAATCATCGCCCATGATAGCAGCTACTGTTTTGATATCTCTCAGATTTTTTGTTTTCTCAAGCAGTTTTGTTGCAAAGGTATGTCTGAGGGAATGAGTACCGTAGTGCTGCATATTGCAGACTTTTAATATACGATCAAAAGTATCCTGCATATGTCGGGCGGTCGGCAGATTTCCTGTATCCGTAGTTAAGATAAAATCACTACGTACTAGGTTCATTTCTGTATAAGTCGTATCCATGATCTTAAGGCAATGAAGTGCCTCTGGATTTAATGGAATATTTCTTACACTTCGAGGATATTTTGGTGGCGTTACGATATGTACATATTTTCTGTTTATTTTAGGATCCCGATTCTTTACACGGCTTATCGTTTCGGAGATATGGAGATAGGGATGATTGTTTTTATCTACCATGATTCCATTTTTGGAGATCGTTATCAGCTCTCCCTCTCGTACTCCGGTATTTAGTGCAAATACAAGTGCAGGCCCAAAGCGATAATTTAGTTTCCCAGCAGAGTTCCTTGATAAGGCTATTTTCTTGAATAGATCAAGATATTCCGTAGGTAAAATTTCAATCTTTTTGGTCTTAACAGCAACAGAATCTTCACTGGGTAACTCTACGGTTTTCATCGGGTTATAGTCTTTTGGAAAATCACCGTCATCCAATCCGTAAGTTATTAGTGCCGAAAAAAATTCATAGCATTTTTTTATGGTTGAATAGCTGTACCTATCCTGCAGATCATCAATGAAATCCTGAATATCTTTACCGGTAAGGTTACACATCAGTATTTTTACAATAGGATTATCATGTATTTGATTTTCATAGGTATCTTCAATTCTGTCGTAAGTTGCCTGTTTAATGGTTCCACGTTTTACCTGCTTACTTTTGTAGTTAAGGAATTTAACTGCATATTCTTCAAGAGGCAGCAAATGATTGACAAGATTTCCTGAAAATACCAGGAATTTGTACTCATCCATTTTGGCTTGCGCTTCAGCTCTCGTTTTGCCGCTAAATTCTTTTGGCGGGAATCCTTTTCTCTTATACCGTGCTATCCACCTACCTTTCTTGTTTTGAAATATTGTACCGTCACCTTTAGTACGCCTGGTTACACAGGCTGTTTCATTCGACATTCAAGTTCGCTCCTTTCGAGTGAAAAGAACTTTCCTTAAAATACCAAATGAACAGTAAATGTAGTTGCATTATATTACATGAAAAGTTCTTTGACAACGCATCTTTGTCTAGAAAAACAACTCTTTACCCACATTTTTGTTTAGAAAGTCTTGAATTGCTGTTTTGGAAGTAAAGTAATCTCGTCCGATTTTGGTAACGGGGAGTAGTTTGCTCTGCAGCAATTCACGTGTTTTGGTTTTGCCAATTCCTAACATATTTCCAATTTCTTCTACGGAATATTTCCGAAAATCATCGTAGTTAGATAAATTTGTATTTGTTTTTCTCATAGAGTTCCTCGTTCTAAAAATTTTGCGTGTGAATAATACACATATCTCCCGTCACCGCTTCCTGCGCCCTTTTAGGCCGCGTAGTATGGTTGTACTGTGTGCATTTAGTCTATCCGCAGTGATAGGACGGATAGCACCCGTATGCATGACGGTATATGCTATGAACTTGTCATGGAGCAATGACCCATAATACAGATCACTTGTAGAGTAAATACAGCAGATGATGAAAAATCCCTGAAAAATTTTTTGAATTTTGTCAATGGGCTAATAACATACAAACAATGTTATCAGAAGAAAGTTGGAATGCTTTGATTATTATAGCGAGTGTTAAAAGCCGGTTGACAGAGTAATCACAGATATGCTATTCTCAGCTTGTAATTGATTTTTGTGCATTCCCATTAGGGATAGAAGCACACGTTGTTTAAGTTTGTACGTAAGTGTCGAAAATTGCCATAAGTAAAAGTGGCATATTTTTGGCACTTTTTTTGTTTCCGGAAAGTGGAAATGAAAAATAAGTTTATATGTGGGCAATACCACACGCAGTTTAGGAATGGAACCATTGTGCAGCCATTCTTTTTTGTTGCCAGAAATTGCCCACACAAGGGCTTAATCCGCAAAGCGGCTGGATAAATAACCTCGAATGAGGAGAAGAAAGGAAGGAAAACAAATGAATGGAGCAAGAGTGTTTGAAGACGCTTACAGTGGTGTCTTCAGGGAACAGGAGGATTTCTTTTCATGCCTACATGAAATTTTGGGAAAATCCTTATGGATCCGACAAAAGGTCAGAAACCTGCGGTTAGTTCCTATTATTGCAGGGAGTACCTTTGAGAAAGAACTACGCAGTCAGTATACGGAAGATGGCATGGATGATGGCATCATAACGGATACGATTGCAAATACGGCGTTAATGCTCAAATACCGGGGAGATATGTTACCGGTGAGGGACTGCGCCATTAAGAGCATTCTGGACCGTGCAGGTATCCAGGGAAGCGGCCTTCGCAGGGTGGAGAGAAACGTCTATGCCAGGATCTTAAATGACGTACTGAAAGTCACAAAGGGAGAGGCATTACTCCGCATCAGCGAAGGAAAGGTATCCGCAGTATTAAGCGGAGACTGCAATGATTACGCCATCCTTAACATGGAGGACATATTCCTTCACACCGTGCAATATTTGCAGGAGGAATTTGAAGGCTGCAGGTACATGGCAGGCTTCTATGAGCATGACATGGTATCTGCCATGTGGAGCATTGATGAGTCGGGTCTGTTATCGGCTTACAGCAGGGAACTTTCCCTTCTTGGGAAGACGGCGGAAGACATGATCCCCATGGTGCGGGTTACTACATCGGATACCGGAACCTGTGGAGCCAATATCTACCCTATGCTGTTAAACGTAAAGGATGGAAAGAGTGTCAACCTGGGGTCTCCATTAAAGCTTGTTCATAAGAACGGCAGCACAATGGCAGACTATGATGCACAGCTTAAGAAACTCTATGCAAAGTATCAGCTTGCAATCGGAAAACTTACAGAGCTTTTAGAAGTGCGGATCGCCAATCCGGTGAACTGCATGAGCGAAGTAATGGCAAAGCTTGTAATTCCTAAGAAATATCAGGCAGAAGCACTGGACTTATTCAAGGCACAGTACGATGTCTGGTCCTGTACGGCACATGATATCTATTTCGCTATTTCAGAGATCCTTTTCATGCTGGAGTGCGAAGGAGCTTCGGGCAGCCGTATCGCCAAGATGGAAGAGCAGATCGCAAGGGCACTGTCAATGAACTGGGCAGAGTATGATTTCCCGGAAATGTAAATAAAAACAAAGGAGAATGGACAAATGGAAGAATTAAGAAAGAAACTGATGGAAGAATTAAAGAATAAGCTGGGAGAAGGATATGAGGTATCCCCGGTAGACGTAAATAAGAATAATGGAACGATATTACATGGAATTTCTATAATGTTAAAAGGCAACATAGGAGGTCCTACGGTATATGTAGATAATTTCTATCAGAGATTTCAGGGGACCAATGAAGAGATTGAGGAGATGATAGATTACATTCTGGAGGATATCAGATCCTGCTATGAAATAGACGATGAGGAGCTACAAAGAAATGTCTATGAATATGACAGGGCAAAGGAACATCTGAGAGTTGCACTGTGTAATTATGAGGCAAACAAGGAAACTTTATCCAGCAGACCTCATAAGCGGATCCTTGATCTGGCAGTCACCGCGTGTATCAGAAGTGAAACAACGCCCGTGAGAGGATCAGGCTTCATCAGTGTATCAAACAGATTATTGCAAATCTGGGGAGTTTCCGAGGAGGAAATGTTTGACATTGCCTTGGAGAACACGATGAAAGAAGAAGTCTGCTGCAAACTGAGTGATCTGTTAGCACAAGAGGAGGGACTGGAACTTCCTCCGGGAGTGGAGATTCCCATGTATATCCTGACAACGAACGACAAAAGGCTTGGTGCCAGTATGCTATTGAATGTAGCGGCACTAACCCGGATAGCGGAGGAGTTACATAGTAATCTGTTTATCTATCCATCCAGCATCCATGAAGTATTGGTATTACCGGTTGAAGGTACAAGAAAGCAGAGAGCAAAGCAGAAAAAAATGGTGGAAGAGGTAAATGCAAGCAGTGTTTCTCCGGAGGAAAGACTTTCCAACAGCGTTTATTACTTTGACCGCGAGAAACAAGAGGTCACCATAGATTATCTGGGGAAACCGCTCAGCGAACTGAACAGATAGATACAGAATGAAATATAGAACAGTGGCAGAAAAGAGAAGGCATCCCCTTCTCTTTTTCTGTCGTATGGAAGGAGAAAGAATATGAGTCTTAACTTAAATTACAAGCCGGAAGCAGTTGTGGAAATCTCCGGATTATCAAGAGAGGAATGGTTAGATTACCGTAAGAAAGGAATTGGTGGCAGTGATGCTGCAGCAATCATGGGAGTTTCCCCGTTTGCAACCAAAAGAGATCTCTTTTACGACAAAACAGGTATCCGTCCGGCTTTTCAGGAAAATGAGGATAACTGGGTAGCAAAGGAAGTAGGACACAGACTGGAAGATCTGGTAGCAGAAATCTTTTCCCAAAAGACAGGACTTAAGATTTTTCCGGTGCGCACGATGTTCAGACACCCGCTGTATCCCTTTATGCTTGCAGACGTGGACTTTTTCATCGAATTTGCAGATGGTACGTATGGAATCCTGGAGTGTAAGACAACCAACTACAACTGTCAGGAAAAATGGGCAAACAATACAATCCCGGTCAACTATGAGTACCAGGTACGTCACTATATGTCCGTCATGAACATTGATAAGGCCTATATTGCCTGTCTTTACGGGAACAATGCAGAGGAGTTCTTTATACGTCCCCTGGAGAGAGACCTGGAGACAGAAGAGGATCTTATTGCGGAAGAGAAGTACTTCTGGGAAGAAAAAGTGTTGAAGAAGGTGGAGCCGGATTACGTGGAGAAAGCAGATCTTGTGATTGCAAGCATCAAAAAGCATTATGGTCCTGCAGATCCGCAGGCCGCAGGTGTCATTCTTTCCACAAAGAATCTATCAGGGATCAAGACGTATCTGAGCCTGAAGCAGGAAAAAGCGAAGCTGGAAGGCGAGGTAAAGCGTCTGGAGGAGAGAATGAAGCAGTCCTATCTTGGCGTACTGGAAGAATTAGGAGCAAGCTGCAGCGGCACAATCATGGATGGCACCACAAAGTATGAGGTGTCCTATAACCCGACCTACCGTACCTCCATTGACAAAAAGGGACTGGAAAAGTTAAAAATCCAGCACCCGGATGTTTATGACGATTACGTGCAGACGACGGAGAACCGGAGATTTGCCGTAAAGGAAAGAAAGGTGGCGTAGCGGTATGGAGAACAGAAAGGTGGTATTTATCTGTGCACCGTACGATGCAAAGGATTCCATCGCTCACGCAAAGGAGATCGCGCTTGTATCGCATTTTCGGACTCTTATAGAGGATATGTACCACTATAAGACTTATGCTCCCGGAAGCTACCTTACCGGGTCTTCAAAGGAGGCAAAGGATTTCCGGGTAGAGATCGAAGATGTGATCCTTAAAAACTGCCATGCGATGTTTGTATGTGGCAGGGAAGTGACAGGTGGAATGCAGGTACAGATTACAAAGGCAAAGGTATTAAATATCCCAATTTACCGGGTAGTGGAAGGCAAAAAGGGAGTGATTATTACCATGTATGTAGAACAGGAGAAAAAATATGTGTAAGGAAAGAAGGATACCAGAAATACTTATATGCTCACCTTGTGATGCGGTCACAGAAGAAGATGCAGAAAAGGAATATGAGCTCCGCAAGCACTACAAAAGGGTGTTCCGAAGAGGAGAGCCTAAGTGCTGCACTTTTAAATACATTGCTTTTGCGATTAATAACGCAAACCTATCAGATGCGTTCTTCAGGAAGAGCCTACAAAAGTCAATGGCTAAGTCCTGTGATATCGTCATAGTCTGCGGAGATGTGATAACACCAAATATGAAAGAGCAGATTGAAGAAGCAAAACAATATCATAAGAAAATTTATCGAATGATAGAAAAAGAGGAAGGTGCTTGTATCTTCTGTTATCAAGACGAGGAGGAAGCAGATGAAAAGTAAGTTTGTAAAAACGGTCTATGAGAAGAATGGATTTTGCATCTATGTATATGTTACGGAAGCAGAATCGGTGCCACAGGCAGCCAGAAGTAATTACTATAAAGGACCTGGATATGAATTTACCGCTATCGGAAATAATCTTCCGGCAAATAAGCTGTCGGAAGTAGATCTGCATGGTGACTGGGAGAAAAACAGCCACGGAGTGCAGTTCAAGGTAGATTATTTTGAAGAGATCCGCCCGCAGAGTGTGGAAGGAATCGAAAGCTACTTGGCATCCGGTATGGTAAAAGGGATTGGTCCCAAGACGGCAAAACTGATTGTCGAAAAGTATGGAACCAGAACGTTTGAGATTCTGGATGATTACCCGGAGTCCCTACTGGAGATCAAGGGAATCACCAGGAAAAAACTGGATAAAATACTTTCGGCATATCAGGACAGTCATGCGGTCAGGGATCTGGCAGCTTATCTTACTCCGTTTAAGGTAACACCCAAGAAAATCCGTAAGATCTATGAGCATTTCGGGAATGCGGCACTGGATGTCGTAAAGAACCAGCCGTTTGCCCTGTGTGAGATCAGTGGATTTGGGTTCCTTACCGTGGATGAGATCGCCAGAGCGAATCACTGCAGACCCAATGAGCCATTAAGGATCGAAGGCTGTATCGGCTACTGCATGGAACTGGAAATGCAGAACGGTAATCTCTATGCCGATAAGCAGAAATTCCAGAAGCAGGTGCATGAGCAGCTAAACAGAGGTTATGCAGAAGAAGTCGTTACCGAGGTAGAGGTGTATAAGGTGATGTACCAGATGGTGCATGACAAAGCCCTTTACTATGAGGACGGTGCCCTGTATAGTGCCAAACTCTATCATTTTGAGACACAAGCAGCGAAGGATCTGGCTACACTCCTGGTGCAGACGTATATGCCGCCTGCAGGACTGGAAGATCTGATCACGCAGGCGCAGAAGGATTTGAAGCTGTTATTGTCAGACAAGCAGGTGGAAGCAGTAAAGAAGGCATTCACAAATCTGGTGAGTATTATCACCGGCGGTCCCGGCACCGGTAAGACTACGGTGCAGCGGGTTCTGTTATACATCAGCGAAAAGCTGGGAGAAGAAAAGATCTTATTAACTGCTCCCACAGGCAGAGCCAGCAGACGCATGGCGGAAAGCACCGGAAAAAGTGATGCATTGACGCTCCATAGTGCGCTTGGATTAAATAACGATGAGGAGTGTGAGGCTGCGGACGAAATGTTGTCCGAGGATTTCATCATTGCGGATGAGTTTACGATGGCTGATATGAGGCTGTCCTATGAGCTTTTCAAGCACATCGAAAAGGGTGTACGCGTGGTGATCGTAGGAGACGTAGACCAGTTACCCAGTGTCGGCCCCGGAAATGTGTTCCGCGAGCTTGTGCTGTGCGGTGTGATCCCGGTCACAATCCTTGACATGGTATTCCGTCAGGGAAAGGACAGCCGGATCGCAGCAAATGCCCATAAGATGCAGGAGAATGATACGAACCTGGATTATGGAGATGACTTTATCTTTTGTCCGGCGGATACTGCAGCGGAAGCGGCAGACAAGGTTGCGGAATATTACAGATCCTTTGTGGATGCGTATGGCGTTGACAATGTGCAGGTACTTACCCCGTTTCGTAAGAAGGGAGAAGCCAGTGTCAATGCCTTAAACGACAGGCTGTGGGAGATGGTAAATCCGAAAAGCAGTATTGCCAGGGAATTAAAGGCCGGCAATGCGCTGTACCGGGAAGGAGACCGGATCATTCATAACAAAAATAAGAATGACATCAGTAACGGTGACATCGGGTATATCACAGATATCTATCAGGATGAGGATGGCGTGGATCTTATGCGGCTGTCCTTTTCGGATGGAAGAATCGTGGAATACAGTGCGGAGGATGCAGATCTTATCGAGCACGCATATGCAACAACGGTACATAAGAGCCAGGGAAGTGAATACAAGGTGGTAATCCTTCCATGGCTTCCCATGTTTTACATGATGTTACGGCGTAACATCCTCTATACGGCGATCACCAGGGCAAAAGAAAAAATAGTTATTGTAGGCAGTAAGAAGGCTCTCTACCAGGCAATCCATAACACGGCGTGCGACAAGCGAAATACCCGTCTTGGAGAGCGGATCGTAAGGGAATACAACGAACTGCTTACGAAGAAAGCTTCAGCATAGGAGGATGACAATGAATAAATATGCGGATGAGTTTTATGCGACATTTCAGGAACTTGCGAGGAAATATTCAGCAGAAAAAGTGTGGCAAGATGTGATTTATGCCTGTGCTTTAACGCAATCAGTATTTTTGCGGGAATGGGATACGAAAGCTCGTAAAAATATTGATAAGGTAATGGAGCAATATTCCGAAAAAGAGCAGTATAAAATAATGAGTTTATATGCGAACATCATGGATGCACTGCAAGAAAATCCGGGGCAGGATTTTTTAGGAGAGATGTATCACAGGCTTGATTTGCAAAAGCATGAAAAAGGGCAGTTTTTTACTCCGTATGATGTATGCAAGCTGATGACTTTATTAAGTTTATCCACCGAGAATCTTGCAGGAGAAATTTCCCAAAAAGGTTATGTGACAGTAAGCGATTCTGCGTGTGGATCCGGAGCCCTTTTACTCTCTTTTTATGAAACGGTAAGAGAAATGGGAATTACAGGTTATCAGGTGTTGGCTGTGGCACAGGACGTTGACAGATCAGCAGCTCTTATGTGTTATCTGCAGCTTTCGGTGTTATTTATTCCGGCAATCGTAATTGTCGGTAATTCTATTACCAACCCTGGGATAGATCCTCAAAATGAGGTATGGTATACGCCTGCTTACAATGTATATCACTGGCATTATGAGCGTTACCATATAGGAGAAGGGACGGATCTTAGGATTGCAGTCAGCGAGGATATCACCGGTATAAAAGTACGGAATCCAAAGGATGACGAATGCACCATATCTATTACAGCAAAGAAAAATTCATAGAAACAGGCGGGAAGGCGGTATTTATTTTATATCACCTTCCCCAAAAAGGAAGGAGCAAAAAGAATGAGTGAACAGACCTATATGTATGAGCAGGAAACAGCCGTAGCAGCATTACACCAGGTGGAAGGATTCGATCCGAGAAAGTTTATGCGCCTGATACAGAAGGAAGACCAGTCATCCCGGTACTATCTGGATGTAGCTTACCGTAAGCTGTGGTTTCGCTTGTGTTATCCGGAAGGAAAGATCGTGAAAACGATCCGCAGTATCACAGCGCAGATGGCGATTGTGGAAGCAAGAGTATACTTAAATAAAAATGATCCGGACGATTCCTACGTGGCAAATGCCTTCGCACAGAAATTCCGCGAGGATTCTGAGATCGGCCAAAAGTATGTGGAACTTGCGGAGACGGCAGCTGTGGGACGGGCATTATCAGATGCAGGCTTCGGACTTCAGTTTGCAGACCGGGAAAAAGAGATGGATCCGGAAGTAACGGAAGCACCCATCGATGAAGAAGTGATGGCAGGAACCCCAATCTGCCCGGAGAACATTCCGGAGGAAGTTTTTGGGAGCAGTGTTGGAGAACCCCTGATGGAAGATATGATTCCGGGACAGTGTGGAATTGAGGATTATATCCCGATGCCGGATGAGGTCATGCGGGTGGCGGAGGCTTCAAAAGAGGAAGTACAACAGCCCAAGGCAGCACTGCAGCCCAAGGCAGCACCGCAGCCTACGAAGAAGTCGGAGCAGACACCACAGGAGCAGTTCATGCAAAATAATGTGGCTCCGGAGTCCACTGTTGGCATTACAAGGGATATGCCGGTAAATGACATCTACGGAAAGCTTACCAGAGACTTAGCAGTAAAGGTAGTAGTTTCTGCCGGATGTTACAAGGGTAAGACTCTAGGGCAGATTGCAGTAGAGAAGCCTGGATCCTTACAGTGGTATGTGGATTCCTATAAAGGTCCTGATAACCTGCTTCGTGCAGCAGCAAAGTATCTGCTGGATCAGGCACTTGCACCTGCCTGCTAAAATATAGGGCCCCACATTTTGTGGGGTCGATAGAAAGGAGAGGTACAGCAATGCAGGATTTTCCATTTACGATTCGTGACGTGGCAAGTGTGATGAATCTGCGGATCAGACATCGGAATACGGTAAGCCTGGATGTAGACTGTCCGCTTTGTGACGACCATAAAGGGAAAATGAATCTGAACTTTCAGAAGAATGTATTCCGTTGTAACCGGTGCGGTGAGAGCGGAGGAATGCTAAATCTGTATGCGAAAGCATACGGGGTAGATCTCCAGACCGCCAGAAAAGAGATTATCGAAGCTACCGGTGGAAGTGCATTTAAGAGAGAGCAGATCCATAGAAGAGAGATAGAAAGCACCAGACCACAGATCACAAATGCAGAAATGGCAGAAGATGCCGTAAAGCATAAGACGTATACCAGGCTGTTTGAGATGCTGATCCTGGCAGACTGCCACAAAGACAGTCTGTTAAAGCGTGGATTCACGGAAGAACAGATTGAAGCAAATGGGTATAAGAGTACTCCGGTATATGGCTATAAAAAGCTTACCAAGCGGTTGATCGAGGAAGGATGCACGGTAGAAGGCGTTCCGGGATTTTACAGGGATAAGGACGGAGAATGGACGATCTATTTTAACAGAAAAGCTTCCGGTTTTATGATACCGGTGAAAAATCCGGATGGACTCATTACCGGCGTACAGATTAGATTAGATCACCCTTACGATGGCAGAAAGTATATCTGGTTGTCCAGCGTCAACTTTGAAGGAGGGACGACTTCCGGAAGCCCTGTGCATTTCGTGGGAAAGCCGGGAGATAAGACGGTATTTGTTACGGAAGGACCATTAAAAGGAGATCTGGCCCATGCGTTATCCGGAAGAACCTTCCTGTGTGTTCCCGGAGTCAACCAGTCAGCAAACCTGATGCCAGTCTTAAATGAGATGAAAGAGCTGGGAACCAGGTTCCTCTATGAAGCCTATGACATGGACAAGCTGCTTCGACCGGTCTGCCAGGGAGATTACAGTGAAAACTGTAAGGAATGTCCCTGCTATCGTATGGACTGGAAGAAGCAGAGTATTCCCTGTGAGAAAAAGCAGATCAAACGGGATAATATCAACCGTGGCTGTAATAAGCTGGCTGAGATCTGTAAGGAGCTTGGCTTAGAAGGAAAAACACTTACCTGGGATACGGACACAGACGGTAACTGGGCAGAAAACGTGAAGGGTGTGGATGATTACCTGGTGGCACTTCAGCATAGGGAATGACAGTTAAAATGCTGAAAATTTCAGAGAAATTTCATTGCAATGGTATTTTTGACATGATAAGATAAAGACAGAAAGAGGGTTTATAATGGCAGAAAACAAAAGCAGTAAAGTAATGCAGGATTATGAAAAGGTAAACAGACTGATTGATGGACTGACACTGTTTGATGATGACCTGATGAGCCGGGTGTTTGATAAAAATATCGAGGCAACCGAACTGATCCTCAGGATCATTCTTGGGAGAAAAATCACAGTTATCCGTGTAAACGGGCAGGAAGAGGTCAGGAATGCCGAAGTCGGTGGACGCAACATTACCCTGGATGTGTATGCACTGGATGAAAATGGACAGGAAATGGACATTGAGGTGCAGGGAAATTCCGAAGGCGCCCATATCCGCAGGGCAAGATACCACAGCAGTGTGCTGGATTCCAAAATGCTGAAGGAAGGTCAGCCGTTCAAAAAACTGAAGGATTCCTATGTGATCTTTATTTACAGGCACGATAAGTTCAAAAAAGGTTTACCGGTATACCATATCGACCGATATGTAAGAGAGACAGGGGAAATCTTCGAGGACGGATCACATATCGTATATGTAAACGGGAACTATAAGGGGGATGACGAGATCGGTCAGCTTATGAGTGATTTCCATCAGGTAGACCCCGACAATATGCATTATAAGGAACTGTCACAAGGCGTAAAACATTTCAAAGAAGTAGAGGAAGGACGTGATTCCATGTGTGAAGCAGTACAGGAATATGCAAAGGAATATGCGAAGGAATATGCAAAGGAATATGGAGAACAAAGAGCAATCAGAGAAGCTACTGAAAATGTAAAAAAGCTTATGGGAAACGCTGGGGTTACACAGGAAAAGGCATTTGATATTCTGGAAATCCAGGGAGAAAAAAGAGAACTGGTTATTAAACAGTTACAGCAGGAATAAACCGGAAATAGGGTGGTTACGAAGGTGACTGCCCTGTTTGGAGTGGAACGGAGAACGTGAAACCATGAGTGAAGCAGTAGAGAAATACGCAAAGGAATATGCGCTAAAACAACATGTTAAAATCGTAAAAAATCTTATGGAAACCACCGGATTTACACAGGAAAAGGCACTGGATGCCTTGGGAATCCAGGGAGAAAAAAGAGAACTGGTTATTAAACAGTTACAGCAGTAACCAGTGGTTTTAGAAGGATAGGGATAGAGCAGGTACATTAGATATCTGCGCTATCCCTTTTGTATTGGAAAGGAAGTAGACAGGATGAAAATGGTGATATAGTGATCTGCTGTTGTTGTAATGGGGATGAATATTTTGAAATTGATTCTGTTTGGACATCCGAAAAGAAGGCAGAAAAGAGATGCAACGAATTAAATGAAAAAGGAGAGAAATATCTGATAGAAAAATGTGGATGCGGATTATACGAAGTACGGAGCGAAATTGTATGCACGTAATGCAAATCCATGGTACAGAGAAAAGGAAATGTGACAAGCGAATTATACTTACGGTATATTTACACAGTAAGTAAAGTAGGGTATATTTATATCAAGAGTGTAATTCCTGTCACGTGCACAACAGGTAATTGGTTGCGGTGGGTAACGGACCCATGCAGGAACCCTGTGGCACCCAAAGTTAGAAAAAGAGCTATTTTCATGGACGTTTCGGACGTTAGCCAAAGGATCTGATGCATCAGAGGCACTAGGCGCATGATAGGCTCTTTTTTTATGGATGTAATTAAAATTATATTGGGGAGTGAACTTCGTCAGAATCTTCACTTTTTAAGAGCGCGTCAAACATCCCATCAACGGAAGTGAAGGATGGATATTGTTCAGGATGCTTACGCATTTCGTCTACTTCTTTCATGGCAGCTATTGTCTCATCATTGGGTAGGTTATTTACTTCAGGTAAGGCGTATCTGAAAATGCACCGCCCGATACTGTTCAATGAGCTGGCGCTATTCGACAAGCTCTTTGAGCATTGCGCCGAGATTGACGAAGCGGCACGAAGCCGCATGGAACTGATCGTGCCAGAGCTGGCAAAGCAGTACGGCGTGACCGAAAGGCTGAAAGCCGAAAACCAAATGGAATGGGTGCGGCAGATGAACGCTTGCAAGGCACAGGCAGAGGAGATTGTGAAAGCGGAATTGATTTATGATTGAGCGAGAAAGTCCGGGCAGAAAACTGTTCGGACTTTTCTCATATAGTCCAAAGTTGCGGTAGAAATGTTCACAAGTTTTATGGTATAATTTGAATACGAAAAATCGTAAAATTGGAAGTTGGTAGAAGGTTACATTATGAGCATTGATAGGAAAATAAATCGCATTCAATTTCTCACGGGAAATTCGTTAAAGTTTATTGCTGTACTGACAATGGTTATTGACCATCTATGTAAAATTGTGCTGCAATGGCTACTATCAAACTACTGGGGGACTATGGTAGATAACGAACAAATGTCGTGGGAGAGATTCCAAGAGATAGATAATCTCATACGGTTTGATTTGCAAAGCATTGGGACGATTGCTTTTCCGCTATTCTGTTTTTTGCTGGCAGAAGGATTCCAACACACAAGAAGTAAAAAACGCTATATTGGGTTGATGCTTGCATTTGCCCTTATTTCGGAAATTCCATTTGACATAGGTTTCTTTAGTGCGTATTCACGAATGGAAGGTACATTTCCGTTTTACTTGAAGTATCAAAATGTATTTTTCACCTTGTTTTTAGGCTTATTGACATTGGTATGCCTTGAAAGATTTTCGTGTGAATCCGACCTACCAGTGGATAGAATAAAATCAGTAGTCTTGCAAGTTCTCAGTGTAGTACTTTTTTCCAGCATTGCGGAAGGAATCCGTTGTGACTACGGTATGCAGGGGATCTTATTCATATCAGCATTTTATATTTGCCGTAATCACCGAATCTATCAAGTGCTGCTGTTTCTTTTGGCTTACATGGGGGCAACGGGGAATCAACCACCTTTATGTACGCTTCTTGCCGGCTTGCTTATTCTGCTATACAACGGAAAACGTGGTAAATTGAAGCTGAAATACTTCTTTTATGTTTTTTATCCAGCACATATCCTTGCCCTGTATTTGATTCAGGTAGGACTCGGAAAATACTTGCTGAAATGACTAATTGCAGTTTGTCGAGAAATTAAGCCGGAGAAAAACCCTTTAGGAACTAAAGGGCGCACTTCTATACTCTCTATCGAGAGTAATGCGTCCTGCTGAGCTTCATTCCCGGTCAGCAGAAGAAAACTGCCCGACCGAGAATGTTGCGTCACTTCGTTCCGTCAAGGTGGCTACACCCCCTTGCGCCGCTAAAGCGGCTATCCCCTGTGGACTTGCCGTCCGCAAACAGCATAAAATGCTGTTCACCGCCAGCAAGTTTGATATCAATAAATTTGGAGGAACTTATGATAAAAAGAATGATGATGGCATTATGTATATTCGTTTGTACCTTTACTTTAGTTGCGTGTTCTGGACAACAAACAAACGAACCACTTACTTTAGGTGTCAATGCGATAATAACAGAAATTGATAAAGAAAATAAAATCATAACCACAAAAGATAGCGAAGAAAAAGGTGTTTTAGGGAATGATTGTCTTATTGACTGTTCCAAAATTCCAATGATTTATTGTAATTATGATACACAAAATGTTGTAGCTATAACTCTTGATGATTTACAGGTTGGGGACGAAATCATTTTGACTATTCGGAGTTCGGAAATAGAAAATCTCCAAAAGGAAGATGACAATAAAACAAAAATAGCGGTTGAGCAATTACAATTAGGCACACAGAGAATTAAATAATTTTCAATTTCTCATACCCAGATTAACAAGTAAATACGGAAAATCAGACCGTTGACCTGCGCCGTGTGCGTACAAAGTCAGCGGTCTTTTTTTATCCCTAAAATCAAACAAGGAGGTCAATCACAATGACAAAACCGAAAACCCTTAAACAGGTCCGAACCGAAAAGGAACGAGCCGAGACGCAGCTTGCACAGGAACAGCACAAGCTGGAGCGTCTGGAGAACAGAAAGAAGTATCTGGAGAAAGGCGAACGCACCAAGCGCACCCACCGCCTTTGCAATCTGGGCGGCACGATTGAGAGCCTTGCCCCGGAGGTCAAAGATCTCACACGCACCGAAATGACAGAGCTGATGGAACACATCTTTTCTCTGTCCGAAGTCCAGCGAGCCGTCCGTCACATGGCGATTACCCACATCAGCCAAGCAAACAGAGAAAAGGAGTTGAAAGCCGATGGCACTATTTCATCTGAGCGTCACGCAGACTAAGCGAAGCGCAGGACAGTCCGCTATTGCTTCTGCCGCCTACCGAGCCGGGGAGCGATTGTATAGCGAGTATTACGGCGAATACAGCGACTACACCAAAAAGGGCGGCGTGATCTGCTCTGACATTCTTCTGCCGTCCCATGCACCGCCAGAATACGCAGACCGCCAGACGCTATCTGCTATATAGTAGATATTGCTTATTTGATTTAGTAACGTTGGTTGTAACATATATACTCATTTCTCCATAAATTTCAATCATTGAACATCAGACAGAAAATTGCGTAATAAAAATAAATGGCATATATATAATGGCATTTTCATTAGTAATAGGCAAGAAATATGGAAAATAATTAAATAGGTTGTAAGATGTAGCCTCCACAATGCGTATATATAATTATAGAATACGTAAAGGAGAGATGCCATTATGACATATCAGAAAATTACGATCCCCCTGGATCACGGAAACAGAAACATGAAAACTGCGGAAGAGGTATTTACTTCCGGTCTTGTAGAGAGTGATTTAAAACCGGTACTCGGAGAGTATCTGCAGTACAATGGAAAGTATTATTCGCTTACCGGTGAACGTATCCCTTATATGAGGGACAAGACCCTGGATGACAGATTCTTTATTCTTACTTTGTTTGGCATCGGTAAGGAACTGGAAAAACGTACACAGCCACAGAAGGATACCATTTATCAGGTAGAACTTCCGGTGGGACTGCCGCCGAAACATTATGGAGCCCTCTACGAAAAGTTCGGTCAGTATTTTGTAAGACCGGGTGTACAGCGGTTTACTTTTAACAAAAGGGAATACCTGGTGCAGATTACGAAAGCAGCTGTATTCCCCCAGGACTATGCTGCAGCAATGACAATTTATCCGCAGATCGCAGCATATAACCGTGTAGTAACCGTGGACATCGGTGGATTTACTTTAGATTATTTGCTGCTTCGGGAGGGCAGACCGGATCTTTCTGTATGCGATTCACTGGAAATGGGCGTGATTACTCTGTATAACCGCATTGTTTCCAGAGCAAACTCAGAACTTGATGTTTTGCTTGATGAAACAGACATTGATACGATTATATGTGATAAGAATAGTGACTACAGCAACAGTGTAATCAAACTGGTGAAACAAATGACTGCACAATATGTAGAGGATCTTCTTGGAACTTTCAGAGAAAGAGGAATAGATCTAAAGACCGGCTGCATTGTATTTATCGGTGGTGGATCAAAGTTATTAAAACCTTATCTGGAGAATACGGACAAGGTAGGGAAGTGCGTGTTTATTGACGATATCTGCGCCAATGCCAAGGGATACGAGATCCTGTACCAGGTACAGAAAAAGAGTAGGTAATTGCCATGGAAAAGAAAAATCCGTATGTAATGACAATAGGATTTCGGAGGAATAATGCAGATCATACCCGGGTAGCAGAGTTTCTCAATTCTTTGGGAAGAGAAAAGGCACAGTATATTGTAAAAGCGGTCCTTACTTACAGGACACTGGAAGAGAAGGGAGAAGTACCGCAGACAGGTGGTGCAGTGTCCTATGATTATGAAACAATCAAAAGCATTGTGTTACAGATCATGCGTGAGCAGGGGCTGACGGGAAGATACCTGCGGTGCAACCGGAAACAGCTTCCTTATCGCTGGAAGCAGAGCCGAAGGAGCAGATCACAGAAGAAGATTCTTTAATAGGCTTCGACGAATCTGCGATGCAGGGTATCATGGCATCCCTCAGTGCTTTTCAGAATCAGAATTAGGAATATCGGAAAGACTACGATAAGGGCAGAAAGAAGAATCTGCCCTTATTTTACATTCATTGTTTATTCCTTTTTACGTATTCCCGATATTCATCCCGGATCATACAGTGGTTCTCTACTGTCTTATGAAAGTTAAGCTGTGCCAAAAGAAGTTATCGAACCTATGATTGAAAGAATTCCATTGCGTCGTCTTGGACAGCCAG
>OLZF01001358.1_pt1 | contig 17938 bp, 10 predicted proteins | sample 1674391 | NCBI WGS metagenome assembly OLZF01 (sample SAMEA103958166, study PRJEB25191) | human gut metagenome | biome: human-associated habitat [ENVO:00009003]; feature: intestine environment [ENVO:2100002]; material: feces | place: Germany | collected 2013/2015
TTATCATATAGAATTTCTAATTTGTATTCTATTCCGTTTTTCCACATTTTAGTATAGTGCATCATGGCTCTGGTCCCTTGAGGATCAGGAACTCCAATGGTACTATTAATACCTTCCTCAAGAATTTGAAGAGGCACCCTTCTGGCAGGTTCTTCTTGGTGTTGCGCTGCTGTTTCTGAAAACTTAGGACTTGTTCGTTCTTTGTTTTGATTACTTGTTTCAGTCTGTTCATTAGCGTTTTCTTTATTACTCTTAATACCTTTAGCTAACCCATTCATTACCCCTGAAGTTAATCCTAATGCAGCACTTTGACTTCCTTGTTTTAATGCCTCTCCAAGATCGGCACCTGATCCTAAGGCCATAGCTGTGCCTAAACCAAAGCCGGTTGTAGCGTTTAATGTTCCTTGTGTTAAAACCTCTTTTAATATGGGACTCGCAATACCTTCTGTTAATTTACTGATTGGTTTCGCTAAATAGCTACCTAAATTTCCCCCTAAATAAGAAGTTGCTCCCCCCATTATACCTGAACTGCCAACCTGCATCCAATCTATGTTACCCCAACCATTGTTGAATCCTTGATTGATAATGCTATTTGTTGCTCCTAATACTGCTGCTCCAGCAATTGGTCCTGCATAGATGGTTACAAATCCAGAAGCGGCTCCTGTCCCAAAGAGAGCGAATCCCTGTCCTACACTATGTATATTGCCTTGTACGGCATTAACTATAACATTGAATATACCACCAATAGCAGCAGCGATTAAATCATCTATAAGGAACCATTCACCGTTTTGGTCTACATATATTAGCGGATTGTTTAAACAATAGCTGTAACGATTGAAATTCTGACTGAAGTCCGGGTTCTGTACATACGGGTCAGGACTTAGGAAACGTCCTAATGCCGGATCGTATAGCCGGGCATTCATATTAATCAAACCAAAGATCGCAAGGTGTTCGTGTCCGGTATATCCTCTGCCTAAAAAGAGTTCCGGTTCACTACCTGGCGCATAGATAGCTTGTGTAGCTGGATTTCGTAGTTTACCCCAGGCATCATAACTCAATTCTTGTACAATATTACCGGATGCGTCTGTTATTTGTGTAATACTGCCTAAGTGATCGCGACAAAGGTAATATATATTCCATGTACCTGTACCATTTTTAACTAAAACTGTTTGAGCAGAATATGCGTCGCCACCTACATAAAGTTTTTCTTTAGTACTGTTAGCCGTTTTATCCAGTTCATATTTGTTCCCTATATAATATCGGGTCAATTTATCAGCGGTGCCTTGCTTTAGTAACATTTTGACACGATTGGCATCCCCATTGTAAGTGAACGTAGCTGTATACCCATTTTCTGTAATGGATACGGGGCGTAGCATAGCATTGTATGCTATTGTCTGGTTACGTAGTGGTATGGTATTACCTGAAGCCGTTACCGTCTCAATTGCATAGGGTTTGCTTGCGCTATATTCGAACTTGCCTATACCACTTGAATTCGTAATATTTCCTTTGATGTCATAAGCTACAGTCTGCTTGGCAAAGGTTGTCAGGCGATTTAGGTTGTCATACCCAAAATTTTCTTTCAAGTTTCGTTTTGCATCCGACCTCCAGCCTAAATTGCCGGTCGTTGCAATAAAGCTACATCCGAAGTTTTGTATGGAAGTCGTATTTTTTTTAGCGATGATAGATGTTACCCTTCCATCAGTGTCATACGTTTGAGTACGGCTTAATATTCCAGTGGTATAAGCCGTTGGTAGTCCTTGATTGTTTTCTCCGGTTAATTTCCAAATAGAAATAGAATCGTTGAGTTTGATTTCGGATAGATTCCCATTAGTATATTTGAAATACTCTGTTGTTATATTGCCGGATTGTGATAGATAGTTTACAGAGGAAATGTTGCCGTTATTATATAAGTAATATTTTTGCAACCATTTTCCATCAACTATTACTTCTTTTTCCACAGATAAACGGAATAAGTCATCATACATGTAAGTCTTGGATGTGCCATTATTGCTCTGTTCAGATGTAATCAGACCATCTGTATTATAAGCATAATTAGTCGTTAATTCACCCACATATTCAAGTTTCGTTAAACGATTATATGTATCATACGTCATACGTGTGGCTTTCCCATTGGCATCTGTCTTGGAATTGGTGTTGCCTGCTGCATCGTAGGTAAATGTAGTACTTCCCGCACTTGGATCTGTTAGCTGGGTTTGCCGTCCGTATGTATCATAGCTAAAAGATGTTGTGATATTACCAGGAGCAATAATTGAAGATAATTGTCCGTCAGGACGATAATTGTAGGTTATTGAGCCACTTGAATCTTCAACCTTTATTAAATCTCCCATCGCATTATATATCTGTTTGGTCGATATACCATTTATTACACTTGTTGTTGTGAGGCCACTATAAGAATATGTCTCTTGTCTTCCTGTAGGATAAACTACTTTAGTTATTCTGTCATAATTATCATAGCTATAAATTTGCCATAATCCCGGAGTTCCTTTACAAGGATATGAAGTCTTGGACAGATGTCCTTGGTTGTCATATAAGTTATCGACATATAAATATTGTCCATCAAAACATTTCTCTCCTGTTCTAACCTCACGATTAAGAGCATCCAAATATGTTTGTGTATCTGGTTGTCCGGTGGAACTCTCATTGATAACTATCAATGCATTCGTGGGAGAAGATGCCCAAGAAGCTGTGCTGGTTGAAATGCTTCCATCCGCATAAGTTGATTTGATCTTTCTGCCCCATGGGTCATAATCGAAAGAGGTCTTTTTATTTTTGTGATTTTGGACTGCGCTTAGTAATCCTTTCCCATTATAAGTATATGTTTCTTTTAAACCAAGTGGGTCGGTTTGGCTGCTAAGTTGCCCATTAGAATTATATTCATATCCGACAATTTGTTCATTGGGGGAAGAGTAATATTTGGTTCTGGTTCGTATCAATTGATTGATTGAATTATATTCAAACTTTTCTTCTTTTATTTTATTGGTATTAGCTACATAATATGTCTTTGAAATAGGAAAATATTGAGTATTATACGTCATTACTGTACGGTTTGTAGATGTTCCTCCGTTGCGTGCAGTTATTGATTGTTCGGTGAGTGGCAATCCTAATATATATACCGAATCTTTTGTGATATTTTGATAAGTATTATTCTTTGTAGTAGAAAGCCCATTGCCATAACTGATTATTTCTTGAGTAATGTTACCGTATGCATCGTATTTGTATTGCCCTGTTGTTGACAGACCTTTGGATTTATCTGTTGTCGTTTTTTGTGTAAGTAATATATTCGTTATTTTGTTTGATGCAGTAGAAATACTATATGTATATTTACTTGATAGTTCGTCAGAATCATCTTCTACCAGGACAGAAAAACGAAGGGGGGCAAATGTTTGCGAACTATGTTTACCGGTAACATTATCATAAACATTTATTTTCTCAAATCTCTTGAAACCAAGTCCTTGTTTGTGGATAACAGCATTGGTATATAAATAGCTAAGGTCTCGCAATAATGTTCCATTGTTATAGGCTACCAGATTTGAACATACAGTTAATCCCCCCTTGAAGTTTTGATAGGGAAATTCTGCGCCTGCCCCGGGAGTGTATAGAGGGGTGGTTTCATCGTTCAGTTGTTGATAATCGGCCTTTGTTATAACACCATAACTGTTGATAATTCCGGTTAATAATCTATTTTGGGAGTCGTCATTCTTATAGTATAATCTGGATGCGATTCCTCCTGTTTTTAAGCTGATAAGATTATTGTAATAATTACGGCTTTGTATATTTGTAGGAATTAAAACAGTCTCTTTGGGTATAGTTGTGTTGCTTGAACCTTTATAAGTTTGATAAGAGATAAAATAAGTTGCTAATGATACATTACTGGAACTGCCATAGGTTTCAATTAGATCTGTCTGTCCGTCACCATTCATATCTTGTAGTATAAATTTAGACGTTTCAAGTCTTGATGTGATAGTGATATCTTTTTTGTCCCAAAGTCCATTGCCTTTTGAGGAAAAGATGCTCCAGGTTGTACCGTTGCTTTTCAATGGTGAAAGAATAAAGTCTGATTTGCCGTCTCCATTAAATTCTCCCAATAAGAATTCTCTGTCACGTAACATTGAATTATTCAGTTGGCTATCTGTTGCAACAGTGCTGTAGCCATTGATATTTGCTCCTGTACCATAAAATGAAAAAATAGTAGTTCCACTGTCATTTATTAAACATAAATCTGTTCTTCCATCCCCATTGTAATCTATGGTATATAATTTATTGGATTGGGCATAGGCTTCTTCTCCACTTATATTTTTATCTTGATAAGCAGGAAATGCTAACCAATATGAGAAGGGACTACCTTCATATAATATTTTATTGTTTTCTAAATCTATTATATAGCATTTACTCGGTGCTCCTTTATCCATTGCATTGTAGGCGGAGACAACCAGTACTTCCATTTTTCCGTCCCCATTAAAATCACCGGTATAGTAATATTTAGGGTTGATACTTTTAGTTCCTCTATGATCTAGTAATGTGTTAAAACTGTAAGAACGTGTATACTTTTTGGCTATTCCAGAAAGTAGATTGCCTGTATAAACATGAAAATCAATTTTGTCCATATCACCTGAGACGTAGTTGTTAACTTTGACGATTTCTTCTCCATCAAACTTATCTAAATCCATGCAGAATATATCAACAAAGCCTGCTTCTGTTTTCAATTCAGGATTATACATGGCAAAGTCACCGCTAAGTCCGGTAGCTACGATTATAGTTTCGTCTCCTGTATATTGGTTTTCAAAATAGTTTCGTGAATGATGAAATGTTCCAGATTTTCGGTAATATTCTACATAAGAGGCTTTGTTGGGCAGCATTATAATACCGTCATTTTCAGAGCCATAATCAAACTTTCCTTTAGTAGTGCGTACCTGATTAGCTTCTTCGAAGTTATACCAGTGTATTAACTGGGTGTCTTTTTTGTCAAAACCTTTAATTTGTTTGTTGTCTCCATAATAAAATTTCAGAGGATTTAATGATTTTCCAGTCGCAGTACAGGCTATTTGTGAAATGAGTGATACCGATCCTCCTGTTATGTATGTTAATGAATACGTTCTTATTGCAGAGCCGTATAGATTGGTCGTAATAGATGAAAGCTGATAATCGTAGGTGATTTTTTTTCCACCATTAAATATGTTTTGTACATCAGCGGAACGAGATATGTAGTTGAATGATAGCCATGCCTGTTTACTCTTCCCGTATGTTATTTTGCTTATTCGATAGTGGTCATTTATTTTTGTATACGTATAATTGATTACGGAACCTGATTTGTCCGTCATTTGTGTGATATAGTAGTTGATTCCATCTGTGATATCATATTTTGCTTTTCTTCCATCAGGAAAAATTACCTCAAAACTGTTAAAGTCAAATCCTGATATGATTCCACGTACTTTGATAAAACCTTGTTCAGTTTGATAGGCTACTTTGCCTGCTGATATATCCGTTTGAATTAATCTTTGTCCATCTATGAAATATGCATTAGCATAAAGACCAGTTAGTACTCCATAAACTTGATCGTCATAATATATGGACATATTTCCTTTAGATATAACAGATGCCCCAGCTATATTCCATCCCCATCCTAATGGGCCATTACCAGATAAACTATTATAAGTCAACGAAATTTGTGGTGTGAAGCCATCTGGGCTTTGATATGCTTCTATTGGTATATTGATGGTCATTGCATCTGTAGGTGAAACGGTAGAATTACATGGAATTTCACCTACATCCTTAGTTTTGTCAATGGTATAAGAGGTAGGAATATGTGGATGAAGTTCGTTTCCCGAGATTCTGGTTATTGCTTGTAACGATCTGGAGGTGGTAGGGATATTCCTGTTATCAGTACTGTCCATTGTGATATTGAAGCCTATACTGTCAATGGGAAGCCCGATAAGTTCTTTCATTGTAGTTTGACTAAAGGCGTTGCCTGTGAAGAATATTGTTGCCAAAATAATGGCTAATTTGAGTCTAATTTTGTCCATATTATCTTGTTATTATTCTTTTATAATTTTCCAACTAGATATTTTATCTTCAATCCTAATTTGCATGATATAAATACCATTGGGTTGTGCACTGAGATCAAAAATTTGATTATTGCCAGATAGTTCAGTCTTTTCAATTAATTTCCCGACAATATTATAAATACTAATAAGTCCCTTAGCTTTGTCTAATCCCGTTATTTTAATGTTTAAAATCCCTTTCGTTGGATTGGGATAGATTTTGATTTCATGACTTTGCATTTCCTCAATGTAAGGCACTTGCTCATTTTCTTCTGAAAGTATACTTCTTGTGGCTGATAACACAATCTCTCTTTTAGTACGATTACCGGCACTGTCGTAGGAATACTTGATTTTGTTTTGAGCGTGTACATAAGTTATTGTACAAAATAAGAATGTAATGAATAGCAGTTTTTTCATATTTAGTATATTGTTGAATTTAGTAAAGTGTGAATTGTCCCCAGAGTGAGTATTCTCCGTTTGTTAGCTCAATAGTATATATTCCTGCTCCCATTGTGTTAATTTGAAAAGAATAGTCTTGGTTGTTGAAGACGGTAATGGTGCTTGAATAAACGATACTATCGAATTCATTGAGTATTGTAATCTGTAGGTCTTCTAAAATAATATCTGAGTAAATATAGATAATGTTGCCGTTATGGGAGAGGTTGGGAACATAAGAAATTGAGCGTTTGTCTTCACCCCAACTCCTTTCTATAACTTTAATATCCTTTTGTTCTTTGAAATTCCAATTCTCTTTATGCCCTGCAAAAGAAGTTAATGACATAGTAATGCACATAAATGCGACTAATTCTCTTTTCATATTATTTATTTTTTGAAATTTAAGCCGCAAATATATGCTGATATGGATGGACTAGTTTAGAATCTTTGTACGGTTTTAGTACGGTTCTGATTTTGTGTAGTAATTTGTGATATAACCTTGGACTTAAAATGCTTGTATGAATTGATCCCATTTCTCTGGACCGCCTTGTTGCCCATGCGTCTTCTCGTAGAGTTTCTTGCGGGAGGAAGTTACAGCTTGTTTAGAGCGCAGTGTCAGGTTAGCAATGCCTGTAGCTGATATTGATATTTTGAGTAATAGACAAATGCGTAATTCCTGCTCACTAATTTGCGGGAAGAGCGCATAAAGCCGTTTAGTGAACATTCCGTATGTTTGGTCTATCATTGCTTGTAAATCGTTCCACTCTGCTGCTGTTATATTGGTTTGGTTTTTGGCAGCTTGGTGGAAATGGATATAAATATCAGATCGTTTTAAATTACTTTCTAAGAGTGTTTGTTCTTTCTGTTCTGCTTCTATTTGTTTATTTGTATTTTCAATCAATTCTTTTTGTGCTTCTAATAACTCTTGTTTTAATTCGTCCTTTTCTGATTGTGCAACCTGTAATTGTGTCTCTAAAAAATGAATATGTTTTGCATTTTTCTCGATGAATTCAATACTTTTCTGATATTGCCTTTCTTTTATTTCTTGCAGTCGCCTTTGCTGTTCTTTCTTTTGTTCTCTCTTTCGCTTTGTATATTGTGAATAAAGTAGGAAACTTGTTATTGATAGTATAAGTATGAAGATGAGACCTATTACCTTTGCTTCTTGTTTGGCGTTTATATCCTTGAGTTTTTGATTTTCTTTTTCTCTCAATTGATAGTTGTACAAAGATTGCATTTTACGTATGGTTTCCGTATCAGTCTGTTTCTTTATGGAGTCTGTATACGCTAAATATAAATCAACATAATCTAATGCCTCTTTATATAGGTGATTCTGTTTGCATATGTTGCTTAAACCTTCATAACCTCCTTGTTTAGTATAGTAATTGTCGAATTCTAATAATTTGTGATAATAGTAATAGGCTGAATCTTGATTATTCATCTTAAAGTATAAGTCGGCTATTGTGGAGATGCGAGATGCTAAATTCCTTTTTTCCTTTGCCTGCATAGAAATGCGAATTGCTTCTTCAGCTTGAGAGTACATCCCTAATTGTGTGTAGAGACTGGCAAGTTCTCCTGAAATAATGGTTGTCAGATGTTTGTTCTTTATCTCTCTTGCCTGCTTATATGCGTTTTCATAGTAGAAAAGAGAACTGTCGGCATTATTATATCCTGTAAATGTACGCCCTATATCGCGTAAACTGTATATTTGTCCAATACTGTCATTCGATAAAATGTCATAATTATAGCTTTTCTTGAAAACAGATAATGCTTCATTGTATACTCTTTGGTATAGATACAATGTTCCCATTTGACTATAGATTCTACTGATTAACTTATAATCCTTGCTGCTTTGTGAAACATCCAAGGCTTTTTGATAGTAATCCAATGCTTGCGGTGCATCTCCTAAATCTCTGTAAACACGCCCGGCATAATAATAGGCCTCTGGAAGATGCTTTTTTTCTCCTTTTTGTTCGTAATATTTTAATATTTGGAGTATACTGCTATCTGAAGTATGGGTAATATAAGCTTTGTCTTTAGCTTTTAGACATATCAACTGATAGTACATTTGTGTTTGTTTATTTTCGGCTGCAATCTTTTCTTTCATTGCTGTTAGTATGGCTATTGCACTGTCCGGATTCACGCTTGAGAGAGAATCTGCCGATATTAACGTTTGGGGATAAGATCGGTTTTCGCATCCACAAAAACAATGTAGCAAGATGATAGATAACAGATATATTTGTAGTAATGCCCCTTGTTTCATAACTTTTATAAATTATATCACAAATTTACATGTTTATTTTAAGTGAGAAGCTAAAAACGGATAGTTTATTTAAAGTAAAAGTATCATTTGATCTCATTTAACCTAGAGCGACGAAAAACTACTACGTAGTAAATACTAAACTACCTGTAAGTAGGTGGGCACTTACTGCGTAGTAGTTTACTAACTACTTGTAGGTGGTTCGGGATGCCTTTCTGCCGTACCTGAGATGCACTTGCTCCGTACCAAAGCCGTACTTTCTTCGTTCAGAGATACTTCTGACCGAAGAATGTACGGAGCAAGTACGGCTCAGATACGGTTCGGGTATGGTTCAGATATTAGCTTGTTACAAATAAATTTCCTCTTTTCTTTTGGAATCTTCCCGAATTTCATGTTACTTTGTTATCAGTTGAACTTTAATACTAAGAACACATTATGGGAAAGAGTAAGAAAAAGGTTATGCATAGCCGTAAGGAAGAAGAACAAGCTAAGAAAGTGTTGTTGATTATTGGTGTATCTGCATTGATACTGGTGCTGGTGATGCTGATAGGATACTCGTTCTTAGGGAAATAACTAATAGATGTCGCAAGAAATAGAACGGAAATTCCTCGTGACGGGGGAGTACAAATCGAGGGCGTATGAACAAAGCCGTATTGTACAAGGTTATATCAGTAGTGCAAGAGGCCGGACCGTGCGGGTGCGCATCCGTAACGGAAAGGGATATCTTACGATAAAAGGTGCTTCCGATGCCTCGGGACTCAGCCGATATGAGTGGGAAAAAGAGATTCCATTGAATGAAGCGGAGGAACTGATGAAACTTTGTGAACCGGGTGTTATTGATAAAACTCGTTATCTGGTGCGCAGCGGACGGCATACGTTTGAGGTGGATGAGTTCTACGGTGAAAATGAAGGTTTGGTAGTTGCTGAAGTGGAATTGACTTCGGAAGATGAGACTTTTGAAAAACCGGATTTCATAGGGCGGGAAGTAACAGGCGACGTCCGTTACTATAACTCGCAACTGATGAAGCATCCATACACCGTTTGGTAAGGCCTTAACTTCCTGTCAACAAGAAGTTAAGAGTTTGTCAACAAGGAGTTAACTTCTTGTTGACAGGAAGTTAACTCCTTGCAAATGGTTGTTAATCAAGTATATTCAGAGGACGAAATGGAGAAACTTTATGAATACCTGCCTAGAGAACTGGTGACCTTTGTATTGGTGACTTTGTTTTCTTTATTAATAGGACTTTCACAGCGGAAAATCAGTTTGAAGCGCGAAGGGGAGACAACGTTGTTCGGTACGGATCGCACGTTCACTTTTATAGGTATTTTGGGGTATCTGCTTTATATTCTTGATCCGGTGGATTACCGCTTGTTTATGGGCGGTGGCGCTATATTGGGACTGCTGCTGGGATTGAACTATTACGTTAAACAATCTCAGTTCCATGTATTCGGGGTTACTACCATTATTATCGCACTCATCACGTATTGTATTGCTCCTATTGTAGCCACACAACCCTCCTGGTTTTACGTGATGGTGGTTGTGACGGTATTGCTCTTTACCGAATTGAAGCATACTTTTACAGAACTTGCACAGCGCATGAAGAATGACGAGATGATTACTCTCGCCAAGTTCCTTGCTATCAGTGGCATTATCTTACCGATGTTGCCGAATGAAAATCTGATACCCGACATTAATTTGACCCCTTATACCGTTTGGTTGGCTACGGTAGTTGTATCCGGTATCTCTTATTTGTCTTATCTGCTGAGGCGATATGTATTTCATGAGTCCGGCATTCTGGTATCCGGTATTATAGGTGGTTTGTATAGCAGTACGGCAACTATTTCTGTTCTGGCACGTAAGGGTCGCAAGGCACCTGCACAGGAGGCGCCGGAATATGCCGCAGCAATGTTGTTGGCAGTGAGTATGATGTTTCTTCGTTTCCTTATACTAATAGGTATATTCAGTAAGGCGATTCTTGCGGAAATTTATCCATACCTGCTTATTATGTCCTTCGTTACGGCGGGAGTGGCCTGGTATCTGCATCGGAAGCGTAAGCCGATTCCGGTGACGGGCGAAGAAGCTGAAGAAGAAGATAGCAGTAACCCGTTGGAATTTAAAGTTGCACTGATTTTTGCCGTTCTGTTTGTGATATTCACCATTGTGACACATTATACTTTGATTTATACCGGTACGGGTGGATTGAATGTCTTGTCGTTCATTGCCGGGTTGAGTGATATCACTCCATTTATTCTGAACCTGCTGCAAGGTTCGGGTGTTGCCGTTGTGGTGGTGACAGCTTGCTGTATGCAGGCTATCGTGAGCAATATTGCCGTGAATATGTGCTATGCGTTGTTCTTTGCCGGTGGGAAGAGTCCGTTGCGCCGGTGGGTACTGCGTGGGTTTGGTGGTGTGATTGCAGTGAATGTCTGCCTGCTACTTTTTTTCTATTTGCTATAAATTCCGCAAGAACGCTTACAAATATTCTCTCTAATCCCTTTCTTTGTGCTTTTTTAACTCCGAAAATCTCGTAGGTAAAGAAAAAGAGGCTATTTTTGCCGCACTCGTGTGACAAAAAGGCAACAATGTACGTCTAATACAAAAACAGTCAACTAATATTCATCAAACAAACTAAAACAGAAATGAAAATTAAATGCCCTTTGCTGCTTATAATGTTGGTAATATCCTCATTGGTAGCGGCACAGAATGCGGCACCTCCATTTCAGATTAAAGGAGTCTTACTGGATTCTTTGACTCAAGAGGGAGAACCTTATGCCACAATCAAAATCGTAAAAAAAGAAGCGCCTGCCCATGCATTGAAAATGCTGGTAACAGACATGAAAGGTAAGTTTCAGGAAAAGGTTCCGGGGACGGGTGATTTCGTGATGACGATTTCTTCTATCGGTAGAAATACCATTGTGAAAGATTTTACTGTGAAAGCAGGAGAGAAAGTTGTTGATTTCGGTACGCTGTATATTACAGATGCGTCCAATGAGCTTGGACAAGTAGAGGTGGTAGCTCAAAAACCACTGGTGAAAGCTGATATTGACAAGATAGAATATAATGTGCAGGATGATCCTGATTCAAAGTCAAACTCTGTATTGGAAATGCTTCGTAAAGTGCCTTTGGTAACTGTAGATGGCGAAGATAATATTAAGGTGAACGGTAGTAGCAGCTTTAAGGTGTATGTGAATGGTAAACCTAACAATATGATGAGTAATAATCCGACGGAAGTACTGAAAAGTATGCCCGCCAATTCCATCAAACATATCGAGGTTATTACTAATCCCGGTCCTAAATATGACGCTGAAGGTGTAGGGGGAATCCTGAATATTGTCACTGTAGGTAGCGGACTGGAAGGGTATACGGCTACATTTAGTGGAAACGTTAGTAACATGGGGGCTGGTGGCGGCCTGTTCGGTACAATTAAGAGTGGTAAGTTGACGGTAAGTGCTCGTTATAATTATAATTATAACGATCGTCCGCGTAGCTATTCTGGTGGTACTCGTCGTACAGTAGGCGACATAACCGACGGTTCTTCAGATTTAGATTATAGTGGCGATAGTAAAGGGCATGGTAATTTCCAGTCCGGCAGCATGGAAGCCAGTTATGAAATTGATACTTTGCGTTTGATAACCATGTCGTTCGGACTTTGGGGTGGCGGAAATAACAGCAATGGACTGAGTAATACTTTTGCAACGATGCCCGGTACCGGTGATGATCTGTATCAATATGTATCGAACAATAGAAGCAAAAGTTCCTGGTATTCTATTGATGGTGGCATTGACTACCAACGTATGTTTCATGTAAAAGATCGTATGTTGACCTTCTCTTATAAAATCAATACCAGACCGGAAAGTTCGGATTCATACTCCACTTATGATTATGATATGGAGGATGTAGCTCCGGATTGGCAGGATTTTATGAAACGTATGAAAAATCAGCATAATGATGGATCCCAGAATACTACTGAACATACTTTCCAGGCTGATTATACGACGCCTATCGGCAAGATACATACTCTTGAAGCCGGTGCGAAATATATTCTCCGTGATAATTCTTCGGAAGATGATCGTTATGAACAAGCGTCAGCAACTCAAGCTGATTATGAGTTTGACAATGATCACAGTTCGCATTATAAACACCAGAATGACATTTTGGCTGCATACCTTGGATATGGACTGAAAGTGAAGAAGATTTCCGGAAGACTTGGTGTGCGTTATGAGCATACGAAGCAGGAGGTGAAATATCTGCTGGGTAAGGGAGATAACTTTGATAAGAATTTTGATGATTTAGTTCCTTCTGCAAGTATTGGCTATAAGCTGACAGATATGTCTAATCTTCGTTTTGGTTATAATATGCGTATTTACCGTCCGGGGATCTGGTATTTGAATCCTTATCTGGACGATAGTAATCCTACAAATATAAGCCAGGGTAACTCTCATCTGGATAGTGAGAAGAGTCATTCGTTTAACTTGAGTTACAGCAACTTCACGCAGAAGTTTAATATCAATCTTTCAGCCCGCTATAGCTTTACCAATAATAGTATTGAACGGGTAACAGAACAGGTGAAGGATACTGAAATTTTTGGTCTGCAAAATCCTACTGGTAAAGAAGTGCTTTATTCTACTTATCAGAATATAGGTAAGAGCAGGAATGCCAGCCTAAGTGGTTATATCAACTGGAATGCTACCTCCAATACACGTATCTATGCAAACCTTTATGGTAACTATACTTATTTGGAAGGCGCCAATGGATTGAAGAATGACGGTTGGAATTTGTTTGCTTATGGTGGCGCTCAGCAGTCTTTGCCTCACGATTGGCGTATCAGTCTGAATATTTATGGTCAGACGCCTTGGATCATGTTGCAGGGAAAGGGGAGCAGTTTCTTTGACTACGGATTGAGTGTAAACAAATCATTCTTGAAGAAGCGTCTGACCTTGTCAGCATTTGCTAGCAATTTCTTTAAGAAATATCAGCATCCGACTTCAAGTATAGAAGGTGTAGGCTTTATACAGGATAGTTGGAATAAATATACTCGTCAGCGTTTTGGCGTAAGTATTAGCTATCGCATCGGTGAGTTGAAAGCCAGTGTGAAGAAAGCCGCGCGTACCATCAGCAATGATGATGTGAAGAGTAGCGGTGGTGAAGGCGGCGGTGGCGGAGAATAATCTGCCCGTACTTTCCTGAATTATTTTTCATCCGCAGATGGCGCGGATAATGCAGATTTACGATTGAAGAAATCTGCGTTATTCGTGACGTCGGCGGATGAACTGTTTTCTATAAGGGATATTCCAGACAAGTCACTGTACCATCCATTGTCATGACAATGATTTTCCCTTTTCCTGCATTCTTTAGTGAAGTTATTGCCGAATGGGAGATTTTGTGTGACCAGGCAATGCCGCTTCCGTCTGTCCGCACGGCATGGAGAACACCAAATTCAGTAGGAATGAACACCAGTTGTTCGGTTGTTTCCATACGGGTGGGGATGAAGTTGCTTTCGTAGGGCATTGATGTATTCCAAAGACTGGTATAGGTGCCGTGAGATATATCCGCAGCGGTGATGTTGTTCTTGATTCCTTTCACATACATTGTTTTTCCATCCGGTGAGAAGCCGAGGGACTCGCGTCCTTTCGCTTCATCGGAAGCCCAAAAAATTTCTCCCGTCCCGGGATGGAATGAGCGGACGAAATAGTCGGAGCTGAGAACTATGACTTGTTCATTCGGCTTTCCTTGCCGCGTATACGGCAGTACTACCGGCCAGCAGGCACCCGGTGAGAAATATCTGCCTCGTTTGGTGTCGAACTCCCAGATTTTCTCCCCACTCCTGCGGTCGATGGCATAGAACATCGCTCCCCAAGTGCCTATATATACGCGCTCCTTATCCACAGCCGGGCGTGATTCGATGTAGCCTTGCAGACCATTACAAGTCCAGTTCAGTGTTCCGTCTGTCAGCTTTAAAGAGTAGAATTTACCGTTGCTGCTGCCGATGTAGACTGTACCTTCGGTTACGACAGGGCACGCTACAATGGGGTAATTAGTATTGTATTTCCATCGCACTGTGCCCTGCTTTCTGTCAAGGGCATAGATGAAACCATCACAGGAAGAGACAATGACAAGTTTTGGGGTGATAAATGGGGCTGAAAATATCTTGTTTCCGGTGGTATAGGTCCACAGGGTTTTGCCGTTCTTGGCATTAAGGGCATGGACAACACCGGCTGTATTGGTGTAAACGTACAAGTTACCGTCTATGCTTCCCTGCGAAGCGATATCGGTCACATCCTTCAATTTCCAGGTTTCGCGTACCGAAGGATAAGTAGCATTGATAGCGAAATCCGGACGATAATAAGTGGTATCCTTTTTCTCCTGCAAAGGTGCCAGATGAATCGTATTCCATACAGGGCGGGTTTCTGTTTTGATGATGCGTTCATGGAACTCTAATGTATTGCCGCGAAGTGTGACCAGGTTATATCCGCCTATCGGATCTTTTCTGCGCAGGGACGAACGGCCGATTACGGCGGGAATACCTTCGGCATCATAAGCACGGTTCACGTGTAGGTGTCCGCCGAGTATTGCCTGGATATTGCGCGCTTTAAGGATGTCGACAACTTCGTACCAGTTACTCAGATCCTGATCGATAGGGAAGTGATTGATGAAAATAATGGGTTGTTCTGCCGGAGTGGCGCGAACGATAGAATCGAGCCACAGAATTTCTTCGCGGGGAATGTGAGGTGGTCCCATACGCAGACTTGGGCCGGCGCCACAGCCGATGAAACGTACTCCCTGCCAGTCGTAACAGAAATGGGAGGCTTGGAAAATCTTGTCGAACATAGTGCATCCGTTTTCACTCCAGTTTACATCATGGTTGCCGGGGATGAGAAAATAAGGTTTCCGGAAGTTCTTCAGAATGTCTTGCAGCAGATAAAATTCCTTGGTGTCACCGAATTCAGTGACATCGCCGCTGAGGATGGTGAAGGCAACGTCAGGATTGGCATTGATGTCTTCAATGGATTGCCGCAGGTCGTCTTCGGCATAGGCGAAAGAATTGAGATGTACATCACTGAGCCATGCGAAAGTGAAGGCTCGTTCGTTGCTGCCTTGTCCGTAGGAAAGGAGAGACAGCGCTATCACACAGATGGCCAATAAAATTCTTTTCATGATTCTTTGGGGGTATTAGTAAGTGTTATACCCCCAAAGATAAAGAGTTTTAGTGGAATAACCAGCGCTCATAGTCCACCTTTTCGTAAAGTGGCGCAATGGTTACTTCTGTATTCGCGTCTTTCTTTCCAAGCAGGAACTTGTCGACAAACGCTTCTACTTCAGGATACTGGCTTTCGGGCAGCTGGCAGTGCCCATGTCCGCCTACGATGGAGAAGCCCATTCTGTCGGCAATGCCGAAGGTCTCCCATACTTTACGGGCAGCACGGCAGGAGACATAACCCGATTCATCAGCCAGCCACACATAGTCCGGGTTTCCGAGTACCAGCAGTGCACGCGGTGCTACCATGGCACACAGTTCGTGGTGGTCATACGGCAATTTCGATACATTATCTTCTTTATACTGGAACATGCTTTCCTTAAACCAGGCATGACTGGTTCTTCCCAAAGTTTCCACTTCACCCAGCGTTTCGGAAACACGCCATGCTGCCGCACCGCCACCACCCGGTTCCTGAGCAATGGTCAGTGCAATACGCTCATCGAATGCTCCGGCAAAAAGAGCCATTTTCCCGGCGAAGGAACAACCGGATATGGCCAGTCGTTTGGTATCTATCTTGCTCTTTTTACCTACGATTTCCAATCCGTCAATGATACGGCTCACTCCCCAGGACCAGGCGCAATAGGCTCCCATGTCTGTACGGTCAGGATAAAGTTTGTTGATAGGCTCGTTGCCGCGCTTTTGTGTGTGCGACATGACTTGTGTGAAGTTGAATGCGATTTGTGCTATATTACGGCTCGTGAAGATGGTGGGAGGAAGACTACCCGTGCCTCTGCCTATTCCAATGATGGCTGGGAAAGGGCCTTTACCTGCCGGATAAGTAATTTTTGCTTTCAGGGTGAGCGTTTGTCCGTTCACTGTTACATTTACTCTAAGGGTATCATCCACGATATCCGCTGTAATGTCTTTTTTCGATACTACGGGTTTCTCGCCGATTTCGTAGTGTTCTATTTCGCGGGCTATCTCTGCACGCCGTCGGCTCCAGTCCTTGAAGTTGGTTGAACGGCCACTGCCATCGGACCATTGAAAGGGATCGGTCAGTGTTTTTACCACCGGCAGTTCGTTGATACCCGGCAACACGGGTGCAGGATTCTTTATTCCCGTATTTTCCACAGTGTAGACTAAGGGGATTTTCTGTGCAAATGTGGAAATGCCCATACCCATGTTCAGCAGAATAATCAGTACCCATAAACGTGTTTTCCTGTTTTTCATGTTTCTATCTTTTAAGAGGTTTACATCTGTTGGCAAAGATAGACGATGTTTTTTTTAACCGGTTAGTAGGATGTTACAGATACTTTTCATGGTGTTACATAATTAGAGAAATAGACTTCGTTTTTATTAATCTATATTCAAAAAGTACTCATTCAGGTTCTGTGTAGGTTTCAGATCGAGCTTCTTTCGCAATCGGTACCGGTTATTCTCTACTGCACGAACCGAAAGGTTCATTAATGAGGCAATATCCTTAGTCTCCATATTCAGCTTGAGGCAGGCACAGAGACGCAAGTCATTGTTAGTCAGTTGCGGATGCGCCTCTTTCAACCGTTTGAAGAAGTTGCGGTGCTTCTGTTCGAACTTGATAAGGAACATTTTCCAGTCATCTTCCGTATCGAGGTTATTGGCAAGCAACGTATTTATTTTCTGATAAAGAGGTAATAAGGCTTTCTGCGTATTACGGGAGCAAATCTCATCTACCATCTCTTTCAGTTTCAGGATAAGTTCGTTCTTGTGGATGATGAAAGAGGTCTGTTCCTGAATTCACTCTATTTGACCAAAGTATTTTACTTTGGTCGTATCATTAGTGGGGATCTCATGAGAATATTTACGCTTGTATTCTTTGTTATTTAATAATTTTTTTATAACTTGCTAGTGTTTATTAATTAATTCAAATGCAGAGCTAATCTCATTGTTCTTTAATGTGATATGGGTATGGTGTTTGAGAATGTAGAAACGATAGAAAATGACCTGTTTTA
>OLZF01001381.1_pt1 | contig 17555 bp, 17 predicted proteins | sample 1674391 | NCBI WGS metagenome assembly OLZF01 (sample SAMEA103958166, study PRJEB25191) | human gut metagenome | biome: human-associated habitat [ENVO:00009003]; feature: intestine environment [ENVO:2100002]; material: feces | place: Germany | collected 2013/2015
CGGCGTCGGCGCCGATCTGTTTGGCGTATTCGATGATGGCGATGGCCTGGAAAATGCGCTCCGAACTTACCGAAATGGGGTAGGTCCCGTTGCGCAGGATGTTGCCGAAGACCATGTAGCGGATGCTTTTCTCATAGTACTCCTGCTCGATGTCGAGCGTCGCGTGGGCCGTGGCGCCCAGCTCCATGGCGCGCTTCTCGATCTTTTCGAGTTCGGGTTTCGAGAACCCGCCCGTGTTGGCGATTGCCGTGTAAACGTCGTAACCCTTCTCCTCGGAGAGGTATTTTACACAAAACGAGGTGTCCAGACCGCCGCTGAACGCCAGAACCACTTTCTTCTTGGTTACCATGATATTGTCTTTTTGTTGTTTACGTTAATTCACCGGAGTGCAAATCCTCCGGGCGTTGTCGCCGCCTTCGGCGTCGTTTGCAATTCTGACCTTCCCCTGAATCCCCTCCTCGGAGGGGACTTGTCGCGACGCGACCGGGTTGTCTCGAATGATATTTCCGTTATTTCAGGTGAAACAGTTTTTTTACTTTGTTCCGGAAAAACATCCGGTAGGGGGCCAGCCGCGACTGTTTCGCGGGCGGTTCCTTGGCCGGGTCGTAGAGCATGCCCGTGCAGAGGCACATACGGCGGTTGTTGCGTTGCAGGATGTCGTAGTTGCAGCAGCCTTCGCAGCCGCGCCAGAACTCCTCGTCTTCGGTCAGTTCCGAGAAGGTCACGGGGATGTAGCCCATTCGCGAGTTGAGCTTCATAACCGGCAGCGACGTGGTGATACTGAATAACTTGGCATACGGGAATCGTCGTCGGGCCAGCTCGAAGGTTCGTCGTTTGATCTGTTCCGCGAGTCCCATATGGCGGTACTCCGGATCGACGATAAGTCCCGAGGTGGCGACGAAGTCGCCGTGACCCCAGCACTCGATATAGCTGAACCCGACCAGTTTTTCACCGTCCAGCGCCACGACGGCCTTGCCACCGGTCATTTTTGCGGCGATGTATTCGGGCGACCGCTTGGCGATGCCCGTACCCCGCTGCAGGGCCGACTCGTAGATCAGATCGCAAATACGCGGTGCGTAATGTGCGTGCGACGAGTCGGCGAAAACGACGCTGATTGTGTTGTTATTCATTTATCGTTTGTGTGGGTAAAAAGTTGTTTGCGGAATTAGTTGACGCGGTAGGCGCGCTGCACGCCCTTGATGCGCATGATCTGGTGTATGAGCGTGTCCACGACGGCCGTACCGGGCACTTCGACGGCCACTTCTCCCGCCACGCAGCCGTTCCCGGCGGGTGCGAAGTTCATCGAGCGGATGCCCAGTTTGAGATCGCGGACGATGACCTCGGTGATGTGGTTGGCCATGCCCGTGGTGTCGGCCGCCACGATGCGGATCGTGACGCGGAACGCCCCTTCGGCCGACTGCCGCCAGCGGGCGTCGATCACGCGGTAGGGGTAATTCTCGCGCATGCGCTTGGCGTTGGGGCAGTCGCAGCGGTGGATGGTGATTCCCGCGCTGATCGTCACGAATCCGAACACGTCGTCGCCCTTGATCGGGTTGCAGCATTTGGCCAGCTTGTACTGGATTTTCGAGATGTCGTCGTCGATCACCAGCGCGTCCTGCGGAGCGGCCTTCTCCTGCGTTCCGTGCAGCGCGGCCTTCTGGCGTTCGATTTCGGCGGCCGCGGCGCGGCGTTCCTCTTCGGCTTCGCCCGAAAGGTGGCGTGAGAGGATCTCCTTGATCGACCCGAAGTCGAGCTTCTGGGTGGCGATCAGCGCGTAGACCTCCGTGCCGAGGCGCAGTTTGAAGTATTTGGCCAGGTAAGCCACCGCCTCGTCGATCGTGATGGCGAATTTCCAGTTCTTGAGTTTGCGTTCCAGCTCCTCGCGCCCCATGCGCGTGTGCTTGGCCTGCTCCTCGCGCAGGTAGGACTTGATCTTGTTGCGGGCCTTCGAGGTCACCACCAGCGACAGCCAGTCCGACTTGGGCGTCTGGTTTTTCTGGGTGGTGATCTCCACGATGTCGCCGTTGCGCAGCTGTTCGCGGATCGGCACGGCGCGGCCGTTGACCCGTCCGCCCACGCACGTCGATCCGAGCGAGGTGTGGATGTCGAAGGCGAAGTCGAGGAGCGTGGCCCCCTCGGGGAGTTTGCGCAGGTCGCCGTTGGGCGTGAAGACGAAGATTTCGCCCGACGCGGGCTTGGCGTCGAAACGCTGCGCCAGCGAGTGGGTCGTGTCCTCTATCAGTTCGCGCAGATGTCCCAGCCACATTTCGCTGGTCTGCGCCCCCTGGTTGACGCCCTTGTAGCGCCAGTGCGCGGCGATGCCTCGCTCGGCCACGGCGTCCATGCGTTCGGTGCGGATCTGCACCTCGACCCAGCGGCCTTCGGCCGACACGGTGGTGTGCAGCGACTCGTAGCCGTTCGACTTGGGGATCGAGATCCAGTCGCGCATGCGCTTGGGGTTGGGCGTGTAGAAGTCTGTCACCACCGAATAGGCCGTCCAGCAGAGCTGTTTCTCGGCCTCCTGCGGGCAGTCGATGATGATGCGGATGGCGAAGATGTCGTAGACGCCCTCGAACGGGACGTGCTGTTTGTGCATCTTGTTCCAGATCGAGAAGATCGATTTGGTGCGGCTCTTGATGTGGTATTTGATGCCGAGGCGGTTCAGCCGCTGCTCGATCGGCACGAGGAACCGCCCGATGAAGGCCTTGCGCTCCTCGGCGCTCTCTTCGAGTTTTGTGACGACGTGCTCGTAATCCTTCGGTTCGAGGTATTTCAGGGCGATGTCCTCCAGCTCGCTCTTGATCGAGTAGAGACCCAGCTTGTGGGCGATCTGGGCGTAGAGGTTCATCGACTCCCAGCTCTTCTTGCGCCACTTTTCGCGGGGGAACATTTCGAGCGAACGCATCACTTCGAGCCGGTCGGCCAGTTTGATCAGGATGACGCGCGGGTCTTCGGAGTAGCTCACGATCAGGTCCCGGAAATTGTCGGCCTGCTCCTTGGCCACCTTGAGCTTCAGCTCCGAGATGTTGGCCAGCCCCAGCGTGATGCCCACGACCTGATCGCCGAAGCGTTTGCGGATGTCGGCGCTCAAGGCGAGGAATTCTTCGGCGGGCAGCTGCTTGTGGGCGAGGCGCACCACGTCGTGCAGGATCGCCGAGATGGTGGAGTTGCGGCCCAGGCCCACCTCCGAGATCACGATCGAAGCCACCGCGGCGGCATGCTCCAGCAGGGGCGAGCCGTCGTAGCGCACCAGTCCGGCGAGTTTCCCGTCGGCATACTCCAGCGCCTCGTCGACGAGTGCCCGGGTCTGCTCCGAGAAATTCGCGCGCACGAGCGTGCGGAGTTTTTCGTACCGTGAAAAGTCCATTTTTACCTAACCAGATGACCTATGCTCGCAAAGATATGAAATTTTTTCATAAATTTGGCATGTACAATTGAACAGTTGTGTTATGGACAAGAAAAAGGCAGTTTACGTGCCGACCGTAGGCGAGGAAATCGGCAATGCCGTGTCCCACGGCGTGATGTCGCTGTTATCGTTGCTGGCCCTTCCTTTCGCCGCCGTGTGGGCCTATGCGCATGACCCCGGCGGGGTTTTGGCCTCGGTCTCGGTGTCGGTTTTCGTCATTTCGATCTTCCTGATGTTCCTCGCCTCGACGCTCTATCACTCGATGAACCCGCAGTCGAAGCACAAGGAGGTTTTCCACATCCTCGACCATATTTTCATCTACGTCGCCATCGCGGGCAGCTATACGCCCATCGCGCTGTCGGTCATCGGCGGCTGGCAGGGGGTGTTCATCACCGTCCTGCAATGGACGATGGTGATTTTCGGGGTGTTCTACAAGTCTCTCTCCCGAAAGTCGATACCGGCCATCAGTCTGACCATCTACCTGGTCATGGGCTGGACGATCGTCTTCTTCCTGCCGCTGTTCATCAGTCACGCTTCGACGCCTCTCGTGGCGCTGATCGCGCTGGGCGGCGTGCTCTATACGCTCGGCGCGTGGTTCTACGCCCGCAAGGGCTTCCGCTACCACCACATGGTGTGGCATCTGCTGATCGACCTCGCGGTTGCGGCGCACTTCGCCGGGATCGTGTTTTACCTCTACTGATTATGGCCGCATATGACCTCCACATCCATTCCGGATACAGCAGCGACGGGGAGCTTCCCGTCGCCGCAATCGTCGGTCTGTGCGCCGCCCGCGGGCTGGACGCCTTTTCGCTGACCGACCACAACTCGGTGCGGGGCGTCGGCGAGGCCGCCCGGCTGGCCCGGGAGCGGGGCATCGGGTTCGTCCCCGGCATCGAGATCGACTGCAACTACCGGGGGACGGACCTGCACCTGCTGGGCTACGGCATCGACTGGCGTTCGGCGGATTTCGCGCGGTTGGAGGAGGAGGTTGCCGCCAAGGTCATGGCGTCGTTCGGGGCCATGGTCGACAACCTGCTGAAACTGGGCTTCCGGGTCGATGCCGGTGCGGTGCTGGCCGCCGCCGACGGAAAACCGCCGACGGGCGAACTGATCGCCGAGGTGATGCTCTCCGATGCGAACTGCCATACGCCCCCGCTGCGGCCCTATATGGAGGGCGGCGAGCGGAGCGACATGCCTTACATCAACTTCTACCTCGATTATTTCGCACAGGGCCGTCCGGCGTTCGTGCCCGTGGAGTATATGGATTACCGCGATGCGGTGGAGCTGGTCCGCGACAACGGGGGCGTGCCCGTCGTGGCGCATCCGGGGCTGAATTTCCGGGGCCGGGAGGAGACCGCCGGGCGGCTGCTCGACCGCGGGGCCGCGGGACTGGAAGTCTTCAACAACTACCACACCCCCGAACAGGCCGTCTATTTCACCTCGCTGGCCCTCTCCAAAGGCGCTTCCATGACCTGCGGAAGCGATTTCCACGGCAAGACCAAGCCCCGGATCGCCGTCGGGCGATTCCCGTCTGACGGCCGTTTCGACGGCCGCCTGTCAGACTTTGTAAACCACATACATGTGATCGGCCGGCAGGGCGTATAGCCTGCGCTCGGCCTCGGTGAAGGTCGCGGCGTAGTCGATGTCCGCAACCTGGAAACCCGCCTGGCGCAGGCGGTCGGCATAGTCGGCGCCGTAGATGCGCCGGTGGTCGTACTGTCCGAAGATGCGCGTGCGCTCGTCGGGATCGGTGATCGAGTCGTCCTCGTAGGTCTGCTCGTAGTCCCTGTCCACCGGGGAGAGGACGATGCCCCAGCCGCCGGGTTTGAGGACCCGGTGCAGTTCGCGCATCGCCCGCCGGTCGTCGGCCACGTGCTCCATGATGTGGTTGCAGATCACCACGTCCACCGAGCCGTCGGCCAGCGGGATCTGCTGCACGTCGAAATGCAGGTCGGCCAGCGGGCTTTCGAGATCGGCCGTGACATACTGCCCCGGATGCGACTTGAAGTGGGGCTTGAGGTGACGCATGATACAGACCTCGGGAGCAATGTGCAGCGTGCGCGGAAAGGCCGTCAGGAGATCGGTTTCGCGCGTCAGGTAGAGCCACAGCAGGCGGTGCCGCTCCAGCGACAGACACTTGGGACACAGCGCGTTGGGCCGCGGCTGCACGTAGCCGTAGGGCATGAACTTCCGGTATTTCGCGCCGCACACGGGGCATTCGGCTCCGCGCCCCTTGTACAACAGTCCGGCCACGGGTACGGCCCATCCCGCGATGCGTTGCAGCACGGGGCGCGGGATGTGGTTGAGCGAGAATTTGATCAGTTGTTTTATCATTGCGCGACTATCTGTTTTTTGTGCCGACCCTCCGGAGCGTACGCCATCTCCATCTCCGGGGGAGGGTCGGGGTGGGGTCGGATTTGTCAATGACGCCGCAGGCGGCAACGGCCGCATTCAGGAGCGGCTGGCGGAGGATTTTACGCATGCAGCGGGATTACTCTAAAATCTTGTTCACGTCGGCTTCGGCCTTGCGCAGCCGCGCCTTGCACGAGGCGATCAGCTCCGTGGCGCGCTTCACCTCGGCGGCGAGGCTGTCCACGTCCATCTCTTCGTTGCGCAGGCGTGCGAGAATCTTCTCGATCTCACCCATCGCCTCGGCGTAGGTCACTTCTTTTTTTGCCATATTTTTCCGGAATTTACGGTTGCGTCTATCTTGCCGTCGGAGACCTCGATTTCGACCTGCTCGCCCTCCGCGACGCTTCCGGCCGAGGTCACGGCACGGCCTCCGGCGCGCAGGACGGCGAATCCCAGCCGGAGGATGCGTTCGGGCGAGCGTCCGGCGATCAGTTCCGCGGCGTTGCCGAGCCGCACGCCCTGCCGCGCGAGGAAGTCGCGCGCCGCGTCGGGCAGCAGCCCTGTGAAATGTTCCAGACGCAGCGTCTGCCGCGTGAGGAGTTCGCCGCTCAGCCGCCGCACTTCGCCCGAGAGGCGTTCGAGACGCACCTCCGAGGCGTGCATCGCGGCCTTCGTCATGTCGTTCAGTTGCAGGGCGGCGCAGTCGAGCCACCCGTCGGTTTCGGCCATCCGTTCGACCAGCCATCCGGCCACCGCCGTCGGGGTCTTGAGCGCCGTGTGGGCCACCATGTCGGCCACGCTGGTGTCCTTGTCGTGCCCGATGCCCGTCACCACCGGCAGCGGGAACTGCGCCACGTGGGCGCAGAGGCGGTAGGCGTTGAAGCAGTTGAGGTCGCTCCTCGACCCGCCTCCGCGGATCAGCACCACGGCGTCGAATTTTTCCGGCCGGGCCGCGACGTTGCACAGGGCTTCGATGATGGATTCCTCGGCCGCTTCGCCCTGCATGAAGGCGTCGAACAGGGTCAGCTCGAAACGGTAGGGGCTTCGGGCCAGCTCCTTGCAGAAGTCCTGATAGCCGGCGGCGTTGGCGCTCGACACGATGGCCACGCGCTGCACGACGGCCGGCATCGGCGCCTCGCGGTTCATGTCCCAGACGCCCTCCTGCTGCAACTGCGCGATGGTCTGCTGCCGCTGCCGCTCCATGTCGCCCAGCGTGTAGGAGGGGTCGATGTCGGTGATCTGGAGCGAGAAGCCGTAAAGCTCGTGGTAGGTGACCAGCGCCTTGGCCAGTATTTTGATGCCCGCCGCGAGCCGCTGGCCCGTTTCGGCCTCGAAATAGCCTGCGATGCGGGGGTAGTTCGAACGCCACACGACGGCTCGGGCCTGCGCTGTCGGCACGCCGTTGTCGCCGCCCTTCTCCACAAGCTCCAGGTAGCAGTGGCCCGAGTAGTTGACCTTGATTTCCGAAATCTCGGCGCTCACCCAGAGGGGCAGCGCGAACTGCCCTTCGAGCGCCGACTTCACGCGGCGCTGCAACTCGCGCAGGGTAATGTGTTGTGATTCAGTCATCGGCCCAGCAGAATTCCGAGGGTGAACAAGGCTCCGAACAGCAGGATGTTGCGGGCAGTTTCACCCAGACAGACGTTCAGCGCGTCGCCGTGGTCGATGCGCACCATCTTGCGCCATGTGGAGATATGTGCGGCGAGGTAGGGAAGGGGCAGCAGGGCGGCCCACGTGCGGCCTGCGAAGAGCAGCGTGAGACACAGCGCGACGGCCGCGGTTCCCAGGGCGAGATAACCCCAGCGGCCGACGCCTGCGCCGAGGCAGACGACGATCGTGCGTTTGTTGCAGCGGGCGTCCTCCTCGCGGTCGCGGAAGTTGTTGATCATCAGCATCGTGTCGATCACGAGGCCGCAGGCCAGCGCGGCGACGAGAACCTCCGGGGTCCACGCGCCGGTCTGGATGTAATAGGTGAATCCCACGGGGACCAGTCCGAAAAAGAGGATGACTGCGGCGTCGCCCAGCCCGTGGTAGGCCAGCGGGTAAGGGCCTGCGGTGTAGAACCAGGCGAAGACGATGCAGGCGGCGCCTGCGGCGACGAGTTCCCAGCCTCCGTAGCGGAGCGCGCCTGCGTGGAGCGCCCAGATGAGCAGCGCGACGCCCGTGGCGCAGGCCGCGAGGGTGAATCCCGCAATGCCCGCCTTCATGGCCCCGAGGGTGATGTAGCCTTTGGCGAAGGCGCGGTCGGGACCCAGCCGGTCGGGCTGGTCGGCCCCCTTCAGGAAGTCCCAGAGATCGTTCACCAGGTTGGCCGTGCACTGCATCAGCAGGGCGAATGCGAGGCACAGCACGGCCGGAAGCCAATGGAATCCGCGGTCGGTCCAAGCCAGTGCGGAGCCGATCAGGACGAGGATGACGGAGTTGCCGAGGCTGTACGGCCTGACGGCCAGAATCCATGCGGAGAGGGAGTTGGTTTTCACGTTTCGGAGTTTTTCAGGGGCTTTTGCAGATGGGGTTTGCGGGTTTCGGGAGCGGAGTTGTCAGCGGATGACCAGCTCCGCCTGCCGCGGCATGCGCCGGCCTTCGGGAAGCTGGATGCTCAACACGCCTTCGCTTTCGACCGGCGCGCCGTTCTTCTGCGCCGGATGCCAGCGCGGGGCTTCCGCCACGGCTTTCAGCACGCGCCGCTTGAGGCGGCTGTCGGTCGATTCGAGCTCCTGCTGGACGATGGTCTCGCCGTCGGGCGTGATCTTGTAGCGCAGCACCACGCGCGCCGTGGGTTCGCTCTCGTCCCAGCGCACCTGCCGGGCGATGTAGCTGCCGAAGGCGGAGTCCGCGGGGAAGGAGGCCGGCCGGTCGTAGCGCAGCGTAATGAGCATCACGCCGTGTGCGGCCCGCTGGCCGTAGCGGGCGATGGTCTCCTCGTCGGCGGGGAGCATCTCGACGTTCTCGATGTCCTCGGGCGGAATCGAGCGTATCTCGGTCGTCTCCTTGCCGTTGACGATGTACAGGGGCTGCGGCCTGGGCGTCGCGGCACGGACGGCTGCGGCGAGAAACAGGATGTAGAGAAGCAGTGCGTATCTTTTCATACCGTAATCTTTTTTTGCAAAACGGCCGGCAGGGCCGGGATATTGCCTGCGGACTATCCGATCTCCTCCCAGCCCGAAGCCGAAAGGTCCACGCAGCCGTTGGCCCGGAAACGGACGCCTTCGGCTGCGAGCAACTCCCGCTGTCCGGTCCATCCGGGCGCTGTCCGGCCCTGGCTGTTGACGACCCGGTGGCAGGGCAGACCCTCCGGAGCCATCGCCAGCGCCCGTCCCGCGCGGCGCGCATGGCCGGGCATGCCGATCAGCCGGGCCAGCTGCCCGTAGGTCGCGACCCGTCCTGCGGGAATCTCTGCGACGACGCTCCAGATCTCGGCGTCGAAATCGGCGGGAATCTTCATCGCTTGTTTCGTTTATCTGAAACGGCCGGAGCCGAATCCGGGGCGCAAGTCCGGCCCCCCCCCTCCTGAAAGCCGTTTTTTAGACGGCCCGGGGCAACGGGCTTCGGCAGCGGCTCATCCCGCCCCTGCTGCCCCTGAAAAGGGCTTTTTAAGCGGCTAAAGTTCGCTCTCTTTCAGACGCTCGGCGTTCTCGGCCACGATCAGGTGGTCGATGCAATCCTGGATGTCGCCGTCCATGAAGGCCGCGAGGTTGTAGATCGTATAGTTGATGCGGTGGTCGGTGATGCGCCCCTGCGGGTAGTTGTAGGTGCGGATCTTGGCCGAACGGTCGCCCGTCGAGACCATCGTTTTGCGCTTCGAGGCGATTTCGTCGAGGTATTTCGAGTATTCGAGGTTGAAGACGCGCGTGCGCAGCTCCTCGAAAGCCTTGTCGAAGTTTTTCAGCTGCGATTTCTGGTCCTGGCACTGCACGACGATGCCCGTGGGGATGTGCGTCAGGCGGATGGCCGAATAGGTCGTGTTGACCGACTGGCCGCCGGGACCGCTCGCACAGAAGATGTCCTTGCGGATGTCGTTCATCGAGATTTCGATGTCGAACTCCTCGGCTTCGGGGAGCACGGCCACCGATGCGGCCGAGGTGTGCACGCGGCCCTGCGTTTCGGTCTGGGGCACGCGCTGCACGCGGTGCACGCCCGACTCGTATTTGAGCGTCCCGTAGACGTTCTGTCCCGATACCTTCAGCACCACCTCCTTGAAACCGCCTGCGGCGCCGTCCGACGAGGAGGTGATTTCGTAGCGCCAGCCTTTCGACTCGATGTATTTGGTGTACATGCGCAGCAGGTCGCCGGCGAAGATCGCCGCCTCGTCGCCGCCCGTTCCGCCGCGGATCTCCACGATGGCGTTTTTCGAGTCCTGCGGGTCCTTGGGGATCAGCAGCAGCTTGATCTCCTCCTCCATCTGTGCGAGCTGCGGCTCCAGCTCGGCGATCATCTCGCGGGCCATTTCGCGCATCTCCTCGTCCTTGTCCGTGGCCAGCGTGTCCTTGGCTTCGGCGAGGTTGGCGATGGCCGTGCGGTAGCGTTCCGAAGTCTCGATGATCGGCTCCAGCTCCTTGTATTCCTTGGTCAGTTGGATGAACTGCTTGACGTCGGCGATCACTTCGGGGTCGGTGAGTTTCTGCCCCGTCTCCTCGTATTTGAGTTTCAAACCGTCGAGGCGGTTCAGGATGGTGTTGTCTGCCATAAAAATGTGTCGTGTCTTTGTTTTGGGGACAAAGATACGACACATTTAATTAAGAATTGAAAAATTAAGAATTAAAAAATTAAGCGAAGGCCGCAGCGGCTCTCTCTCGGGACCGGCGTTCTTTCGCAAGGAAAGATGGGAAATAACCGGCAGACGGCAATGCGCGGGCCGGAGAAACCGACGGAGGGAACCCCTCGTGCGGGATTCCCTCCGGGATGTAGTCGCCGGGCGGCCGTTCCGGTTCGTTCCGGGGTGCGGCTGCCGGGGCGCGGTTCGTGCCCGGCCTGCTTATTCGTTGATCCGGCGGAGCCAGTCCAGCACGGCGTCCTGCCACTGGGCCTTGTAGCGGAACGAGTCGCGGATGCCCCAGCCGTGGCCGCCCGAGGGGTAAATGTGCATCGAGGCTTCGATGCCGTGCGCCTTCAGGGCGTTGTAGTAGAGCGTGCTGTTGACGGGCGGAACGGTCTTGTCGTCGTCCGAGAGCAGCAGGATGGCGGGCGGAGTGTCGGCCGTCACGCGGCTCTCCAGCGAGTAGGCTGCGTCCTGCTCGGGGGTGCGCTGCTCGCTCAGCAGGTTGATGAACGATCCCTGGTGGCGTTTGCCCTGCACGGCCGTGATGACCGGGTAGAAGAGGACCGAGAAGGCCGGTTTGAAACTGCCGATCGTCGAGGCCATCGCCGCGAGGTGTCCGCCGGCCGAAGAGCCGACGATGCCCACTTTGTCCGCCGTGTAGCCCGTGGCGCCCGCTTCGAGTCCCGCCATGATGCGCAGGGCCTGTACGGCGTCCTCCAGCGGCACTTCGGGATGGTGGTTGGGCATCCGGTATTTCAGCACGGCGCCCGTGATGCCGTTGGCGGCGAACCATTTCGCCATTTCGTAGCCCTCGTGGTCCATGGCCAACATGCCGTAGCCGCCGCCCGGGCAGATGACGACGGCCTGGCCGGTGGCCTTGGCCTTGTCGGCCGGGAAGATGTAGAGAGTCGCTTCGGAGGTGTTCCGTACGCGGTTGGGTTCCTTTTCCGTTTCCGGCGTCGTGATGCCGTTGCTGTGGGGCGCGGTCGTGTTGTCCCAGATTTTGAGGGTCGCGGTCTGTCCGTAATCCTGTGCCGATGCTGTTGCGGTCATAAGCAGGAGTGTTGCGATAAGCGGTAGTGTGCGTTTCATAAATCGGAATTTTAGGCGTGACGGGGTGTCAGATCACGATGTTTATGATCTTGCCCGGCACGACGATGATCTTTTTCGGGGTTTTGCCTTCGAGCCATTTCTGCGCCTCGGGGGCCGTGACGACGTCGGCCTGAATCTCGGCGGGCGTCATCGAAGCGGCATACTCCTTCCGGAAGCGGAGCTTGCCGTTGACCGACACGGGGTATTCGAACGAGTTCCGCACGAGGTGCGTCTCGTCGCAGACCGGATAGGAGGCCGTGCAGACCGATTCGGTGTGTCCGAGCGCGGCCCACAGCTCCTCGGCGATGTGCGGGGCGAAGGGGGCGAGCAGCACGGTCAGCGGTTCGAGCACTTCGCGCTTCGAACACTCGCCCAGCTCGTTGAGGCAGATCATAAAGGCCGCCACGGAGGTGTTGAACGAGAAGTTCTCGATGTCCTCCGAGACCTTTTTGATGGTCTTGTGGAGGGTACGCAGCTCCTGCTCGGTCGCCTTTTCGTCCGTGACGCACAGCTGCCCGTCGCGGTCGAAGAACAGGCGCCAGAAGCGGCGCAGGAATTTGTGCACGCCGTCGATGCCGTTCGTGTCCCAGGGTTTCGACTGCTCCAGCGGCCCGAGGAACATCTCGTACATGCGCAGCGTGTCGGCGCCGTAGTTGTCGACGATGTAGTCGGGGTTCACGACGTTGTAGAACGACTTCGACATTTTCTCGATGGCCCAGCCGCAGACGTACTTGCCGTCCTCGAGGATGAATTCGGCGTCCTTGTATTCGGGCATCCATGCGCGGAAGGCGTCGAGGTCGAGGATGTCGTTGCGGACGATGTTCACGTCGACGTAGAGCGCCTGCGTCTCGTACTGGTCCTTGAGGCCCAGCGACACGAACCTGTTGGTTCCCACGATGCGGTAGACGAAGTTCGAGCGCCCCTGGATCATGCCCTGGTTGACGAGCTTGCGGAACGGCTCCTCCTCGCAGACGCAGCCCAGGTCGTAGAGGAACATGTTCCAGAAGCGCGAGTACATCAGGTGGCCCGTGGCGTGCTCGATGCCGCCCACGTAGAGGTCGACGTTGCGCCAGTACTCGTCCGCCTCTTTCCCGACGAGCGCCTCGTCGTTGTGCGGGTCCATGTAGCGGAGGTAGTAGGCCGAGGATCCGGCGAATCCGGGCATCGTCGACAGTTCGTAGGGGCAGCCCTCGGGCGTCGCCCATCCCTTGACGCGGGCCAGCGGCGGTTCGCCCTCGGCCGTGGGGCCGAAATTCTCGATGGGCGGCAGCTCCAGCGGCAGTTTGTCCTCCGCCAGCGGGTAGGCTGTGTCGTTCTTATAGTAGATCGGGAACGGCTCGCCCCAGTAGCGCTGGCGCGAGAAAATGGCGTCGCGCAGGCGGTAGTTGACGAGCTTTTTGCCCAGTCCGCGCTTCTCGACTTCGGCGAACATCACCTGAATCGCCTCCTTTACATCCATGTCGTTGAGGAAATCCGAGTTGATTACTTTCCCCGTTTTGGCGTCGTACGACTCTTTCTCGATGTCGCCGCCCTCGACCACCGGGACGATCTCCAGTCCGAAGTGGCGGGCGAAGGCCCAGTCGCGCGAGTCGTGCGCCGGAACGGCCATGATGGCGCCCGTTCCGTAGCCCGAGAGCACGTAGTCGGAAATGTAGATCGGAATGGCTTTGTTCGTGAAGGGGTTGATGGCGTAGGAGCCTGTCGCAACGCCGCTTACGCGCTTCGTGTCGGCGATGCGGTCGCGCTCCGAACGCTTTTTGGTCTGGCGGATGTACTCCTCGACGGCGGCCTTGTTCTCGGGCGTCGTCAGTTCGCCGACCCACTCGTGCTCGGGGGCGATGACCATGAACGTCACGCCGAAGATCGTGTCGGGACGGGTGGTGAAGATCTCCAGTTTCCGGTCGCTGTTCTCGATGTCGAAGAAGACCTGGGCGCCCTCCGAGCGGCCGATCCAGTTGCGCTGGATCTCCTTCAGCGAGTCGCTCCATTCGAGTTTGTCCAGTCCGTTGAGCATGCGTTGGGCGTAGGCCGTCACGCGCAGAAGCCATTGTTTCATGCGCTTCTGCTCGACCGGATAGCCGCCGCGGACCGAAAGTCCGTCGTGCACTTCGTCGTTGGCCAGCACGGTCCCCAGCTTCGGACACCAGTTGACCTGGGTGTCGGCGCGGAAGGCGAGGCGGTAGTTCTGAAGGGTCTGTTCCTTCTCCCGCTCGCTTTTGGCATTCCATTCGGCGGCCGTGAAGTGCATCTCGGTCGTGCAGGCGGCGTCCAGCCCCTCGGTGCCGCTCGTTTCGAAGGCGGCGGTCAGTTCCGCGACGGGGCGCGCCTGCTGTTTCGAACGGTCGTACCAATGGGAGAACATCTCGAGGAACGCCCACTGCGTCCACTTGTAGTATCCGGGGTCGCACGTGCGCACCTCGCGGTCCCAGTCGAACGAGAATCCGATCTTGTCCAGCTGTTCGCGGTAGCGGGCGATGTTCTGCTCGGTCGTGACGGCGGGATGCTGCCCCGTCTGGATCGCATACTGCTCGGCGGGAAGGCCGAAGGCGTCGTAACCCATCGGGTGGAGGACGTTGAATCCCTTGAGCCGCTTGTAGCGCGAGTAGATGTCCGAGGCGATGTAGCCCAGCGGATGGCCGACGTGCAGGCCCGCTCCCGAAGGGTAGGGGAACATGTCCAGCACGTAGAATTTGGGCCGCGAGGGGTCCGTCTCCACCTTGTAGGTTTTGTCCGCCCTCCAGCGGCTTTGCCATTTGGCCTCGATCTCCTTGAAATTGTACTCCATATGTCGTGTAATTTTGTTGCGGATTTTCCCGCAAAGATAGAAAAAAAAACGTATCTTTATCCGGGAGTGGCGCATGTCGGATTTAAATTGCGAGCTTATGCGTAATTTTAAAGTTTTTTTGCTGGGTGTTCCGCTGGCGCTGGGTGCGCTTGCCGGCTGTTCGGAGGAGGTGGAATACGAGATGCCGATCTATGATTTCGTGAATCCTTCGGTCTGCTTTTTCGTTTCCGACGCCGCGACGGGCGTGAACCTGCTCGATCCCGATGAGCCTGATGCGATTCTCGGCCGGCCCATTGCCGTGACGTATGACGGGAAGCGTTATGAAGTGACAACCGATGCCCGGCCGGTTCCGATGACGCGGGCCAATCTGCCGCGGCCGCTGGCGCTGCGGCTCGAAGGGGCGAATGAGTACGACAGGGTCAAGGGTTATCACCTCGCTTTCGGAGAATTCGATCCGACGGATGGTCTGAAAGGGCAGTCGTTCGTGGTCGACTGGGGCGACGGGACCTCCACGAAGGTGGAGTTCGACCTCTACGTGGTCTGGAAGAAAAACCGCAAAGAGCGCATTTACGAGGCGGAGGTGCACAGTCCGATCCGTGTCGACGGCGCGGCGCGCGGCGAGGGTTATTACGACGCGTGGATCATCCGGATCACCCGGTGACGGACGGTCTGCATGCCGCAACGCGGCTGCATGGGAAAAAAGGGGGCGCGGCCATTCGGCCGCGCCCCCTTTTTTTCGTTTGCGGGATGTGTCAGTCGTAGAGCGGGACGACGTACATCGAGTAGGCTTCGCTGTGACCCGTGCCGTCGGAGAGCGTGTATCGGATTTCGTCGCCGTGCCATACGACGGCGGTCCGCGTCGTGCCGAAAATCGTTCCGGCGGTGAATATGTCGTCGTAGCAGACGGCGACCGAATAGGGCATCGAGCCGCTGCCCGGGCCGTCGGAGAGGTCGAACAGCTCCTGTCCCTCCTTCCAGACGACGCCCTCCTCCTCGAAGCCGTCGGTGTGGTAACCCGCCGTGTAGAGCGTGTGTCCGAACCGGCAGACGGCGGTGGCTTCGGCATAAGAACTGCCGTCGGTCAGGGTGTAGAGCAGCTCCTTGTCCTTCCAGACCGCTGCGGCGCCGCCCGAGTGGCCTGCGGCGTAGAGCGTCCTGCCCGAAAGGCAGAGCGCGTTCACTCCGGCGGGGGTCTCCCCGTCGGAGAGCGTGTAGTGCGCCTTGTCGTTTTTCCAGACCACGGCGAGCGGCTTCGTGAGCCCGCTTTGCAGACTGCCTGCGGCGTAGACGTCGCCGCCCGAGACGCAGACCGACCGGGCCTGCGAGACGGCCGGGCTGACCGAATAGGCGTAGAGCGCATCGCCGTCTTTCCAGATTTTCGCCGTCAAGGCTCCGCCGCTCTCCTCGCTCCCGGCCGTGTAGAGGCTGTCGTTTGCAGCGAAGACCGAGTAGGCGTACGAGTCGGCGCCGGGAGCGCCCGGGGTGTATTTCAGCGTGCCGTTTTCCCAGACCTTCGCCACGATCCGGTCGCCCTGCCGTTCGTAGCCGGCGGCATAGACCGTGCCGTCCGAAACGCAGACCGCGTAGGCCCAGGCGTCGTTCGTGCCGTCGGTCAGGGTGTAGAGCAGCTGCCCGTTTTTCCAGACCGTTGCGACGGCCTTCGATGCGGGCGTGGTGTAACCTGCCGTGTAGATGTCGTAGCCGGAGGGTTTCGGCGGTTCGGGGGCGTCGTCGTCCGAACTGCACGCCGCGAAGCCGGCGAATGCGGCGAGAAGCGCCGGTAAAAGCGTGTGTGTGAATCGTTTTCTGGTGATTGTCATGGTTTTGCGGTGCAGTTTGTTTTCGGGCCGTTCCTGTCGGGAAGGGCTGTCTGCACGCCGTTTGCGGGGCAAAGTCCGTGCCGGGGATCAAGGCCCGGAACATTCGGTTTATGGCGTTGATAATAAATCCGTTGTCGGTTTATGTATAACCGGAATTTATTTTGTAGGAAATCCTATAAGTAAAAAGTATTGCAAACAGCGTAAAATCCTGGGAAATGGCGAAAAAAGACGTGCATATATATTGTATTTCCGAAAAAATGCGTACCTTTGCAGTCCATTTTGGACAATGGAGATAGATTTTTTAACAATTAAAGGACAGTTTTAGAAATGCCAACTATTCAACAGTTAGTGAGAAACGGCCGTGTGAAGATGGAGGACAAGTCGAAGTCTCCCGCACTGGCTGCGTGTCCCCAGCGCCGAGGCGTATGTACGCGTGTGTACACGACGACCCCGAAGAAGCCGAACTCGGCAATGCGTAAGGTAGCGCGTGTAAGATTGACCAACGGCAAGGAGGTCAACGCCTACATCCCCGGAGAAGGCCACAACTTGCAGGAGCACTCCATCGTGCTCGTCCGCGGCGGTCGTGTCCGTGACCTCCCTGGTGTCCGTTATCACGTCATCCGTGGCGCCTACGACGCTGCTCCGGTCCAGAACCGTATGCAGGCCCGTTCCAAGTACGGTGCTAAGCGCCCCAAGGCTAAATAAGCCAGATAACGTTTTGATACTTTCGCCGTGTGCCGCCTAAGCGCCGCACGGTAGACACTTAAGGAGATTTCACATGCCGCGTCGTGCAGCAGCTAATCGTCGTGAGGTTCAGCCTGACGCCGTTTACAACAACCGCCTGGTGACTCAGCTCATCAACAAGGTCCTTCTTGACGGCAAGAAGGCCACCGCTGAGCGCATCGTTTACACCGCTTTCGAGATCGTTGCCGAGAAGTCCGAGGGTGGCGACGCTCTCGCTACCTTCAAGAAGGCTATGGACAACGTTAAGCCCACGCTCGAGGTTAAGCCCAAGCGTGTCGGTGGCGCTACCTATCAGGTCCCGATGGAGGTCAACTCCCGTCGTTCCACCGCTCTGGGTATCCGCTGGATCGTCAACTTCTCCCGCGCTCGCAAGGAGAAGACCATGGCCGAGCGTCTCGCCAACGAGATCCTCGACGCTTCCAACGGCCTGGGCGCTTCCGTCAAGAAGCGTGAGGACGTCTTCAAGATGGCCGAGGCCAACCGCGCGTTCTCTCACTATCGTTGGTAAGTTAAGGTAAGGAACTAACATGGCTAAGCCTAAGTACAAGCTTTCCGATACCCGTAACATCGGCATCATGGCTCACATCGATGCCGGTA
>OLZF01001394.1_pt1 | contig 17331 bp, 12 predicted proteins | sample 1674391 | NCBI WGS metagenome assembly OLZF01 (sample SAMEA103958166, study PRJEB25191) | human gut metagenome | biome: human-associated habitat [ENVO:00009003]; feature: intestine environment [ENVO:2100002]; material: feces | place: Germany | collected 2013/2015
CGATGGAGAAATACGGTTCGGACAAACCCGACCTGCGCTTCGGCATGGAGTTCGCGGACATTACCGACCTTGCCAAAGGGCACGGTTTCAGCGTATTCGACGACGCCGAGTACATCACCGGATTCGCCGCCACGGGCTGCGCCGCGTACACCCGCAAGCAGATCGACTCGCTGACGGAGTTCGTCAAGCGGCAGCAGATCGGCGCCAAGGGCCTCGTCTGGATTCGCGTCGCGGAGGACGGCGTGAAGTCGTCGATCGACAAGTTCTACTCCCCCAAGGAGGTGCGCGCCATGGCCGAGCGCTGCGGTGCTGTGGACGGGGATATGGTCTTCATCCTCTGCGGCAAGAAGTTCAAGACGCTGACGCAGCTGTGCGCCCTGCGCCTCGAAGTGGCCCAGCAGCTGGGGCTGCGCGACCCGCAGAAGTTCGCCCCGCTGTGGGTGGTGGACTTCCCGCTGTTCGAGTGGGACGACGAGACGCAGCGTTACTACGCCGTGCACCACCCCTTCACCTCGCCCAAGCTCGAGGATGTGCAATACCTCAACAGCGACCCGGGCCGCGTGCGCGCCAACGCCTACGACTTCGTCTGCAACGGCACGGAGATCGGCGGCGGTTCGATCCGTATCCACGACTCGAAGTTGCAGGAGAAGATGTTCGAACTGCTGGGCTTCACACCCGAGGAGGCGCAGAAGCGCTTCGGCTTCCTGATGAACGCCTTCAAGTACGGCGCGCCCCCTCACGGCGGCCTTGCGTTCGGTTTCGACCGTCTGTGCTCTTTGTTCGGCGGCTCGGAGTCGATCCGCGACTACATCGCCTTCCCGAAGAACAACGCCGGCCGCGACGTGATGCTCGACGCCCCGGGCTACATCGACCAGACGCAGCTCGACGAGCTGTATCTGTCGCTCGTAAAACCCGAATAGGCCCCGTTTTTGCCGGGTAATCCAGAAAACGAAAGACCGATGCCAGCACCTTTAGCCGAACGACTGCGCCCCCGCACGATAGACGAATATATCGGGCAGGAGCACCTCGTGGGCAAAAACGGGGTGTTCCGCAAGTTCTTCGAGACGGGCAACGTCCCGTCGTTCATCCTCTGGGGACCTCCGGGCGTGGGCAAGACCACGCTGGCGAAGATCGTCGCCACGCAGTTGGAACGCCCGTTCTTCACCCTCTCGGCCGTCACGTCGGGCGTGAAGGACGTGCGCGAGGTGATCGAGTCGGCGCGCAAGCAGCGGTTCTTCGACCAGAAGGCCCCGCTGCTGTTCATCGACGAAATCCACCGCTTCAACAAGTCGCAGCAGGATTCGCTGTTAGGGGCCGTCGAACAGGGCGTCTTCACGCTCATCGGCGCGACGACCGAAAACCCCTCGTTCGAGGTGATCTCGCCGCTCTTGAGCCGCTGTCAGGTCTACATCCTCAAGTCGCTCGAAGACAAGGACCTGCAAACGTTGCTCGACCGCGCCCTGACGACCGACACAGAACTCAAGGAACGCCGGATCGAAGTCGTGGAGACCGGCGCGCTGTTCCGCTTCTCGGGCGGCGACGCGCGCAAGCTGCTCAACATCCTCGAAATCGTCGTCGGGGCCACCGACGGCAAGGTGACGATCACCGACCGGTACGTCACCGACTGCCTCCAGCAGAACATCGCCCTCTACGACAAGAACGGCGAACAGCACTACGATGTCATTTCGGCCTTCATCAAATCGGTCCGCGGCAGCGACCCCAACGCCGCGATCTACTACCTGGCGCGGATGCTGGCCGGGGGCGAGGAGCCGCGGTTCCTGGCCCGGCGTCTGGTGATCCTGGCCTCGGAGGACATCGGGCTGGCGAATCCCAACGCCCTGCTGCTGGCCAACGCCTGCTTCGACACGGTGCACAAGATCGGCATGCCCGAGGCGCGCATCACGCTGGCCGAGACGACGATCTACCTGGCCACCAGCCCCAAGAGCAATTCGGCCTACATGGCCATCAACAAGGCGATGTCGCTGGTCGAGCGCGACACCACGAACCGTCCCGTGCCGCTGCACCTGCGCAACGCCCCGACCCGCCTGATGGACAAGGCGGGCTACGGCAAGGGCTATAAATACGCCCACGACTATGCCGGACACTTCGCCGAGCAGGAGTTCCTGCCCGAGAGCCTTTCGGGCACGAAGTTCTACGAACCCGACACGCAGAACGCCGCCGAGGCCAAAATCGCCGAACGGATGGCGCAGCTGTGGAAAGAGAAGTACCAATGAAACGCATCGGCATTATATCCGACACCCACGGAACCTTCGACGACACGCTCCGCGAATTTCTGAAAGACGTGGACGAAATCTGGCATGCGGGCGACATCGGCTCGATCGAGCTGGCCGACCGGATCGCCGCATTCAAGCCGCTCCGCGCCGTGAGCGGCAACATCGACGGCGGCATGACCCGCCGCGTCTACCCCGCGTTCCAGGCCTTCGAGTGCGAGCGGGTGCAGGTGCTGATGACCCACATCGGAGGTTATCCCCGCCATTACGACCCGCGCGCCGTGCAGAAAATCCAGTCCGTGCACCCGAAACTCTTCATCGCCGGGCATTCCCACATCCTCAAAGTCATCTACGATCCCGTCTACGACCTGCTCCACGTCAACCCCGGAGCCGCCGGGGAGTTCGGCTTCCACAAGGTCCGCACGGCCGTACGCCTTACGATCGACGGCGCGGAGATGCGCGACATGGAGGTCGGCGAGTGGCCCCGCAACTGAAAACCCGGCGGCCGGAGAGCTAAAACCGACTGTCCGGGAGAGCCTTTTCCGTCACGAAATCACCCGAAATAAAATTTTATACCCCAAAAGGCCGAAAATGCATTCCGGTCGGATTTCGGTGATCGTCAGCGAAATATCCGGAACATTCCGGCAAGTCGCGCCACAAAAAAGCCGATTCTATACAATTCCGTCCGGAAACACTCCGATAAAGCCCGCAAGATATTGGAAGTCAGCCGGTAAACCCGATGCCTTGGGGCTGCTCCGAAAATGCCCGTCCGACGGAAAGGCCTCTGCATCAGCCACCAAAGTTCAACCACTAAACAAAAACGGCCGCATAATAATCACATACGCGCTCTCGTTAGTATGGCGAATTCATAACGACGACGCAACATGCAACCAAAAATTTCGAAAACGTTGGAGGGCATCATCGCCCGTTCGGCATTCAACACGACGAAGGCGGGAATGACGCATTCGCTCAAGGACTTCCTCACGCTGGAACTGCTCCGCGAAGAGGGGTCGCTCGCCTACCAGCTTTTATCCTCCCGGCTCAAGGACTGGGAGCTTTATCAGGTGCGCCTGCGCATCGAACGCGAGGTAATCAGCGCCAAACAGCAGGAGACCCGGTCGCCCGAGGAGTATTACCGCGACTTCACCGAGGAACTGCTCGTAATGCCGGGCGTCGCCCGGAGCGTGTCGACGGCCCACGCGCTGCTGGCCATCATCAGCGACCGTTCGACGGCGACCGCGCGCGTACTGGAGATGTACGGCGTGACGGCCGACAGCGTGTCCGGAGACCTGCAAAAATTCGCCGTGGGCGACGACTTCCGCACCGAAGTGCAGGTTCACATGCTCGACTTCGGCGAGGAGAACAGGAACGAGGAGAAAGGCCCGGCCCACCTGCTGGACAAGTTCGGCGTGAACCTCACGCGGCTGGCCCGCGAGGGGAAGATCGACCCGGTCATAGGCCGCGAGCAGGAGATCGAACGCGTGGTGCAGATCCTCTCGCGCCGCAAGAAGAACAACCCGATCCTGATCGGCGAGGCCGGCGTGGGCAAGAGCGCCATCGTCGAAGGGCTGGCGCTGCGCATCGCGCGCGGCGAAGTGCCCTACACCATCGCCGACAAGACGCTCTTCTCGCTCGACGTCTCGTCGCTCGTGGCGGGCACGAAGTTCCGCGGCGAGTTCGAGGAGCGCATGCAGCAGCTGCTGGACGAACTGCGCAAAGCCAAGGACACGATCATCTTCATTGACGAGATACACACCATCGTGGGCGCCGGCTCCACGCAGGGCAGCCTCGACACGGCCAACATCCTCAAACCGGCCCTTGCGCGCGGCGAACTGCAAACCATCGGCGCCACAACGCTCGACGAGTACCGCGAGAACATCGAGACTGACTCGGCCCTCGAACGCCGCTTCCAGAAGGTGGTGATCGAGCCGACGACACCCGAGCAGACGCTCCAGATCCTGCGCAACATCGCGCCCCACTACGAGCGCCACCACAAGGTGCACTACACCGAGGAGGCGTTGCAGGCCTGCGTGACGCTCACCGGGCGTTACGTCACCGACCGCTATTTCCCCGACAAGGCCATCGACGTGCTGGACGAGGCCGGCTCGCGGGCGCACCTGCAATCGGCACGCGAACCGGAGGAGCTGCGGGCCATGAAGACGGCGCTCAGCGACGCCAAACGCGAACGCCGCGAAGCGGTCGAAGCGCTGGTCTACGAGAAGGCCGCTTCGGCGCGCATGCGGGAAATCGCGCTGCGCTCGAAGCTGGGCGAGAGCCGCGCCGAATGGAAGCGCTCGCTCGAAAGCAATCCCGTGGAGATCACCGCAAGGCATATCCAGGAGGTGATTACCGCCATGACGGGCATCCCTGCGGAGCGCGTCTCGGACGGCGAGATGATCCGTCTGCAAACCCTGCGCGAACACCTCGCCAAGCGCGTCGTGGGACAGCAGGAGGCCGTGGAGAAGATTTCGCGCACCATCCGCCGTTCGCGCGCCGGACTGAAGGACGAAAACCGCCCCATCGGCGTCTTCCTCTTCGTCGGGCCCACGGGCGTCGGCAAGACGCTGCTGGCCAAGGAGGTGTCGAAATGGCTGTTCGACGAGCACCGCGGGCTGATCCGGATCGACATGAGCGAATACGGCGAAAAACACAACGTGGCGCGCCTGATCGGCTCGCCCCCGGGATACGTCGGTTACGGCGAAGGAGGCCAGTTAACGGAGGCCGTGCGTCGTCAGCCCTACGCCGTGGTGCTCTTCGACGAGATCGAGAAGGCCCATCCCGAGGTCTTCAACGCCATGTTGCAGATCTTCGACGAAGGGCACCTCACCGACGGCTCGGGACGCAAGGTCGACTTCCGGAACACGATCATCATTATGACCTCGAACGTGGGTTCGCGGGCCGTGGTCCGGAAATCGGTGCAGGTGGGTTACAGCACCACCTCGAAGAGCGCCGTGGCCGACCGGACGCCCCAGAGCGAGTACCGCAAGGCTCTGGAGCACACCTTCGCCCCGGAGTTCCTCAACCGCATCGACGACATCGTGCTGTTCCGCACGCTGGAGATCGCCGACGTGGAACGGATCGTCGACCTGGAATTGCAGGGGCTGATGGCCCGCACGGGCAGGCTGGGCTACAAGGTGAAGATCACCGAAGGGGCCAAACGCCGGCTGGCGGCCATGGGCTACGAGTCGCGCTACGGCGTGCGTTCGCTCAAGCGGACGCTGATGGACAACGTCGAGGAACCGCTCTCGACGCTGATCATCGACGGCAAGCTCCACGAGGGCGACACCGTGATCGTGGAGTCGGACAAGGGCCGCGGCGTGAAACTGCGCGTGGCATAACCGACCGCTCGCAGAGAGGGACCGGGATCGTTTCCCGGCCCCTTTTCGCATTTTTCCGGCAGGAAAGGATGCGATATTTTCCATTTTTCCTAAATTTGTGCGAATATTTCATACCTCTTCACTGAAACCGAATGCGTCCGATTTCTCTGAAAACCCTCTCCGGGGCCTTGTTTATAACCCTCTGCGCCGCGACGACGGCGTTCGCCGCAACCGCTGAAGCCGACAGCCTGTCCGCAGCGCTGTCCCGGGCGCGCACGCCCGCCGAACGGGAGCAGACCTATGTCCGGCTGGCCGACCTCTGCGCCGACAGCACGGCGCTCGCCGCCCTCTACTGGGAAGCCGCACTCACCGAAGCCGCCGGAGCCGGAGACGACTACGGATGCCGGGAGGCGCTGGACCGGCTCGTGCAGGGATTCTCGGCGAAGCAGCCCGAACGGGCTTTGGAGTACGTCCGCCTTGCGGACAGCCTCCTGCCCGACCGCCGCTTCGCGCTGTTCCGTGCATCGCTCAACGCCTTCTGGCTCTGGAAGCAGATGTCGGTGGCCAACTCGTTCGAGGCGATCGACCGCGCGCTGGCGGGATTCCGCGAGCGGCAACCGGGCAGCCTCACCCCCGAGGAGGAGATCGAATGGGAATTCCTCACGGGACTCTCCATCGACTATTCGTCGATCGCCACCGAAGCCTACGGCAACATTCCCCAGGCCATCCCCTATGTGGAGCAGGCTCTCGCCAAGCTCGAAAAATACCCGCTGGAGGAACGCGTCCACTTCGAAAAACTCTGCCGCGAGGAACTTGCAGACATCTATCTCTAGGCCGACGATCCGCGCGCCGCCGGTCAGATCGGCCGGTGCATCGACCTGCACCGCGCGTGGGTGGCTGCCGACAAACGTTTCGAACGCCCCCGCCGCGACTCGGCGGAATACCTGATGCGGTCCTACGGCAAGATGGTCTTCCTGGGCGGCCTCCTCACCCGGGAGGAGGTGGACGGCTACTACGACAAATGCATGGAGCTGGCGCGCGGGCGCGGCGACCGCGAGGAGATATACAACACCAGCGCCCGTTATTACCGGGACAGGGGCGACTACGAGCGGAGCACGGCCTACATGGATTCGCTGCTGACCCACTACGCCGAGACCGGCAAAAAGGCGGATCTCGGCTCCATCTACATAGCGCAGTCGCACCTGTATGAAAAGGCGGGCGATTACGCAAAAGCCCTCGAAGCCATGCGGAAAGGCAACGACTTCCGTTACCACAGCCGCAGGGACCAGGCGCAGAGCAAGCTGGCCGAGATGCAGGCGCTCTACGACGTCAACCGCCTCGAACTCGAAAAGTCCCGGCTGGCCGACCGCAACAAACTCTTCCTGCTTGTCGCCGGCGGCATCGTGCTGCTGCTGCTCGCCGGCTGGGCCGCCTACCAGCAGGCGATGGTCCGGCGGCTGAAGCTGGCGCGCACGCAGTTCATGGCGGCCAGCGAAGAGGCGCAGCGCCAAAGCCGCCGCGCCCAGGAGAGCGAAAAAATGAAGACCGCCTTCATCAACTCGATGTGCCACGAGATACGCACGCCGCTGAACGCCATCAACGGCTTCTCCGAACTGCTGCTCACGGAACAGGAGCCTGCGGCCCGGCAGGCTTTTCAGGCCGAGATCTGGAAGAGCACCACGGCCCTGACCGCCCTGCTGGAGAACATGCTCGAACTCTCGCAGCTCGTCAGTTCCGAAAGCCCGCTCCCGGTCGCCCAGACCGACATCCGCCTGCTCTGCGCCGAACGGCTGGAGCTGCAAAAGCAGCTCGGCAACAATCCGGCGGTCGAATACGTCAACGAAGCGGAAACGGAGATCGAGATACCCACCAATGCCTTCTACCTGACGCGCGTCGTCGACAACCTGCTGCATAACGCCGCCAAGTTCACCGCCGCAGGACGCATCACGCTCCGTTGCCGCAACGACGAGTCCCGGCGCACGTTGCAAATCAGCGTCAGCGACACGGGCATCGGCATCCCGCCCGAAAAGCAGGAGTGGGTGTTCGAACGCTTCACCAAGGTCGACCCCTTCAAACCCGGTTCGGGCATCGGGCTTTACCTCTGCCGCCTGATCGTCACCCGCCTCGGGGGCGACATCCGCGTCTGCCCCGAATACAGCGGGGGCTGCTGCATCCGCATCGAACTGCCCTACTGATCCGCACCGCGGGCACTTTCGCAGCCCCTTCCGGCGCTTTTTCCGCCCCGGGAGGGGTTTGTGAATTGCAATCCCGGCGGAAATGGCTATCTTTGCACCTCAATACCCGAATCGAATGTACAGTTTCGCAACATACAAAGAGCAATACAAAGCCAACCTGCGGCTGGCGCTGCCCGTGGTGCTGACACAGCTGGGGCAGATCCTCACGCAGGTCGCCGACAACCTGATGGTCGGCCGCTACGGAGGCAGCGACCCCACGCCGCTGGCCGCCGTGTCGTTCGGCGGCGCCGTCTTCTTCATCCTCTTCATCGCCGCCATCGGCATCGCACTGGGCATGACGCCTCTCGTGGGCGAACTCTACGCGCAGGGCGACCGCGAGAAATCGTCGGGACTGCTCCAGAACGGCATTCTCTTCTACGGACTGCTGGGCGTGGCGATGGCCGCCGTGCAGTACGCCGTCATTCCGCTGATGTACCACCTCGGCCAGCCCGCCGAAGTGGTCGACATGGCCATCCCCTATTACAGGATGCTGGTGTGGAGCATGCCGTTCATCATGCTGTTCTTCACCTTCAAGCAGTTCCTCGAAGGCGTGGGCAACACGAAGGTCGAGATGTTCGTCACGATCGCGGCCAACCTCGCGAACATCGGCTTCAACTGGGTGTTCATCTACGGCCGCTACGGATTTCCCGAGATGGGCGCCGAGGGCGCGGGCCTGGGCACGCTGATGTCGCGCATCATCGCCCCGATGCTGATGATCGGCTACTTTTACAGCCGCAGCAAATACCGCGTCTATCTCGAAGGCTTTTCGCCGCGCAACTACTCGTGGGCGTCGGTCAGACAACTGCTGCACATGGGCCTGCCGATCTCGATGCAGATGTTCCTCGAAGCCTCGGCCTTCGTCGGCACGGGAATTATGATGGGGTGGTTCAACAAGGAGACGATGAGCGCCAACCAGATCGCCACGACCATCGGCAACTGCGCCTTTATGATCGTCATGTCGATCGGCGCGGCCACCACCATCCGCGTGTCGCACTGCTACGGCGCGCGCGACATCGGCCAGCTGTCGCTCGCGGCCAAGGCGTCGTACCACCTCGTGCTGGCGTGGAACGCCCTCGCAGCGCTGGTTTTCATCACGATGCGCAACGTGATCCCGACCTTCTTCACCACCAACGCCGAGGTGATCGCCATCGCCTCGAACCTGATGGTCTTCGCTGCGCTCTACCAACTGTCGGACGGCATCCAGAACGTCTCGGTGGGTATCCTGCGGGGCATTCAGGACGTGAAGATCATCATGCCGATCGCCTTCGTCTCCTACTGGCTGCTGAACCTCCCGGCGGGCTACCTGTTCGGTTTCACGATGGGCATGGGTCCTTCGGGGCTTTTCCTGGGCTTCTCGTTCGGACTGTCGGCCGCAGCCGTGATGATGATCGTGCGCATCCGCCGCAGCATCAGCCGTTTGCATGCAAACGGGAATTCACAATCCACAATTCGCAATTCATAAATTCAGTTTGCAGGCATAGTTCCCGAATAAGCCAAAATTGTGAATTCTGAATTCTGAATTGTGAATTATTTTGTATCTTTACGCAAATTATACCCAATCATGGATACCGAAAAACGACATACGGGCGCCTGCAAACCCGAAGTGGGCCGCGGGTGCGCCTTTTGCAACTGCGGCTCGGAGCCGGAAGCCAAACTCTGCGACGGGTGCTTCAAGCTCCACGAAACGGCCTGGCTCGACGAGTACCCGGTCAACATGCCGAGCGACATCGTCGAGGTGCGTTTCAAGAACACCCGCCGTTCGTTCTACCAGAACGTCAACAACCTCGACCTCAAACGGGGCGACATCGTGGCCGTCGAAGCGTCGCCGGGCCACGACATCGGCGTCGTGTCGCTCACGGGCGACCTGGTGGCGCGCCAGATGCGCCGCACGGGATTCAACCCCTACAACGGCGAATACAAGAAGATCTACCGCAAGGCCAAACCCTACGACATCGAAAAGTGGCAGGAGGCCATCGCGCTGGAGCACGAGACGATGATCGCCTCGCGGCAGATCGCCGCCGACATGGGCCTGAACATGAAAATCGGCGACGTGGAGTATCAGGGCGACAAGATCAAGGCTATCTTCTACTACATCGCCGACGAGCGCGTGGACTTCCGCGAACTGATCAAGGTCTTCGCCGAACGGTTCCACATCCGCATCGAGATGAAGCAGATCGGCGCCCGCCAGGAGGCCGGACGCATCGGCGGACTGGGCGCCTGCGGCCGCGAACTGTGCTGCGCATCGTGGATGTCGAGCTTTTCGAGCGTCACGACCGGAGCCGCGCGCGTGCAGGACATTTCGCTCAACCCCCAGAAGCTGGCCGGGCAGTGCTCGAAGCTCAAGTGCTGCATGATGTACGAATACGACACCTATGTCGACGCCCGCAAGGAGTTCCCGCGCCTGCGCGAACCGCTCCAGGCCGCCGAAGGCGAATGGTTCTGCGTCAAGAGCGACGTGCTGGCCGGAACGATGACCTTCTCTTCGTCGAAGGACGCGATGGCCAACGTCACCACGCTGCCCGTTTCGCGCGTGCGGGAGATCATGGCGCTGAACCGCCAGGGCAAGAAGGTCGAACGGTTGCAGGACGCCGACGACATCCGCCCGGAGATCGAGGAGCCGACCTACCGTTCGGAGGAGGACAGCATCACCCGCTTCGACCAGGCCAAACGCCGCAAGCGCGGCGGCCGCAACAACAAGGGCCGCGGCGAGCAGGGACGCCCCGCAGGGCAGAACGGACAGACGCCGCAGGAGTCCGGCGGAGAGACCCGCCAGCCGCGTGAAGGACAGCCCGGCCGTCCCGACAGGCAGCCGCGCCGCAACGACCGTCCGCGCAACGGAGGGGAGCGTCAGAACGGCGGCAACGGCGAGCGTCCGCACAACGGCCGCGGCGACAATAACCGAGGCGAAAACAACGGCCGCGAGAACAACGGCCGCGAACCCCGTGAAAACAACGGAGGCGGCCGCGAGGGCGGAAACCGCAGCCGCAACAACCGCAACCGCCGCCGCGGAAACGGAAACGGAAACAACGGCGGAAACGCCCCGGCCGGCAATAACGGCAACGGAGGCGGCAGCGAAGGCGGCAATAACGGCGGAACGCATCAAAACCAATAGCGCGGTGAAACGCTCGGCAGGGCATATCGCGGCCGTGGCGGCCGCGCTTCTGGCCGGAAGCTGCGTCTCGCCCCACCAGTCGGCGGTCACCGACGTCAACCCCGCCCGGTGGGACTCGCGGGCCGAAATCCGCCTGCCGAACGCAGACACCGTGTCGCTGCGCGACGCCGTGATCTTCCTGCGCTGCAACGACCGCTTCGCGGAGGACACGCTGACGGTCCGCATCGCCACCGTAACCCCCGATTCGCTCCGCTTCGGGGAGTGGTTCCTGCTCGTCATCCCGCACCCGAAGGGTCCCGCGGCCCTGATGCGCGAGGCAGCGATCCCCTACCGCCGCCGAATCCGCCTCACGCAGCACGGCGACTACCGCTGCTCGGTCACGCCGGTCCGCCCCGTCCGCGGGGTCGAAGCCGTCGGCGTCGACCTGCAGCAAAGCAGATAACCGAAAACACATTACCGTCCTGCCGGCCCCGCAGTCCGGCGGAACAACAGACCACTATGGGCAAAGACAAGCTCCGCAGGTTCCGCGAGAACCTGACTTTCGAATGTTTCGTGCAACCCGAATTCGACGAGGTGTTCCACCGCGACCACCCGCTGAAAGGGAACTGGAACCGTGATTTCTTCCGCAACGACAATCCCATCGTACTGGAACTGGGCTGCGGCAAGGGCGAATACACCGTCGCGCTGGCTCAGCGCGACCCGCAGCGCAACTACATCGGCATCGACATCAAGGGCGCACGCATGTGGCGCGGCGCGAAGACCGCCACGGACCGCAGAATGCACAACGTAGGCTTCCTGCGCACACGCATCGAGTTCATCGACGCGCTGTTCGCCGAAAACGAAGTGTCCGAAATCTGGATCACCTTCCCCGATCCGCAGCTCAAGACCCGGCGGGCCAAGAAACGCCTCACTTCGCCGCTCTACCTGGCCTGTTACGCCCGCCTGCTCCGGCCCGACGGGTGGATCAACCTCAAGACCGACTCCAAGCACCTCTACGCCTACACGGGCGAGGTCATCCGCCATTACGGGCTGACTTGCGAGGTCTCCGAACCCGACATCTACGGTTCGGGGTTCGCCGACGAGGTGCTTTCGGTCAAGACGGCTTATGAAACCAGCTTTCTCGAAATGGGACTTCCGATCACCTACACGCGCTTCGCGCTGGACGGCCGGCACGAATTCCCGTGGTTCGACTGGGAGGAGGACGACAAGGAGGAGAAAGACAACGAGGCCGAACGGCAGCTACGATAGCCTCGCTCCCAGCTCCGACCACTCCGACCAGGCCTCTCCACCTTTCTTATAAACATAGGTATCAATTATTTCGGGCTTATCTACTAAATTTTTAGATCGAAAATTTGTTTTACTAAAAATTTAGTAGTAATATTGTGTCGTAAACCCGAAACAACACGACCTATGAATACCAAGATTACGGAACTGACTCGCGGCGAGGAGGAGATCATGCAGATTCTCTGGCGTCTGGGCGACGCGGTGGTCAACGACATCATCGCCCGGACCGACGAACCCCACCCCAAGTACACCACCGTCGCCACGTTTCTCAAGATTCTGGAGAACAAGGGCTTCGTCAGCCATACGGCCGAGGGCAAGAGTCACCGCTATTTTCCGCTGATCGGCCGCGAGGAGTATGCCCGCGGCGTCATGTCGTCGATGCTTTCCAGCTATTTCGACGGCTCGCTGGCCCAGCTGGTGTCGTTCTTCTCGCGCCATGAAAACATCTCCGCCCGGGAGATGGATGAAATTCTCGAAATCATGCGCAACGCCAAAAAATAACCGCCGTGAAAACCCTCGCCATCTACGCCCTCGAAGTGCTGGCCTGCAGCGGCGTGCTGCTGGCGGCCTACGCCATCCTGCTCGAACGGCACGTGCGGTTCGGCTGGTGCAGGGCCTACCTGCTCGCATCGACCCTCCTGGCGGCGGTCATTCCGCTGCTGCGCATCCCCGTCTGGCCGGGCGGAGCGGTCGAGGTCATCCCGACGGTCGCCCTGCCCGAGGCCGAATGGACCGCCGAGGTGGTTGAAGAGGCGGCTCCGGCCGTCACGCCCGAGGCGGTATGCTTGGCGGTATACCTGATCGGGGTCGGGCTGGTCGCGGGCGTCATGCTGTGGCAGGTCGTGCGCATCCGCAGGCTGCGGCGCGGCGCGGCGATCACCCGCATGGAGCGTTTCACGCTCGTGCGCACCCCGCAGCGGATCGCGTCGTTCTCGTTCTTCCGCTCGATCTACCTCTGGGACCAGATCCCGGCCGGAGAGTTGCAGGCCATCGTAGCCCATGAGGCGAGCCACGTCGCCCACCGCCACTCCGCCGAACGCGTGGCGATGGAATGCATGAAGGCCGCGCTGTGGTGGAACCCTTTCGTATGGCTCGCCGCACGGCGGCTTACCGAAGCCGAGGAGTTCGAAGCCGACAGCGACGTGCTGGCCGAAGGGTACGACATCGAACATTACATGAAAACCATATTCAGGCAGCTATTCGGTTATAGTCCGGAAATAGCCAACGGGCTGCGGGATTCCTTAACCAAAAAACGCTTTAAAATGATGACAACGAAAACTTCCGGCAGACACTCCCTGCTGCGGCTGGCGGGAACGCTTCCCGCCGTGATAGGACTCCTGTGCGCTTTCTCGCTGACCACGCGCGCCGCCGAGGTCCGGATTGCAGAGACCGAAAAGGCCCCGGCCGACGAAACGGCGTCCCAGGACGCAACGAAGAAAAAAGTCTCCGTAACCGTCTTCCAGAACGGTCAGCCGCTTCCGGGCGCAATCGTACTGATCAGCGGATCGAACGTCGGAACCGTGACCGGCAAGGAGGGCACGGCGCAGATTTCAGCGGCTCCCGGCAATGAACTTGTCATCTCCTACGTCGGCTGCCAGACCCGGAAAATCCGCGTCTCCGACAAATCCGGCGCAGAGAGTTTTGAAATCACCTTGGAGACCGAGAGCAACAAACTCGACCCCGTCAGCGTAACCCCCGGCGACCAAAAAACGCCCGCGCCCCAAAGCGCCGCAGGAGCCGAAAAGGAGCGGAAAGCCAAACCGCTCTATATCGTCGACGGCGTCGAGCGGACGAGCATCGACGAGATCGCCCCCAATACGATCGAACGGATCAGCGTCCTCAAAAATCAGTCCTCCACCGCAGTGTACGGTTCGCGGGGTAAAAACGGCGTGATCGTGGTCACCACCAAAGGCGCAGCCAAACCGGCGACCGACGAAGCCGCTTTCAACGAGAAACCCGGATCGGTCGAAATCGCCTCCGCGTCCACGGAAGACATGCCGTTTCTGATCGTCGAAAAGATGCCTTCGTTCCGCGGCGGCGACCTCAACGACTTCCGCGCGTGGGTGCAGGAGCACCTCCAATACCCCGCCGAAGCCGTGGAACGGAACATCCAGGGTCGCGTGGTCGTGACGTTCACCATCGAAAAGGACGGTTCGGTAAGCAACATTCTGGTATTGCAATCGCCCGACAAACTGCTTGCCGACGAGGCCCGCCGCGTGATCGCCTCCTCGCCCGCCGAAGCATGGACGCCCGGCGAACAGCGCGGTGAGAAAGTGCGCGTAAAATATACGCTGCCCGTCGATTTCCGCCTGCCCCAGACCGAAAGCGCAACCGTGCAGGGCGCTCCCGACGGTAACGAACCATTCCTGGTCACCGAGAAGATGCCTTCGTTCCGGAGCGGCGAGATCAAAGACTTCCGCAACTGGATACAGATGCACATCCAATACCCGGCCGAAGCGATGAAAAACAATATCCAGGGACGTGTCATCGTCTCGTTCATCGTCGAAAAGGACGGTTCGGTAAGCAATATCCTGGTATTGCAATCGCCCGACAAACTGCTTGCCGACGAGGCTCTCCGCGTGATCGCCTCCTCGCCTGCCGGAGCATGGACGCCCGGCGAACAGCGCGGAGAGAAGGTGCGCGTGAAATATACGCTGCCCGTCGATTTTTACCTCCAAGGCAGCGGGGACAAGCTCTCCGAACGGTCTGAAAAACCCCAAGGCAGTCTCGACGGAATCCTCGTCGTGGGCTACGGCGCAACCTCAAAATAGCCCCCTTCTTACCATCAGCGACGGGCGGCGTCCACCCCAAGTTCAGCGGATGCCGCCCGTTTTTTGCCCTGCCCGCCGAAATCCGCCGCAAAAACACGGCATTCCGGGAACTTTTTACTACATTTACACGACTTTAACCGCTCGTAACATGGATGTAAAGATAGCCCCCGACTGGAAGGAACTCCTCGCCCCGGAGTTCGAAAAACCCTATTTCGCGCAGCTCACGGAGTTCGTACGGCAGGAATACGCCTCGCGGCGCATTTTCCCGCGCGGCAGCAACATCTTCCGCGCCTTCGACAAATGCCCGTTCGACCGCCTGAAAGTGGTCGTCATCGGCCAGGACCCCTATCACGGTCCCGGACAGGCCAACGGGCTTTGTTTCTCGGTCGCGGACGGAGTTCCCTTCCCGCCCTCGCTGCAAAACATCTTCAAGGAGGTCTCCGACGACACCGGCACGCCCATACCGTCTACGGGCAACCTCGACCGCTGGGCCGAACAGGGAGTGCTGCTGCTCAACGCCGTGCTCACGGTCCGCGCCCACGAAGCCGCATCGCACGCCGGCCGCGGCTGGGAGACCTTCACCGACGCCGTGGTGCGCGCCATCGCCCAGCGCAAAGAGGGCATCGTCTACATGCTCTGGGGCAGCTACGCCCAGAAGAAAGGCGCCATCGCCGACCCGCAGCGCAACCTGATCCTCAAAGCCGTGCACCCTTCGCCGCTGTCGGTCTACCGGGGATTCTTCGGCTGCCGCCACTTCTCGCGCGCCAACGAATACCTCCGCTCCGTGGGCAAGGAGCCGATCGTGTGGTAATCCTCCCCGCCCGAAAGACGAAAAATCCCGGCCCTGCCGAAAGCAAGGCCGGGATTTTTACGAACTGCACGGGATTCCCTATCCCAGATAGGATTTCAGGAGTTTCGACCGCGACGAATGCCGGAGGCGGCGAATCGCCTTCTCTTTGATCTGACGCACGCGCTCGCGCGTCAGGTCGAACTTCTCGCCGATCTCCTCGAGAGTCATCTCCGAGGTTCCGATGCCGAAAAAGTACTTGATGATGTCGCGCTCACGCTCCGTGAGGGTCTCCAGCGCACGGTCCACCTCGGTCGACAGCGACTCGTTGATCAGCCCGCGGTCGGCGTTGGGCGAATCGGGATTCACCAGCACATCCAGCAGCGAGTTGTCCTCGCCGTCGGCGAACGGAGCGTCGACCGATACGTGGCGGCCGGCGACACGCAGCGTGTCGGTGACCTTCTCCTTCGGGAGTTCCAGTTCCGTAGCCAGCTCTTCGGGCGACGGCGTGCGCTCGTGCTCCTGCTCGAAGCGTGCGAACGCCTTATTGATCTTGTTCAGCGAACCCACCTGGTTGAGCGGCAGACGCACGATGCGCGACTGCTCGGCCAAAGCCTGGAGAATCGACTGACGAATCCACCACACGGCATAGGAGATGAACTTGAAACCGCGTGTTTCATCGAACTTCTCCGCAGCCTTGATGAGCCCCAGGTTGCCTTCATTGATAAGGTCGGGAAGGCTGAGCCCCTGGTTCTGGTACTGTTTGGCCACCGAAACCACGAAACGCAGGTTGGCCTTGGTCAGCTTTTCAAGCGCCTCCTGGTCGCCCTTCTTGATGCGCTGCGCAAGCTCCACTTCCTCCTCAACGGTGATAAGGTCTTCCTTGCCTATCTCCTGCAGGTATTTGTCCAGCGATGCACTTTCGCGGTTCGTGATGGATTTTGTAATCTTTAACTGCCTCATGTTGTTGGTTGCAATATAAAAATAGTACGTTGTCTCTTCTCTCTTGCCCGCCGGCAGGCGTTTTAAAAACGGACCCGGCCCCGCAATGCGACTCCTGCGTGGGCCGGGACCATCTTTCTCTTATCGTCCCTCTCGGCAGCTCCCTACTGCACGAGGGAGTAACTGATGGCGCGCCCGTTGGGATATACGCCTTCGATATATGTCACGGGACCCGTCACCCGGTCAAGGTCGGCCACCGAACGGATGGGGCGGTCGTTGATATGGGTTATCACGAATCCCTCCTTCACCCGGGCCCTGGCCAGCACGCCGCCCGGACGCACCTCCGTCACCCGTATGCCGTTCTCTATCCTCAGCTCTCTGCGGGTTCTGTCGTTAATCTCCGCGAAACGTCCGCCGAGCGACTCGGCCACATCCACATAGTCGCGGGAGAGCAGTTCGGCCTTACCAGCCTTATTACGCAGCACAACCTCGAATTGTTTCGTTTTCCCGTCCCTTTTTACGGAAATAGTCACCTTGTCGTTCGGGCGATAACGCGACATGATTTCCGCCAGGTTGGTATTGTTGCCGAGCCGGATGCCGTCTATTGCGGTGATTACGTCGCCCTTGCGGATGCCGGCCGCCTTGGCCGCACC
>OLZF01001398.1_pt1 | contig 17286 bp, 10 predicted proteins | sample 1674391 | NCBI WGS metagenome assembly OLZF01 (sample SAMEA103958166, study PRJEB25191) | human gut metagenome | biome: human-associated habitat [ENVO:00009003]; feature: intestine environment [ENVO:2100002]; material: feces | place: Germany | collected 2013/2015
TTATATAATACTTATGAAAGCTATAAATTAGTAATTCATAATTAAAAAGTTTGCAACATATAAGTTTGACTTAATTATTTTATACAATTACGAATTATGCATTACTAATAAGGAGATATTTTTATGGATAATAATTTCAATTCTAATAATCAGTTTGAACCTGAAAAGCCTTTTACCGAAAAACCGACCGAGCCGCAGTCTGCGCCTGTTTTTGAAACCGAAAATACAGAAAACAACGCAGAAACGACTAACGAACAATCGGTAACACCGCAGTATCGAAATTTTGAGCCTGAAAAACCGTTTGAAAATGGATTTTCTCAACCGCAGCAACCGCAAAATGACTTTGCTCCTCAAACACCGAATTTTGAACAGCCGCAGCGCAACGGATATTATCAAAACAACGGCTGCAACGGACAATACAACCCAAACTTTAATCAGCAGTATAATCCGAATCCGCAATATCAACAGCCGTTTAATCCGCAACCGCCTCAATATCAGCCGTACGGCAATCCGCAGGCTGGCGGCAGACCTGTGTATCAGCCTCAGTATGGACAATACGCTAATCCACAGCAGCAATATTCTCAACCGTACGCACCACAGTATCAACAATATCAACCGCAGTACGGACAGCAGAATTATCAACAGCCAAACTTTAATCAGCAGCCATACGGACAGCCTTATGTGCCGCAGCAAAAGACGCCTGTTGATTATTCAAATACATACGCACAACCACCAATGCCGAATATACCACGCAAAAAGATGACACCCGGCATAATTGTAATAATAGTTGTACTGTCATTGCTTTGTGTAGGCAGTATCTGCGGAATGATTGCCTATGTTGCGTCAAATTCAAACAACAACAAAAATAATACAAATAACAGCTATACATTTACATTACCGAGTGACAGTCCGTACTTTAACAATGACAGCTCAAGCGCTCAAGAGCATAATGAATCCGATTACAGCAACAAGACAAATTCTTCTTATGAGGGAATTGACTTAAAAGCTAAACCGAGCGATGCCAAAGATTCCAAATACAACACCGAATATGCAAGCAACGAAGTAACAGATTCTATTGTCGGCGTTCTTTGCTATTCAGAAGAAATCACAGATGATTCACAGTGCACTTCGCAGGGCAGCGGAATTATAATTACATCAGACGGTTATGTGGTTACAAATGCTCATGTAGTTGGCAACAGCAAAACTCTCTACCTTATACAGGTCGTTACTTCCGACGGCAAGCAGTATAAAGCAGGTGTTGTTGGTTACGATACACGCACAGACCTTGCTCTTTTGAAAATGGACGATGCAAGCGGACTTAAGGTCGCAAACTTCGGTAACTCCAAAGATGTTTCACTTGGTGAAAGTGTAATAGCTATAGGTAATCCCGGCGGAGTTAAGTATAACAACTCAATCACTCAGGGTATTGTATCTGCAGTTGACAGACAGAGCAGTATTACGACAAATGTAAAATTCATTCAGACAGATGCAGCCATTAACCCCGGCAATTCCGGCGGCGCTCTTGTAAATATGTACGGTCAGGTAATCGGAGTTTCATCCGCAAAAATAGCCGCAACAGATTATGAGGGTATGGGCTTTGCAATTCCTTCTGCCACAGTAAAAGATGTTATTGATGACATTATGAAATATGGCTATGTGCAGGGCAGAGTAAAAATTGGCGTTACAGGTGAAAATGTACAGAGCAGTGGAAACACGCCTGCGGGCATTGCAATTTACAGCATTGACGAGGACGGTCCTTGCGCAAACACAGACCTTAAAGAAAACGATATTATCACAGGTGCCGACGGCAAAAAGGTAAGCAACTTTGCCGAGTTCTATGATATACTCGAAAGCCATAAAGCAGGCGATACAATTGAGCTTGAATATTACCGTAGCTCAAACGGCAGTACAGATAAAGTTACCATAACTTTGCAGGAAAGCAAGTAATAAAATTATATAATCATAACGACCGCTGTCATTATCGGACAGCGGTCGTTTTTTAAATTATATAACAAGTGGCTTTTCTTGTTGCTGTCGCATTTAAAGGGTAACACCGTTGTGTTTAGGCTGCCAAACAGCTTGCCGTTTGGTTATCGTTAAATTGCGTAAACGGAAAGTATTTGTGGGCTTTGCCCACAAATACGACCTTTGAAAAGGTCGAACAAACTTTTATAATTGTTTGGTAAATCATTTCGCTAAACAACAATTTATCTAAATGAATATTATTTTCAAAACTGAAAATAATAATATCGGTGATGAAAAATGTATAAAGATATGCCGTTAGGCTTTGTAAATGCACTTGCAAAAAATGAAAGTGCAATGCAAAAATTTGCTCAAATGGAAAAAGACGAAAAAGAAATCGTGCTTGAAAAAGCGCACAATGTTTCATCCAAACAGGAAATGCAAAACCTCATCAACAGCATAGGCTCATAACTAAAGACGGTCTTTCGACCGCCTTTTTTCTTTAAAATAATTTACAAATTTGAACTGTTATCAAAGCGTTTTCGTAAAAGTTTTAAAGCCTTGGTTTCAATTCTGCTTACATACGAACGGGAAATATTCAGTTTCTGTGCAATCTTTTTCTGCGTAAGCGGCTCACTCCCGTCAAGTCCGTAGCGCATAACAATTATCATTTTTTCCCTTGGTGAAAGTTCTTCGTTAATAAACTGACTGAGCTTTTTACTGTTGAGTTGAAAATCAATCTGCTCAAGTATATTGTCATCAACTGCCATTATATCAAGCAAAGTCAGTGGATTTCCGTCCTTATCGCTGTCAATCGCTTCGTTGAGTGAAATATCCTGCGCCGTCTTTTTAGCATTACGGAAATGCATTAATATTTCATTCTCGATACATCGTGACGCATAACTTGAAAGCTTAATTTTTTTGCTTATGTCATAGGTATTTATCGCTTTTATAAGTCCGATAGTGCCGATTGACACAAGATCATCTTGTTCACTCTGATTGCCGTAATATTTTTTTATAATGTGTGCCACAAGCCTTAAATTATGTTCAACAAGAATATTTCTCGCCTCTATATCCCCTTTTGCACTCCGCACAAGATACTCGTGCTCCTCTTTTTCGGAAAGAGGTTTTGGAAAAGAGCCGTTTCCGCAGATATGAAGAATAAAAAAGCAAAGGTACTGCCCCAGAAAATTAATTAATTCAATCAAAAAATCACCCCTGACAATGCATATAATCGGATTTATACCTAATTATAAGTATTCAGTCAGGAGTGAGATTTTGCTTGTACCCACCTAAATATCGTAAGAAATAATTTTTTTATTCTTAATTACAATTTCTTTGTTGCAAATTTTTTTTGCCGCCATTTTATGAGAAATCAAAATACAAGTTTTATCTTTGAGTGTTTTAAGATTTTTAAGCAGTTGAACTTCTGTTTCGGCGTCAAGTGCCGAGGTTGCCTCATCAAAAATAATAATCGGAGAATTACAGTAAACCGCTCTCGCAATCGCAATTCTTTGTATCTGACCCTCCGACAAGCCCTTTCCGTTCTCACCCACGACAGTATCAAGTCCATTTGGCAATCTGTTTATAAAATCATAAGCACAGGCAATTTTCGCAGACTCAATAATTCTCTCGTCATCGGGATTATTTGACACAAATGCAATGTTATCTCTGATTGTACCCGAAAGCAGAAAATTACCTTGCGGTACATACGAAAACATACATCTTATATTTTTATCGACAAACACATTTTCTCCGTTTGAAAGTGAAAGATAAATCTCGCCTTTATCGGGTGAAATTACATTAAGCAAAAGCTTTGTAAGCGTACTTTTGCCTATTCCCGAAATTCCCGCAAGCAATGCAAAATCACCTTTTTTTAGCACAAGACTTGTATTTTCAAGCACATTTTCCCTGCCGTAGCTGAAAGTAATATTATCAAAAACTATTTTTTCTGTCTTATCATACAGCTTTTCGGTATCGATTGCAGAATTATTTACCACATCTTCATTATCGAGATTTTCAATATCCATAAGTCGCTCCGCACTTGCAAGAGCAGAATAATATGACGGCAAAATACTGCTGATACCACGAACAGGGCCTTGAATTTGCGACACAAGCGCAAGCATAGAAGTCAATACACCGTATGTAATGGTATGGTCGCTGATTGCAAAAGCACCCCAAATTAAAGCATACATATATCCGAGGGCAAATATAAAAGAAAATCCGGTTGTGGCAACTATAGAGATATAATTTCTTTTTCGTTTTATTTTAAAATTATTCTGTTGCAAATTCATAGCATTTTCAGACACCTTATTTTCAGCGCCAAAAACTTTTACCACAAGCAGACTTGAAAAAATCTCCTGAAAAAACGACCTTGTCTTACCGTCAGATTCCTGTACCGCCTTATGCAATGTTTTCATTTTTGACTTAAAAAGCAGCACAACAACAAACATCAGCGCACCGCCGAAAACAAAAACAAGGCTGAAAGTTTTATCAATAGCAAACAGTACAACAAAAACACCAACCAATTTTACGATAAAATACACCATATTCGGCACTATAGAAATAATCGAACTGACTAAAACCGACACATCGCTTGTTATTCTGTTAAGTAGTTCGCCGGTGTGTATGCTTGAAATCTCATTATATTTTTTTCTGATAATATTATCGAAAATATCTTGTTTTATAGAAATTTCAAGTTTTGACGATACATTGAAAGTCAGCACCTTACTTATAATTCTTATGACAAGCTGTGCGATCGTAAGTGAAATAAGTATAATTGCGAAATACACAATTCCGCCGACATCAGAGTTAACCGCCGAATCCACAATACCCCTCGACAAAGTAGCGACCGCAACACCGAGATATGCCATTCCGCCGAAAATAACAGACATAATTATAATACCGAAAATCTGTGGTTTGGCTTTTTTTACTATCCACTTATTGGTTTCGGAATCAAGTATTTTTTTCAGCTTTTCCATAGCTATCTCCTGTCAGTAAAAATTTTTCGCAAATTTCCGCCGATTCAATATTCATATTGCATTTTAGCAAATAGAAATAATTTTCCTTAATCAACTTATCAGCCGTATTTAACATATATCCCGCATATTCATCATCAAGAGAAAATTTAATCGTATTTTTATATATTCTTGAAAAAATACTGTTTTTGTCAAGGACTTCAATACTGTTCTCCTCTGCCCTTTCAAGAAAAATAATGCCGCCGAGTTTTGCACGGATATTTTTATTTATCCCCGTTCCACCGTCAAAAGGCGAACCGTACACATACCAATCGTTGTCAATAAATCTGATAATCGGTTTATCATCATTGATTATCTGTACATTTTCAGCGCCGAATTTTTTTATCCACAGTTTTGTGTGCGTTGACTTGCCCACTCCCGAATCGGCAGAAAAAAGATACGCTTTGCCTTTATAAAGGATTGCAGACGAATGGAGAAATATTGCATTATATTTCAGAATTTTTTTATTGAAAACATCTGACATAAAAATACATTCCAATTCACCGATAGAAAAGAGCATATTCTCGTTGTATTTTTCACGCAGAAAATCTTCTTTAACTGCAAGTTTAATTTGAGCAGGTTCGTTGCCCGAATACTCATAATTCTTTGCATTTTTTTCAAATGTCGGAAATTTAGGTCTTATATCGCTTATAATATCAGCAATTTTGTAAATCGGCATAACATCACCAAATTTTATTATATAACAAAATCTAAAAATAAGCAAGAAAAAGCACAGGTGTTGCCACCTGTGCTTAAGTTTAATAATTTAGTTTTGACCGTTAGCGATAAATGTCTGAATTGCTGTAACATCAATTACATCAATAATTCTGTCTTTGTTAAAGTCGGCAACCTTAACAGCGTCATCTGTTAATACAGACTCACCTGCAATGTAACGCTGTAGAAGTGTTACATCATTAACATCTATCTTGCCGTCAAGATTAACATCACCCGAAATCACCTTTTTATCAAGATGAACAAAAGGAATGTTGTTCTGCTCGGCATAGCTTTCTGCAACTGTATCGTAATAGCCATATAAAGTTAGGTTAGGACAGTTGTAAAAAGCACCGTTTGCAATGTCTGTAATGTTCTTTGAAAGTGTAAGCTCGGTAAGTGCAGAACAGTTATAAAAAGCATAGCTGCCAATAGACTTTACTGTGCTTGGAATATTAATCTTTTCAAGCGAAATGCAGTTGCCAAATGCCTGCTCGGGAATTACGGAAACATTGCTGTAAATTGACACCGACTTTAAAGCTGTGCAATCCTGAAAAGCAAACTCGCCAATGCTGTTTAGCCAACCGGGAATTATAATTTCCTCAATAGAACTGCAAGCGTAAAAAGCATATTTGCCAATGCTCTTTAAAGACATAGCGTCTGTAAATGAAATGCTTGTAAGCTTAGTATTGTTTGAAAATGCACGAGGAGCAATTTTTGTTACAGGGTAATCACTGATTGTGTTCGGCACTACAATATCGGTAGTACGATTATTATAATCATATCCGTAAATTACCGCCTCAGAATTTTCAATCAAATAATAAAAACCGTCTTTACTTACAAGGTATGAGTCTGCACTAAACTGAACAGCAGACATTAAAAGCAATGATAAAGCTAAAACAAAAACCGAAAGTTTTTTTGCAATGGTTTTAATCATAAAAATCACCTTTTAAAGTAAGGCAGTCAAAAGACTGCCTTACGAAAATTATGTGTTATTATTAGAGGTCGCCCTCTTCACCGCCGGATTCGTAACCAGGATTCTCAGGATTGCTATATTTTAAACCAGGGTCATCGGTTCCGCCACCAGCAAGAATATCCTCAAAAGAGAATTTTTGAATCTCAATTTCAGGGGAAATATAAGATTTTTTCATAATTGCCTCCTTTTCTATTGCTTAACCTTCATATGTCTTATTGCCAACATTGAAGAATTTGAATTCCTGAGGAGCAGAAACGCTATATTCATCAGTAGTAGCATTGTAAATGTATGAGTAAGCAAGTATTGTGAGATTCTGGTTGTTTTCAGTGTTGTTTACATTCCAGCTATATTCAAGTCTGTTCTTGTTATCAAGATTTTTCTTGTTAAGCTTGTAGTTGTAAACCTTAGCGTCACCCATTGTCTTATCTGATGAGTTGCCGCTGTTAAGAGCCTTAACTTTTGCAAGTAAATCAGACTCATCTACTGTGAACTTATCAGTAGCGTCAGCAGCTGAACTGTGTTTGCTGTTTACAACAAATACTACACCGCAAACTACATCATTATTAATGTCAGCACAAAGCTTTTTGCCGTTGTAATTATAAGAAACTGCAAAATCAGCATAAACTCTGTCTTTGCCTGTATCATACTGGTTTCTTGAATACTCAAGGAACTGCATTGTGGCAGATACACCTGACTTAGAAGCGTCAACATCTTTACCGTAGCAAGCGGTAATGAGATAATTGTCATAAGCAAGGAAGTTAAACTCTCTTGTATAACACTTAGCTACTTCAATGCCGTTGCTGTCATCAGTCTGGATTGTCCAGTAACTGAACTTTTCACCATTAGCATTTGTTTCAGGAGCAACAAAGAGGTAATTCTCATCATTAGTACTCTGATTTGTTGAGCCTACAAGATTCTTAGGTGTAACGAGTGAAGCATAGTTTACTGAATATGTCTGCTTTGGCTTACCATCGCCTAAGTTGGCTGTAACAGTTACAAAACCGTTGTCATACTTAGCAGGAACAGTAGCTGTTACTGAGAGCATAGCGTTGGTTGTAGAATAAACAACATTGTTAAGATCCCATGTGATAGACTGTACAAAGTTGTCTTCGTATGGTGCAACCTTTAAGAGGAATGACTCCTTAAACTTATAAGAACCGTCAACCTCATCAAAGTACTTGTCAATGTCAGAACCATAGAATGTGCCTTTTACTGTGTAAGTTTTCCACCAATTCTGATTAATAGCACTTGCAGGAATCTGCTCCTGTTTAAAGCCGTTATTATTGTAATACTCTCTGCTCTCGTAGCCAAGATACTTAAATGTTACATTGTAGTTAAATACATCGGCAGTAAAGTCAGTGTAAAGATTTATTGTATTAGTATAGAACTTATTATTAGGAATATCATATATCTCAGAAAGCTGAATTTCTACTGTAGTGCCTATTTCCTTATAAGTATAACTGCCTGAATCATTTTGCTGATAATATGACTTACCAACATAACAATGCTTATCTTCTACAGAATTGAGCTTAATTGAGATTGTGTAATCAGTACCATTAGCAGCATTTGCTACATAGTCCTCAATAATACTCTTAATGTTGCCGTTAGCCTTAAGAGTTAAGCTACTTAAATCACCGGTTGTAGTAAATACCGGATCAGTTTCACCATTCTTAGTAATAGTAAGAGTAAATGTTGTTTTACCGGTACCCTTACCGGCAACAGGATCTGGATTTGGAGCTGTGTTGTAAGGGTTGTAGTTAAATGTAATATTTGACTCAACCTCAGGCAACTTAAGATCTGAATAGTAGTTAAGAGCCATTACAGTCTGCTTGTCATTAACAAAGAGGTCTGAAACCTTAACCGTATAAGTTATAGTTGCAGGATCAGCAGCAGGACATTCCTTATCGTAAAATTTACCTTTATCCTCTTTCTTCAATGTAGAAACACCGCTTGCAACCTCCGGATAGTAGAAGTTAAGGAAGTGTGACTTAGCATATGACTGAGTATAGAGTGTTACCTCAATATAAGAATCATCATTTTTGTTTACAATATTTTCAAGTGTTACTGAACCGGCATCACTCTGTGTGGCAACAGCCTGAGAAGCAACAGGATTGCCGTTAGCGTCAAACACTTTAGCTGTTACAGAGAAAATACCAAGACCGTTATGTGAATCAGGACCTGTATATTTTGAATGAGTGATTGTTACAGAACCTGTAGCGTATGGCTCATACATTGCATAAAGCTCTGTATTTGTACTTACAGTATATGTTGCGTTAAGGTCTGTAAGGTTAAGAGGTGTGTAACCTGTAACTTTACCGGCTTCATCATATATTGGGGTAGCCCAACCTATAAACTTATACTGAGTACCGTTAGTTGCGTTAATTGTAATAACTGTATTTCTTTCTACAGAAGCAGAAGCTAAGTTAGTGTGAGAAGAACCAACGCTATCCGTATAGTCAAAGGAAGCTGAGCCGCCTGTTACCTTACCGGTAATTTCAGAATCATCAGAAGCCTTATCAACTGTCCAATCATCACTTTCAGAATTTCTGTAAATGATACCAACATTTGCATCCACCTGATCGGTAGAACGAGCATAGTACCAACGACCGTCAATACGATAACCTGTGTTAATTTTATCAACAGATGTTGAAGCATCCATTCTGATTTCATAAGAAATTTTAGCACTGTTATACTGTAAACCTTCATTTACAATAGCTTGATATGCTTCTGTCTGCTCAGAAGGAGCTGCCTCAGTAAAGTTGCCGTGTTCGTCAACAGAACCTCTTGGAATAAAGTCAGATGGCATGCCCTGAGTAACATAATCTCCGGCGGAATTATATACATACCAAATAGTTGACCATTTGTTATTAATTGTACCTATTTGCATACTCTGGTTACCAACAGAAATAATCTGGAGTGGTTCAGCAGTATTAAGGCCGGTATTATTATTATTCTTAGCAGTTTCATTTGTATAACCAAGAATACTTACAAGCTCACCGTCAATGTTGGTAAGATCTTCATAATCTGTAGCAGTTTTATCAATAATTGTAGTACCTGCCATAGGTTTGTTATTTGTAGCATTATTAACAAGTAACTTCTGGTTTGACTCGGTTTTATCAGCGTAATACTTTACATCAAACTCAACGGTATCGTATCCCATACCGGTAAGCTTTTCAAAGTCATCATAGTCGTATGTCTGGTTATTATGTAACTGAACTTCGTTTAAGAAGAGCTTATGAACATCTTCGTTTTCGTAGTAGTTGTTATTAGTAATACCTAATACCTGTTTGGTTTTATCACAAGTAAATTTACCGTTAACATTAGTATAAGCGTACTTAGAAACCTTAGCGGCAAATCTGCCCTGAGAGTCACGCATCATAAGCTGACCGGGATAAGCACCGTCCATATTAATGTCTGTATCATTATACCAAGAATAAATTGAAATTGAATTTCCCCAAGGTGTCTGGAGTGACTCTGGAGCATTGGTGTAAATAGTAATATAGTTACCGTCTGCCTCAATTACTTTATTATAGTAAATTGGAGTGATTTCAAGATCCTTTGTTACAGTAATAGGTGAAGCAGTCTGATAAACATTATTGCCGTTATCTACTACATCTACCTTTTCGCCGTTTACAACAAAAGCATATACATAATAGCCAAGGTCTGCCTCTTCTTTGTTTACAGTACATGATACAGTAATCTGCTCTTTATCATTAACAACATAAAGATTATAGAAATCCTTAACACTTGTTTTGAGAGGTTTGTCACCACTCAACAAGGAAATAGTTGTTGTACCAAATTTATGACCAACTTGGCTACCCATTGTAGCGTAAACCTTATGAGAATTAGCCGGAGCTACAAAATATGTACCATTGATGATATATGTCTGTGTTTTAGAATTGTAAGTTACCTCGATATTAGTAATATCGTCAGTATTTTGGAACTGAACCAGTGGGAAATGTTTTCCGCCCCATTCTTTATTTTGAGCTTGTTTTACATAATTCTTAAAGTGATCATCAACTTTCACCGTAAAGGTGCTGTTGTTAGGAACTAAACCAGAATTTTTACCGTCTGTTGAGAAGGATAAAAACTGAGTATTATTTGATGAAATTGCAGAAACAGGGAATGTTACAGAATATGTACCATTGTTCTCATATACTGGATAGTTTGTTTTATATTTACCAGCGCTATCCTCAGAAAGTGCCTGATCAGAATCTGATAACATAAACTTCCATTCTGAAAGAGTGCCCGAGTGCTCTTCAAAAGTTGCAGTTACCTTTACATCGCCAACGACATTAATTGTAATTGAAGTTGACAAAGAGTCCTGACCAGTTGCAAATACTACATTGCTTTCATTGTCAAATTCCCAACCGCTGAATACATAGTCTTTGACTGCATTAGCTTTAAGTGTGATAGTTGAGTTAGACGCAACAGAAATAGCAGAAGAAGTTGTGCCATCGGCAACTGTGCCTGCTGTACCGTTATAAGTATAACTTACATTACCGCCCTTATTGCTTGCAACAATAATGTTATGGTTTTCAATCTTTTCATATGTAAGATAAACAGTTACTGTTGTGCCGGTTACAGAAGAAGCATCAAGAGTATAAGTATCACCAGTAGCAAACTTACCTTCAAACTTCCACTTAGGGAAGTAACCGTCAACTGACTTAGCTTTGAATGTTACAGAAGTGCCGGGTTTTGCATTTACAGACTGAACAGTTTCGTCAGTATTTGTTACAATATTGCCTGTGTCGTTATCTGTGTATGAAGAAATGTAAGCTGCACTGCCATCTACAAGGTCTGCATTTAATTCAACAGATACAGGATCGGCAACAGCATATTCCCACTTAATTTTACCGTTACTAATTCCGGCAGTAATGTTAAATGTAATTTTAATTTCTGTATCATTCTTACCCAAAATGCCCCACTTATCACCACCGCTTGTTACAATAGTTTTAGTAGAATAGGCATTTTCTGTAAGCTCTTCATATTTTTCAGACCAATATGTTGTATTTGTAGATTTATCAGTAACAGTAACAAATAAATCACCTGTAGGTTTCATCGTACATGTATAAATACCATTAGATTCTTTAGTGAATTTATAGTTGTCGGCTATAATTAAATTCTTACCACCCATGTAACCAGTTACATAAAATTCATAATCCTTTTCAGTAGTAATATCAATAGTAACATCATCAGTACCGGCAGCTAAAGTATAAGTACCGTTTGTACCAAGATCAGTGCTACCCTGCATTACTTTTGAAAGTGAATAGCCACTGTTAGGTTCAACTGTAAGTGTATAAGATTTATCATTATCAACAGTTACAGCAGTGCCGCTTTTGAGAGTAGTGTCACCAAGATTTACAGTTGCATTGCTGAAATTTACGGTAACAGTATGTGAAGTTTCTGAATCCCAAGTAGGCTTTGACCAAGACGAACCATTCCAATACTTATCTTTAATAGTATCAATAAGAGTCCATGTTTTATTAATAATTGCTACAGATTTTTCTTGCGTTGAACCGCTATAAATTTGAAATTGAAGAGTATTAAGTCCGCCCCAATCACTATAATATCCAACATCAGCTGTATATACTGTTTTTCCGTTAATTTTTTTGGTGTACTTAGTAGCATCAACTTGCTTCCAAATATTAGCACCATCTCCGCTTCCGCCATACTGCGTATTAACTTTTAAGGTATAGCCAGATTTCAGCGAACCATCGGAGTTTATGTAACTGCTAAATTCGCTTATAGAATCAAGAGTTGTATAAACAGTAGCGGTTGCTTCATTAGCCGCATTCGAAGTAACCATACCGACAAGCATAGTCGAAAGCATCATCATAACAGCAAGCACAATAGAAATCGACTGTTTGCCAATACGCTTGAAATTCGTTTTCATTTTTATTACCTCCATTAAAAAAATTGAAACATATGAGCCGAATAAGTCTGTACCGTCCGAGAGGGAAGTTTTGCTTTAACGGCGACCGCTTTTACCGACTGACCTTCGGTGAATTTGCTGTATTCGGCAGTCAGACCGTATACTAACCCATAATTTTATTCCTTTATATTATAACATTTTTAGGTTTTTATTTCAATATTTTTTTGATGTTTTGTCGATTTTGACATTTCTTTATTAATTATATACAAAACAAATATATAATTATTGTGCAATAATAATATTTTAAATTACTTCAAAGAATTATAATTTTATAAATTTTTTATAACAAAAAATTTTTGCTGTCAATATGCATAATTTGCATTGGTTTTGCAGTTATTTGTTATAACCGCACTTTTTCAGCAATATTTTTCACAATAAAGCATTATAACAAAAGAAAAAGCCTTGCCGAAATCGACAAGACTTTTTAAAATTATGGCGGAGAGAAGGGGATTCGAACCCCTGGTACGGTGATTACCGTACACATGATTTCCAATCATGCTCCTTCGGCCAGCTCGGACATCTCTCCAAAGACAATGCCTATTATATCAAATACGCAAAGGAAAATCAAGACTTTTTTTAAAATTAATAATACTTATTATTCGCTTTCCCTTAATACCTTGTTAATATAGTTAAGCACACGCTTTTTGTCTGCGCTCCACAAGGGGGCTACAAGTATTTTTTTATCTCCGTCACCCGTAAGCCTGTGTATTACGGTGGTTTTTGGGATAACTCTAAGGCATTTTACAAGTATATCCGCATATCGCTCAAGCGACAGAACGGGCACATTGCCCTTTTCGTATTCATCGCATAAGTCGGTATCCTTTAATATGTGCAAAAGCTGTAACTTAATTCCGTCGGAACATTTGCCCGCATATTCAGCACTCTGCACTATCATATCTTCCGTTTCATTAGGCAAACCGATTATAATGTGCGTTATTACGCTTATGCCCTCCTTGTGCAGGCGCTTAACCGCATCATCATACACGCTTAAGTCATATCCACGGCGAATATAGTCTGCCGTGCTTTTATGAACTGTCTGCAAGCCGAGTTCCACCCACACAGGCTTTATTTTATTAAGTCTTGAGAGCAAATTTACGGTTTTATCAGGCAGGCAGTCGGGACGGGTAGCGACCGACAAAGCGACAATTTCATCGGGTTCTATAGCCTCGGTGAAGATTTTTTCAAGGTACTCAACGGGCGCATATGTATTTGTAAACGGCTGAAAGTAAGCAATAAATTTTTTACAATCGGTTTTTCTGCCGATTCTCTCTTTAGCCTCCCGAATTTGCTCGGTTATGCTGTGGTTTCTGTCGGCGGAAAATTCTCCCGAACCTCCCCTACTGCAAAAAATACACCCCTGTGTGTCTATTTTGCCGTCACGGTTAGGGCAAGTCATACCGCCGTCAAGAGAAATTTTATATACCTTTTCGCCAAAGGTGTTTTTTAAATATTCGTTTAGAGAATAATAATACATAACTACTCCGTTTTCGGTAAAACGCAAAATGACCGACTGTGTCGGTCATTGCATTGGTTAGAAAATTTAGAAGAGGAAAATCTATGAAAACTTCTTGTTAACTTTATTGTGCTTATATAATAACCGGCTTTTGTGACGATTATATGAATAGAAGTACAAAAAAATGTGAAACTTTGTGTGATTTTTTAAAAATCTTAATTACAGCTTAGAATACAGCTTGATATACTCAAGAAATTTTGCTGAAATTTCGTCTTCAAGTTTTTCAAATTCTTTGTCAATGCCGCCGTTAAAAAATTGCTTGGTATGAATTTGCAATGCGAATTGTAAATGTAAACATAGTTTATCTAAATAATTCCATATCAGAATTATATAAATCCTCTCTCGTAATATCGGCGTAAAATTCTTCACCCGCAGCATTTTCCAAAGCCTTGATAATAAGGTTCGGATTTGCGTTGTCGGTACTGCCTGCGGAAAGTACAATTTCAAGCTCGGCAAAATCACATTTTTCCGATAAAGAATAATTTTTAATACTTTTCTTTAAATCAACAGTCTTGTAACCCGACTTTGACTTCTTTTCAAGCATAATTTCTTCGCTTTCCAAAAGTTCTTTCAGTGCGGTATATACTTTATCAGAGTTAAGATTATCACTGCTGATTTTCATATTAAACCTTGCATACGCAATTTTTCCGGCTTTCATAATCGGTTCTGTAACCGCAAAAACTCTTATGCCCTGCGGCAGGCAGGCATTAAGATTGTTGATTAATTCTTCATCGGAAATATCTTCAATCAATTTTATATCCATACACTCGTTAATTCCTCTGAATCCGAGTGAAAGCGGCAGAGGAAAAGTTGCGAACGGGTGCGGATTAAATCCCTCGGTATGCCATATCGGAGCTTTGCTCTTGTGCAATGCTCTTAACATACAACGGTTAAGGTCAAGGTGCGATATATAACGGCACTCGTTATCTTTCTTAAACCAAACTCTTGCGTTTTTCAAAGCACACACCCTCCCCGTATTTTGCCGCACCGCAGTTGTTGCACTTCAAACGACAATGCGGTGTTGTTGTATTTTCATATGCCTTTTTACATTCTTTAATAAGATAATCCTTAGTTACGCCGTAGTCAAGGTGATCCCACGGAAATACCTCGTCAAACGAACGCTGACGGTTTGCGTAGAATGTCGGGTCAATGCCGCACTCTTCAAAAATATCAAGCCATTTCTGCAAGTCAAAGCAGTCGCCCCAACCGTCAAAATGAAAACCTTTTTCACAGGCAATTTCCATTGCTTTACACAGTTTTCTGTCACCACGGGCAAATACCGCCTCAAGGTAACTTGTGTCGGCATCGTGGTAATTAAACTGAATCTTGCGGGTTGTAATGCTTTCTTTGATATGCTGTTGTTTAGCGTGCAAAGTAGGGATTGTGTCCTGTCCGTGCCACTGGAACGGCGTAAACGGTTTTGGCACAAATGATGACGCAGAAACTGTTACTCTTACACCCTTTCCCTTTGGCTTATTCGGACAATTATAATAAGTATCGACTACAGCCTGTCCGAGGTCGGCAATTGCCTTTACATCGTCCATTGTTTCTGTAGGCAAACCGATCATAAAATAGAGTTTTACAGTAGTCCAACCGCCTGCAAAAGCTGTTGCGCAGGTCTGCATAAGTTCATCATGCTGAACATTTTTATTGATAACATCACGCATTCGCTGACTTCCCGCCTCGGGCGCAAATGTAAGTCCGCTTTTACGCACTGTTTTGATTTTATTCATAATATCGTCGGTAAAACCGTCAACTCGCAATGACGGCAGAGAAATACTGACTTTTTCGTCCTTACTCCACTCATTGAGTTTTGTAAGCAACGGCACAATCTGTGTGTAGTCGCTTGAACTCAGCGAAGAAAGCGACACTTCGTCATAACCCGTATTCTCACACAATGCTCTGCACTGCTTATTGATAACTTCGGGAGATTTTTCTCTTACGGGGCGATAAATAAATCCTGCCTGACAAAAACGACAGCCACGAATACAGCCACGGAAAATCTCCTGAACCGCTCTGTCATGCACAATTTCCACAAGCGGAACTACGAAATTATCGGGATAATAGCTTTCGTCCATTTTCTTCATAAGACGCTTGTGAACAACAGACGGAGCACCGTGCTTTGGAATATACCGTTTAATTGTGCCGTCCTCGTTGTACTCAACATCATAAAGCGACGGCACATACACGCCCTCTATCTGTGCACATTCAATGAGAAACTGTTCTCTTGACTTACCCTCTGCTCTGCACTTTCTGTAAAGCTCCATTACCTCAAGGTCAACCTCTTCGCCCTCACCTATGAAGAAAAGGTCGATAAAATCTGCAATCGGCTCGGGGTTGCAGGTGCAAGGGCCGCCTGCCACAACAATCTGCTTTAAACCTGTACGCTCACGGGATTTAATCGGCACACCAGAAAGCTTAAGCATATTGAGCACATTTGTAAAGCTAAGCTCATACTGCAATGTAAAACCGATAAAATCAAAATCCGACACAGGGTCGCCGCTCTCAAGTGCATAAAGCGGAATATTATTTTTAATCATTTCTTCTTCCATATCAATCCACGGCGCAAAAACTCTTTCACACCATATATATGGAATTGAATTAAACAAACTGTATAGAATTTTCATTCCGAGATGCGACATTCCCACTTCGTAGGTATCAGGAAAACAGAAAGCAAACCTCACATCAACATCTTTTTTATTTTTTACGACTGCGTTAAGCTCTCCGCCAACATATCTGCCCGGCTTTTGAACCTTTAGCAAAAGTTTTTCTACTTCCTTGCTGACCATTGTATTACCTCCGTCAGAAATACCTGTTGTTTTTAAAAATTAATGAAAGTATAATATAACCGCATACAAACAACAGCGAAAAATTATAATCCGAATTAAAAAGTATTATAAATCCCAGCACAGCTATTGGAAATAATGCGATGAAAGTTATGATATTTACTGTCTTTTCCGCCGTATGACCCGTAAATCTGCGGCTAAGCAAAATATACAATAGCTGCCCACCGTCAAACGACATTACAGGCAGTAAATTTAAAAGACAGAGCGACAGATTTACATAAGCAAATTTTAATAAATCTGTTCCATTACATAAGTATATCAGAAAAATAATAATAAAACAAATAAAATGCATCAGATTCCAAGTAAGGTTCTGATGCATTTTTGTT
>OLZF01001408.1_pt1 | contig 17177 bp, 15 predicted proteins | sample 1674391 | NCBI WGS metagenome assembly OLZF01 (sample SAMEA103958166, study PRJEB25191) | human gut metagenome | biome: human-associated habitat [ENVO:00009003]; feature: intestine environment [ENVO:2100002]; material: feces | place: Germany | collected 2013/2015
GTATTTGTGGGCTTTGCCCACACCCACGACCTTTGAAAAGGTCGACCAAACTTTTATAATTACCTGTCGAAACAATTTGCTAAACCACAATTTACCCCAACTTTTGATAAAGAACCTGAAAAAACTTTAATAACAACCGCAAAAAACCGCTTGATGCATAAAACACCAAGCGGTTAAATATTTTTTATTTAAAATCAGCCGTTAAAAGAATAGTTTGGAGCTTCCTTTGTAATCTGAATGTCGTGTGGGTGGCTTTCACGAAGACCTGCACCTGAAATTCTTACAAACTGTGCTTTCTGATGAAGGTCAGAAATAGTTGCACAACCTGTGTAACCCATACCGGACTTAAGACCGCCCATAAGCTGATAAATTGTGTCGCCGAGAGTTCCCTTGTAAGGTACTCTGCCTTCAACACCTTCCGGAACAAACTTGTTGTTGCTTGCCTGGAAGTATCTGTCGGAGCTGCCTTTGCCCATAGCGCCAAGGCTGCCCATACCACGGTAAACCTTGAACTGTCTGCCCTGATAAATCTCTTTTTCTCCCGGGCTTTCTTCGCAACCTGCAACAAGTGAGCCGACCATAACTACGCTGCCGCCTGCCGCAAGAGCCTTAACTATATCACCGCTGTACTTGATACCGCCGTCTGCAATAACCGGTACACCGTACTTAGATGCCTCACAAGCCGCATCGTAAATTGCTGTAATCTGCGGTACGCCGATACCTGCAACAATTCTTGTTGTACAGATAGAACCCGGACCGATACCAACCTTTACTGTGTCTGCGCCTGCTTCAATAAGAGCCTTGGCAGCCTCTGCTGTAGCAATGTTTCCGGCAACGAGCGGAACATTAGGATAAGCCTTTTTAACTTTGGCAACTGTTTTTATAATGTTTGAGTTGTGACCGTGAGCAGAGTCGAGGAAGAGTACATCGACCTGTGACTCAACAAGAGCGGCAACTCTGTCGAGAACATCTGCTGTAGCGCCGATAGCCGCACCGCAGAGGAGTCTGCCTTTGTCATCACGGGCTGAATTAGGATACTGAACCGACTTTTCAATATCTTTAATTGTAATAAGTCCCTTAAGGCTACCGTCAGAGCCTACAAGCGGGAGCTTTTCAATTCTGTGTTTACGGAGAATTTCCTGTGCCTGCTTTAATGTTGTGCCTACAGGAGCGGTAACAAGGCTTTCGTAAGTCATAACGTTTGCGATAGGCTGGTTAAAGTCAGCGCCGGTCATAAAGCGAAGGTCACGGTTTGTGATAATACCTACAAGTTTGCCGTCACGGCAGATCGGAACACCGGAAATTTTATATTTGCCCATAAGGTCGTTAGCGTCACGGACTGTATTTTCAGGAGAAAGGAAGAACGGATTAACAATAACACCGTTTTCACTTCTCTTAACACGGTCAACCTGGTCAGCCTGCTTTTCAATGCTCATATTCTTATGAATAGCGCCGATACCGCCCTCTCTGGCAATAGCAATAGCCATTGCGGTTTCGGTTACAGTGTCCATTGCAGCAGTAACAACAGGAGTGTTAAGCTTAATATTTTTTGTAAGATTTGATGAAATATCAACATTCTTAGGTTCTACATCAGATTCACCGGGGATGAGAAGAACATCATCAAAGGTAAGACCTTCTTTGCCGAATTTCTGATTGTAATCTGTATTCAACATAAACTATCCTCCATTTTCCTTTTCTCATAATTGTTTATTATTAAATTTTATTATATCAAATAATTCACTCAAGTGCAACAGATAATTTGCAGTTTTTAAAATTTTTATAACGAATTTTCTGAGCCTGTAAATAAGACGGCATTTTGTGAATAATATAAAATGTTTATAAAGTATTATTGTGTATTCGGCAATTGTACTTCGTTGTTTTCAATAGTATTTTAATGTTTTAATATGCAAAATGACAAAAATATTTTGCTTTTTAAGATGTATAAAAAACGCTTTTTATAAACTTTATTACAACATCAAAAAATCCTTGCTTTAAAAACTTATGCGTATTATAATATAGGATAGTTATTTGGCTTATGATTTACGAAAGGACAGATTTTATGCCTTTTATAGATGTTAAAACTAATGTGACTTTCTCAAAGGAGAAAGCAGACGAACTTATGAAAGAGCTTTCCGGTTCGCTTAAGGCAATCGGCAAGAGCGAGGCGTATGTTATGTGCGCCGTTAATGACGGATTAAAAATGAGTTTTCAGGGTAGCAGTGACGAGCCTGCGGCAATAGTTGAAGTAAAACTTCTGGGTAAGGGCACAAAAGACGGCTATGCCAAAGTTACCGAGAATATCTGCAATATTATGCAGACAAACGGCATTGCGGGCAAGCGTTGCTATGTTAAGTACGATGAAGTAGAGCATTGGGGTATGGACAGCTTTATGTTCTGAAAACAGACTGTTATTTACCGAATAATTATCTATATATTTTACGGGAGAAAGAGTTATTATGAGAATTGTTGTTCTTGCAGGCGGATTAAGTACAGAGCGTGATGTATCAATATCTTCGGGTATTAAGGTAGCGTCTGCTTTGCGTGAAAAAGGTAACGAAGTAGTTTTGCTTGATGTATTTATGGGTTACGAAGAGAATTTCTGCGACATTGACGCACTCTTCAAGCACAATTACAGCTTTACGGACAGCCTCGGTGTCGGCACGGAAATTCCCGACATTAAGACAGTCAAGGAGAACCGCCTTGATAAGTCGTCAAGATTTATCGGTATGAATGTTATTGAAATCTGCGCCGAGGCAGATATTACATATCTTGCTCTTCACGGCGGTGAGGGAGAGAACGGTCAGATTCAGGCTACACTTGACCTTTTCGGCATCAAATACACGGGTTCGGGTTATCTCGGCTCTGCGCTTGCCATGAATAAGGCGCTTACAAAGAGCGTACTTATTCAGAACAGAGTTACAACCCCTGCGGGCAGAGTTTACAAGTCAGCCCAAGACGCAGATGATTGGAGTTACTATCCTTGCGTTGTAAAGCCGTGTTCGGGCGGTTCAAGCGTAGGCATTACAAAGGCAGAAAACAGAGCGGAGTATTTAGAGTCTGTAAAAGAGGCTTTCAAATATGAAAAAGAAATCGTAGTTGAGCAGTTCGTAGAGGGCAGAGAGTTCTCCGTAGGCGTTATCGGCGGCAGAGCATTGCCTCCGATTGAGATTATTCCTAAGACAGGCTTCTACGATTATGTGGCAAAGTATCAGGCAGGCGCAACAGACGAAATTTGCCCTGCTGACATTACTGCAAGCGAGGACGATGTTCTTCGTAAAGCTGCCGAGGCTGCGTTTAAGGCTCTCAACTTGCAGAGCTATGCAAGAATTGACTTTATTCTTGATAAAGTATCGGGTGAGGCTTATTGTCTTGAGGCAAACTCACTTCCAGGTATGACTCCGACAAGCTTGCTCCCACAGGAGGCAGCGGCAGAGGGTATTGACTATCCGTCACTTTGCGAAAAAATCATTGAAGTTTCTCTTGAGAAATACAATTAATAAAACAGAGGTGTTTTGCCGTGAACGAGGCTGTACTTCTTTATAATTATAAAGGCGACAGACTGAAAGCCGTAAGAAATACGCTTTTGTCTATGAAAATACCTGTAAAAACAGCGGCGAAAAAGGACTTTTCAAAGCCTATAGGAACATTGTTCGGATTAAAGGATATTGAACCGTTGCCCGACGATTTTCCGAACTTTGACGATGAGCTTATGGTTATCAAGGATTTTCCGCACCTTACATTTAATGTTATGCTTAAAAAACTTGAAAGCCACGGCATAAATAAAATGCCTCTGATTTGCGCCCTCACTCCCGACAACAGCCGTTGGAGCGGAAACAGACTTTATCAAAAAGTCAGCGAGGACCATTTAAAAGACAATAACCTTAAGGTTAAATTATAATTTACGGTTTTGCAGAGCGGTATTTAACAAAATACTGCTCTGCTTTTATGAATTTATATATTTTCGTTGAATCCATTTTTATATTCTGGAAGAAAGAGGGGAATATTTTGATTTTTAATATAACAATAGAAGAAGTAATTTCACAAAATTTTAATATTGAAGCAAACACTTATAATGAAGCTATAAGTATTGCAAAAGAAAAATATAATAATGGAGAATATGTTTTAGAGCCGGGCAATTTATTAGAAAAAAGGATAGCTGTTTTAAATGGTAAAAATTGTGAATGGGTTGAGTTTTAATGAATTATAATTTTAACTTATCACTTATTGAAAACTATAAAAGTAATTCTCAAAAAATAAGAGTAATGAGTGAAACTTGGCTTGCAGAAAATGTTTATTGCCCTTATTGTGGCAATTCACACTTAAGTAAATTTGCTAACAATAAACCGGTGGCAGATTTTTATTGTGACTCTTGTGGAGAAGTATTTGAATTAAAAGCAAAAGAGAATAATATAGGCAAAAAAATAACCGATGGGGCTTATTCAACGATGATTGAAAGAATAACAAGTCTTTCTAATCCGGATTTATTTGTTATGCAATATACAAAGGAGTACCAAGTCTTAAATCTTTTAGTTGTACCAAAATTCTTTTTCACGCCGGAGATAATTGAAAAAAGAAAACCGCTTTCTGAAAATGCAAGAAGAGCGGGTTGGATTGGGTGTAATATACTTATTAGCGATATACCTAAGCAGGGAAAAATATTTATTGTTGACCGTCAACATTTGCGAAACAAAGAAGATGTTATCAATGATTATAAATTAATTAAAAATATGCAGACCAACAACATTAATAACAGAGGTTGGCTATTTGATGTGCTTAATTGTATAAACGAGATACCCGATAAAGAGTTTAAACTAAACGATGTTTATAGGTTTATTGAGGTACTAAAAGAAAAACATATTAATAATAATCACATTGAGGCAAAAATTAGACAACAATTACAGCTGTTACGAGATAAAGGATATATAGAATTTTTAGAAAGAGGACATTATAGAAAAATAAATTTATAATATGTATCCACCGTATGCTAACATAATTAAATATAGTGACGGACTTGAAAATGATTTATCACAGTTAAAAGTAAAAGACTTTCTTGAACAAATGAAACCTGTTGCAAAAGAATGTTACAGAGTATTAAAAAAAGAAAAATTTTGTGCAATTCTTATGGGAGATACAAGACAAAAAGGACATATGATTCCGATGAGTTTTGAGGTAATGAAAATATTTCAGGATGCAGGTTTTACTTTAAAAGAACTCATAATCAAAGAACAGCATAATTGCAGAGCAACAGGCTATTGGAAAACAAACAGTGTAAAATATAACTTTTTACTCATTGCACACGAATATATTTTTGTATTTCATAAAATTTGATTTAATAAAAAGTCAGCGAGGACCATTTAAAAGACAATAACCTTAAGGTTAAATTATAATTTACGGTTTTGCAGAGCGGTATCGGTGTAAATATCGCCCTGCTTTTGTTTTTGCTTTTTTAAGTGACGGGTGAATGATTTGGCAAAGTAACAATTGGGTGACAAGGCTGTCTTCTTTTATTGTAAAAATTTGTCTTAAACAGTGCATTAAAAACCTAAATTTTAATATCTTTTCCCGTAATGTAAAAATTACAGAATTTTTGCGGATATTTTGTAGGAATTAGCAAATTTATCTTACCTTTTTTACTTGATTTATTTTGGTTTTTGTATTACTATAATAGATGTATGATTTTTTTAAAAAGAAAAGGGGATCTCTATGAAAAAAGTTATTTCATTGGCGCTTGCGGCCGTAATTTGTTCGGCTTCAATGCTCCTTGCCGCTTGTGGTGGCAGCACAACAAAAACCATTGCAACTGTTGATGACCTTGAGGGCGCAAAAATCGGCGTTCAGCTCGGTACAACAGGCGACATTTATGCAAGTGATTACGAGGAAAAGGGTTCAACGGTAGAACGCTTTAACAAGGGTGCAGACGCTGTTCTCGCTCTTACACAGGGCAAGATTGACTGCGTTATCATTGACAGCGAGCCTGCTAAGGCTTTTGTTGCCGCTAATGACGGTCTTAAGATTCTTGACGAACCGTTTGCGGAAGAAGAATATGCAATCTGCGTAGCTAAGGATAATACAGAACTCCTCGGCAAAATCAACACAGCTCTTGCAGAGCTCAAAGCTGACGGTACAACAGAGTCAATCGAAAAGAACTTCATCGGCGACGATACAAAGGGAAAAACACCTTATGTAACTCCTGCAGGAACAGAGTATCCGAACGGTGAGCTTCATATGGCAACAAACGCTTTCTTTGAGCCTTACGAGTAATTATGACGGCGACACAGTAGTAGGTATTGACGCATCTATGGCACAGGCTATCTGCGACAAACTCGGATACAAGCTTGTTATTGACGATATGGACTTTGATTCTATCATAACATCTGTTCAGACAGGCAAGGCTGATTTCGGTATGGCAGGTATGACAGTAACAGATGAAAGATTACAGTCAATCAACTTCTCTGACAGCTATACAACAGCTACTCAGGTAATTATAGTTAAAGAATAATTAAAGATTTTTCCGGAAAGGCAGCATAAAAGCTGCTTTTCTGATATATAAAGGAATTTAACATATGGATAAGTTTTTTCAAGAAATAGCTGCGAGCTTTCAGAGAACTTTTATTAATGACGACCGTTGGATGCAGTTTTTAAGAGGTCTTGGAGTAACGATTGAAATCACAGTCGTTGCTGCCGTTATAGGTATTATCCTCGGTTTTTTAATCGCGATGGTTCGTTCGACTTACGACAAGAACCTTACCGGTAAAAAATGCAGAAAGCCGAGTGATTATTTACTCAAGTTTTTAAATGTTCTCTGCAATATCTATATTACGGTAATCAGAGGTACTCCTGTTGTAATTCAGCTTATGATTATGTATTACATCATATTTTCATCGTCAAGAAACGGAATTATCGCAGCGGTACTCGCATTCGGTATCAATTCAGGCGCATATGTAGCCGAAATTGTGCGTTCGGGTATTATGTCAATCGACAAAGGTCAGTTTGAGGCAAGCCGTTCGCTCGGATTTAATTACAGCAGCACAATGCTCCATGTAATTCTTCCGCAGGCTTTCAAAAATGTTTTGCCTGCACTCGGCAACGAGTTTATTGTGCTTGTAAAGGAAACTTCAGTTGCCGGTTATGTTGCACTCCAGGATCTTACTTATGTGGGCAATCTTATTCGTTCAAGAACTTACGAAGCATTTTTCCCGCTTATTTCGGTTGCGGTAATATACCTTGTTATAGTATTGATTCTGACATACTTCCTCAAAAAACTTGAAAGGAGGTTGCGCAGCAGTGACCACTAACAATGATATTTTAATAAAGGTCGAGGGACTAAAAAAGTATTTTGGCAATAACGAAGTGCTCAAGGGCATTAATGCCGAAATTCACAAGGGCGATGTAATGGTGGTTATCGGTGCGTCGGGTTCGGGTAAATCAACTTTTTTGCGTTGCCTTAACCTGCTTGAAGAGCCGACAGACGGAAAAATCATTTTTGACGGCATTGATATTAACGACAGAAATGTAGATATAAACCTCCACCGCAGAAAAATGGGTATGGTGTTTCAGCAGTTTAACCTTTTCCCTCATATGACAGTGCTTAAGAATATGATTCTCGGCCCTGTAAAACTTCTTAAAAAGAGTAAGGAAGAGGCTACCAAAGAGGCAATGGAGCTGCTTGAAAGAGTAGGGCTTGCAGACAGAGCAAATGACTATCCGTCACAGCTTTCGGGCGGTCAAAAACAGCGTGTGGCAATTGTCCGTGCGCTTTGTATGAATCCGGAGGTAATGCTTTTTGACGAGCCTACTTCCGCACTTGACCCCGAAATGGTAGGCGAAGTTCTTGAAGTAATGAAAAGGCTTGCAAAAGACGGAATGACAATGGTGGTTGTAACTCACGAAATGGGTTTTGCCCGTGAAGTAGGTACAAATGTTGTATTCGTTGATAAGGGCGTAATCGTAGAGCAAGCGCCGCCGCAGGAATTCTTTACAAACCCTAAGAATGACAGATTAAAGGAATTTTTGTCAAAGGTTTTTTAATTAAATAAATAATATGACAGTCTGATAAACAGTGAGTTTGTCAGACTGTTTTTTGTGCGATTTTTAACGGTTGCTAAACAATTATAAAAGTTTAAGGCTTGACCTGAATTTTTAAATTATTTTACTTAACCCGTCTGCTATACCATAATTTCCTCCAATTCTTAATAAAGAACCGTTTATAAAATATTTTCGAGATTTACTTACATTTACAATTTTTAAAAATCAAAATAATTTGCAAGCAATTGCTTGCATTTGCCGTCATAAGTGAATATAATATAGTTAAAGGAGCGTGATTTATATGGCAAATACTTCAGCAGTTTATGCCCGTATTGATACAGGCTTGAAAGAAAATGCGGAAAATATACTTGCACAGCTTGGTATTACTCCGTCAAGTGCAATTCAGATGCTTTACAGTCAGATTGTACTTACAAGAAGTCTACCCTTAAATCTTCAACTTCCTGTGGTTAAACCGACTGCTATCGGTTCAATGACTCAATCTGAATTAAATGCCGAATTAATAAAGGGTGAAGAATCTATAAAAGCAGGAAAAACCTATACGGCAGATGAGGTGGACGCTGAACTTGCAAAGGAATTCGGTATATGAATAAGTTATATTCGGTTGTGTACTCTCCGAAAGCAAAGGACGATTTGAAAGAAATTTATACTTATATTGCTTTTACTTTGTCAGTTCCGACAACTGCCGAAAAGCAGATAAATCGAATCAGAAAAGCAATTCGTTCACTTGATTTTATGCCGTTAAGAAATCCTGCCGTTGATTGGGAGCCTTGGAAGAGTAAAGGAATGCGCAAAGTTACAGTTGACAAATTCATTGCTTTTTATACGGTAGACACCCGCAGTTTGACCGTTACGGTTATCCGTATTTTTTACGGAGGGCAGGACATTGCAAATATTGCAGCGGATTTTGAAAACTTATAAATTGCGATTATCAGCTGTTGATAAAATCTCAACACCTTTTTACCTCAAAATTGGTATTGATATTTCTTTACACGCTGTCGGGTGTTGCATTTTAGGGCAAAAATAATCTCCACAGGATTTATTTTCCTGTGGAGAATTTTATTTGTCTAAAAATCAAAATTTCTGAAAAATTTTTGCTTTTTTAGAAAAAAGCCCTTGACAACCTCCCTTTGGTAGCGTAAAATAGTACAATGTACCATAATGGGGTTATGTACCGACACAGTCGGACAAATCGTCAAAAAAATTTATCTTACAGGGGGATATTATCACAAAATCTCCAAAGTGTCAAGAGGTTTTTTTGACAGGGGCATTGCCCTCAAATTTATTAAGGAGTGATACGCCTATGGTTAATGTCAAACCCGTTAAGCTCGGCAATCGTGAACGAATGAGCTTTGGCAAAATCAATGAAGTTATTGATATGCCTAACCTTATTGATGTCCAGAAGCAGTCTTATCAGTGGTTCCTTGACGAAGGTCTTAAAGAAGTATTTAAGGATGTGTCGGGAATTACCGATTATCAAAATAATCTTGTGCTTGATTTTATTGATTACTCTATTGATGTTGATCACCCGAATTACAGCATTGTAGAATGTAAGTCAAGAGATGCTACATTCTCTGCCGCTTTGCGTGTTACAGCAAGACTTTTAAACAGAGCTACAGGTGAGATTAAAGAGAGCAATGTGTTTATGGGCGATTTCCCGCTTATGACACCGAGCGGCACATTCATCATCAACGGTGCAGAGCGTGTTATTGTATCTCAGCTTGTAAGAAGCCCGGGCGTTTATTATAAGATGGACCACGATAAAACAGGTAAAGAGCTTTACAGCGCTACCGTTATTCCTAACCGTGGTGCATGGCTTGAGTACGAAACAGACATCAACGATGTTTTCTATGTTCGTATCGATAAAAACCGTAAGCTTCCTGTTACAGCGTTCATCAGATCTTTAGGTCTTGGCACAGACGCTGAAATTCTCGACTTCTTCGGCGACGACGAGAGAATGAGAGCTACTATTGAAAAAGACCAGACAAGCAGTGTTGAAGAAGGTCTTATCGAAGTTTACAGAAAGCTCCGTCCGTCAGAGCCTCCTACAGTAGACAGCTCTCAACAGCATATCAATAATCTTTTCTTTGACCCCGGCAGATATGATATGTCAAGAGTAGGCAGATACAAGTACAACAAAAAACTCGGCATTGCCGACAGACTTGAAGGACAGGTTATTGCAGAGCCTATCTCTAACCCACGCACAGGCGAGGTTATGGCTTTCAGAGATGAGAAAATTACTAAAGAAAAGGCTTTAGAAATCGAAAATGCCGGCGTTCAGATTGCTTATGTAAAAGCACAGGACGAAAAAATCGTTAAAGTTATTTCTAACGGTATGGTTGACATCAAGGCTTATGTTGACTTTGATGCAGAGGCTGAATGTGGAATCCGTGAGAATGTTCGTTTTGATGTTCTTTGCGAAATTCTTGACGCAGCACAGAACGAGGAAGAGCTTAAGGAAATGCTTACAGACAGAGCAGACGAGCTTACTCCTAACCATATCACAAAAGATGATATTTTTGCTACAATCAACTACCTTAACTGCGTGGCTCACGGTGTCGGCAGAACAGACGATATCGACCACCTCGGCAACAGAAGAATCCGTTGCGTAGGCGAGCTTTTACAGAACCAGGTAAGAATCGGTTTCTCAAGACTTGACAGAGTTGTAAGAGAAAGAATGGCTACACAGTCACAGGATATGGACTCGCTTTCTCCTAACTCGCTTATCAATATTCGTCCGGTAACTGCCGCAATCAGAGAGTTCTTCGGTTCTTCTCCGCTTTCACAGTTCATGGACCAGACAAACCCACTCGCAGAGCTTACTCACAAGCGTCGTTTGTCAGCACTCGGCCCGGGCGGTCTTTCAAGAGATCGTGCAGGCTTTGAAGTTCGAGATGTACACTACACCCACTACGGCAGAATGTGTCCTATCGAAACTCCTGAAGGACCTAACATCGGTCTTATTTCATACCTTACATCATTTGCAAGAATCAACAAGTACGGCTTTATCGAATCACCGTACCGTAAGATTAATAAAGAAACAGGCGTTGTTACAAACGAAGTTGTTTATATGACAGCCGATGTTGAAGACAACTACACCGTAGCACAGGCGAATGAGCCGCTTGACGAGAACGGCAGATTTGTTCATACCAGAGTTGTCGGCAGAAGAAGAGATGAATTCGTAGATCTTCCTGCAGACGAGTTTGACTTTATGGACGTATCGCCTAAGCAGGTACTTTCGGTTGCTACAGCTATGATTCCGTTCCTCGAAAACGATGACGCAAACCGTGCTCTTATGGGTGCGAACATGCAGCGTCAGGCAGTGCCTCTCCTCAGAACAGAAGCACCTATCGTAGGTACAGGTATGGAGTACAAGGCAGGTACAGACTCAGGCGTATGTATTCTTGCGGAAGAGGACGGCGTTGTATTAAGCGTTGACGCCCGCAACATTCGTGTACAGTACGATTCGGGCAGAATTCAGGACTTTGAGGTTATCAAGTTCCTTCGTTCTAACCAGGGTACATGTATCAACCAGCGTCCTATTGTTGAAAGAGGACAGAGAGTTAAGAAGGGCGAAGTTCTCGCTGACGGTCCTGCTACAGACCACGGTGAAGTTGCTATCGGTAAGAACGCACTTATCGGCTTTATGACTTGGGAAGGTTATAACTACGAGGATGCGGTTCTCCTTAACGAAAAAATCGTAAGAGATGATGTTTATACATCTATTCATATTGAGGAATACGATACAGAGGCAAGAGATACAAAGCTTGGCTCCGAAGAAATCACAAGAGATATTCCTAATGTCGGCGAAGATATGCTCAAGTACCTTAATGAAGACGGTATTATTCAGGTAGGTGCAGAGGTTCACGCAGGCGATATTCTTGTAGGTAAGGTTACACCAAAGGGTGAAACCGAGCTTACTGCCGAAGAAAGACTTTTGAGAGCTATCTTTGGCGAAAAGGCAAGAGAAGTAAGAGATACTTCACTCAGAGTACCTCACGGTGAAAGCGGTACAGTTGTAGATGTTAAGGTATTTACAAGAGCCGACAGCCGTAACGAACTCCAGCCGGGTGTAAATAAGGTTGTCAGAGTTTATCTTGCATTAAAGCGTAAAATCAGCGTTGGCGATAAGATGGCAGGTCGTCACGGTAACAAGGGTGTCGTTTCAAGAATTCTTCCTGTAGAGGATATGCCATTCCTTCCTGACGGCACACCGCTTGACATCGTACTTAACCCGTTGGGCGTACCTTCTCGTATGAACATCGGTCAGGTGCTCGAGGTTCACCTCGGCTATGCGGCTAAGGCACTTGGCTGGAAGATTATGACACCTGTATTTGACGGCGCTCACGAAGGCGATATTTTCCAGGCACTTAAAGATGCAGGTTACAGCGAGGACGGTAAGACATGGCTTATCGACGGCAGAACAGGCGAGCGTTTTGATAACCCTGTAACCGTCGGTTATATGTATTACCTTAAGCTCCATCACCTTGTTGACGAGAAGATTCACGCAAGAAGTACAGGTCCTTACTCACTCGTTACACAGCAGCCACTCGGCGGTAAAGCACAGTTCGGCGGTCAGCGTTTCGGTGAGATGGAAGTTTGGGCACTTGAGGCTTACGGTGCGGCCTATACACTTCAGGAAATTCTTACCGTTAAGTCTGACGATGTTATCGGCAGAGTTAAGACTTATGAGGCAATCGTTAAGGGTCAGAACATTCCTGCACCGGGTATCCCTGAATCATTCAGAGTTCTTATTAAAGAATTGCAGTCACTTGCTCTTGATGTTCGTGTTCTTGACGCACAGGGCGAGGAAATTGACATTAAGCAGAAGTTTGATGAGGATGAAGACATTACAGATGCAGCTACAACCGAGTTCAACGAGGAGAGCGTAATGACCGAGTCAATGGACGGTTACAACCTCGATGAAGAAGGCGAAGAGGGCAATATGTTTGACGATTCGGGTCTTGCAGCAGATGACGATGACAGCGACTACTTCGACTTTGACGACTTAAACAAGAATGATATGTAAGGAGGAAGTATAAAAATGATAGATAATAACGCATTTGATTCAATTAAAATCGGACTTGCTTCCCCTGAGCAAATTAGAGCCTGGTCTTATGGCGAGGTTAAAAAGCCCGAAACAATCAACTACCGTACATTAAAACCTGAGCGTGACGGCTTGTTCTGCGAGCGTATTTTCGGACCTACAAAGGACTGGGAGTGCCACTGCGGTAAATACAAGAGAATCCGTTTTAAGGGTAAAATTTGTGACCGTTGCGGTGTTGAGGTTACAAGAGCAAAAGTAAGAAGAGAGAGAATGGGTCACATTGAGCTTGCCGCTCCTGTTTCTCATATCTGGTACTTCAAGGGTATTCCTTCAAGAATTTCTCTTATGCTCGATATTTCTCCGAGAACACTTGAAAATGTTCTTTATTTCTCAAGATATATTGTTACAGATCCCGGCAACTGCCGTGATCTTGAAAAAAATCAGTGCCTGAGCGAAAAAGAGTACGCTGAAATGCGTGAAAAGTATGACAACGACTTTGAGGCAGGTATGGGTGCAGAGTCTATTCAGAAGTTACTCAAGGAAATTGACCTTGAGCAGCTCTCTGCACAGCTTAAAGAAGAGCTTGAAACAGCATCGGGTCAGAAGAGAGTTCGTATTCTCAAGCGCCTTGATGTTGTTGAGAGTTTCCGTCTTTCGGGCAACCGCCCCGAATGGATGATTATGGATGTTATTCCTGTAATTCCGCCTGATATCCGCCCTATGGTTCAGCTTGACGGCGGCAGATTTGCTACTTCTGACCTTAACGACCTTTACAGAAGAGTTATTAACAGAAACAACCGTCTTAAAAAGCTCCTTGAGCTTAACGCTCCTGAAATCATCATCAGAAACGAGAAGAGAATGCTGCAGGAATCTGTAGACGCTCTCATTGACAACGGCAGAAGAGGCAGACCTGTTACAGGCCCTAACAACCGTCCGCTCAAGTCACTTTCCGATATGCTTAAAGGTAAGCAGGGTCGTTTCCGTCAGAACCTTCTCGGTAAGCGTGTTGACTATTCGGGTCGTTCGGTTATCGTTGTAGGTCCTGAACTTAAGATGTACCAGTGCGGTCTTCCTAAGGAAATGGCTATTGAGCTTTTCAAACCGTTTGTTATGAAACGCCTTGTAGAAACTAAGGCTGTTATCAATATTAAGGCTGCAAGAAAAGCAGTTGAGCGTGCAAAGGACGAGGTTTGGGATGCACTTGAAGTTGTAATCAAGGGTCACCCTGTTCTTCTCAACCGTGCGCCTACACTTCACAGACTCGGTATTCAGGCATTTGAGCCTGTACTTGTTGAGGGCAGAGCACTTAAGCTTCACCCGCTTGCTTGTACAGCGTACAACGCCGACTTTGACGGCGACCAGATGGCTGTCCATGTACCGCTTTCCGCAGAGGCACAGGCAGAGGCAAGATTCCTTATGCTTGCAGCAGGCAACCTCCTTAAACCGTCAGACGGTCAGCCTGTAACAGTTCCTACACAGGATATGATCCTCGGTTCGTACTACCTTACACTTGATAAGGACGGCGAGCGTGGCGAGGGCAAGGTATTCCGTGATGTTGATGAAGCTATGATGGCTTATCAGACCGGTGTTATCCAGCTTCACTCAAAGATTAAGGTAAGATACGAAAAGGTAATTGACGGCGTTAAGTATTCCGACCTTGTTGATACAACAATCGGTAAGATTATCTTTAACAACCCGATTCCGCAGAACCTTGGTTTTGTTGACAGAAGCAAGCCTGAAAACCGCTTTAAACTTGAGGTTGACTTCCTTGTAGGTAAGTCTAAACTTAAGAAGATTATTGATAAATGTATTAAGATAAACGGCACAGAGATTACAAGCCATGTTCTTGACCACATCAAGGCACAGGGCTATAAATACTCAACAAGAGGCGCTATTACTGTTGCCGTATGTGACGCCGTTATTCCTCCTGCCAAGAAAGAAATCATCAAAAAGGCAGAGGCTGATGTCGATGCAGTTCGTGAGGACTATATGATGGGTCTTCGTTCCGATGAGGAGCGTTACGAGGAAGTTCTTAAGATTTGGGAGAAGGCTACAAACGATGTAACCGATGCCCTCCAGAAGAACCTTGACCGCTACAACCCAATCTTCATGATGGCCGATTCAGGTGCCCGTGGTAGTATGAGCCAGATTCGTCAGCTTGCAGGTATGCGTGGTCTTATTGCCAATACATCAGGTAAAACAATCGAAATTCCTATCAAGGCTAACTACCGTGAAGGCCTTAACATTATGGAATACTTTATTTCATCTCGAGGCGCTCGTAAAGGTCTTACAGATACAGCGCTCAGAACAGCCGACTCAGGTTACCTTACCCGTCGTCTTGTTGATGTATCACAGGAAGTTATCATTCGTGAGGACGACTGCGGTACAACAGACGGTCTTGAGATTTTCGACATCAAGGCAGGCGAAAACAATGTTATCGAGGGACTTCACGAAAGACTTATCGGCAGATACCTCGTTGACGATTTCTGCGATTCAAACGGCAACACCCTTGTTTCTAAGGATGTAATGATGGGCGACAAAGAGGCTGACATTATCGTAAACAGCGGCGTTGAAAGAATTAAGATTCGTTCCGTACTTTCTTGTCGTGCTAAGCACGGTGCTTGTAAGAAGTGCTACGGTTCTAACCTTGCAAACCGCCAGCCTGTAACAGTCGGTGAGGCAGTAGGTATTATCGCCGCACAGTCAATCGGTGAGCCGGGTACACAGCTTACAATGAGAACATTCCATACCGGCGGTGTTGCATCGGCAGAAGATATCACACAGGGTCTTCCAAGAGTTGAAGAGTTGTTCGAGGCCCGTAAACCAAAGAGCCTTGCAATCATCAGTGAAATTGACGGTGAAGTTAGATTTGAAGAAATCAAAAATGCTCGTCACGCTATTGTATTCAACCACGAAACAGGCGAAGAAAAGCAGTACCTTATTCCTTTCGGCTTTAGAGTTAAGGTTCAGGAAGGTCAGATTATCAAGAAGGGTGACAAAATCACCGACGGTGCTGTTAATCCGCACGATATTCTTGCAATTCTCGGTTCAGACGCAGTAATGAACTACCTTATTTCAGAGGTACAGAGTACCTACCGTTTACAGGGTGTTGAAATCAACGATAAGCACATTGAGGTTATCGTTCGTCAGATGATGAGAAAGGTAAGAGTTGAGGACGCAGGCGATACTAAGTTTATGTCCGGTCAGACCTACGATAAGAACGATGTTCTCTTTGAGAACGAGCAGATTAAAAAGCGTATTGCTAACGGTGAAGAAAACCTCAGAGAGGCAACATTCACACAGTTGCTCCTCGGTATTACAAAGGCAGCACTCGCAACAGACAGCTTCCTTTCTGCCGCATCATTCCAGGAAACAACAAGAGTTCTTACAGATGCAGCTATTAAGGGTAAGATTGATCCGCTTATCGGACTTAAGGAAAATGTTATTATCGGTAAGGTTATTCCTGCCGGTACAGGTATGCCGAGATATGCAGGCGTAAAGCTCGAAGAGCCGAAGTCAGAGGTTGAAGACGCAGATGAAAATGCTGTTGAATCAACCGAAACTGCAGATATTTCCGAATAATTTTAACTAACATTTTGGTTTAAAAAAATTAAATGCCCGACAATGCATTCAGTCATTGTCGGGCATTTGTGCGTGTGCTTGTAGTTATTAACAATTTGTTATAAATGTTTAAAAGATTGTCGGTTAGGTCATTAAAAAAACTGTGGTTTAACACGGTGCTTAGGTCAAATGATTAAAAAATTTAGGTCAAGCCTTTTTAAAGGCTTGCGGGTTTGGGCAGCGCCCATAAAATCTTCCGATATAACAATTCTTCGGGCGCAAACAGCGTAGTTGTTTGCGTGCTAAAACTAAGTTTGTTAAAACAGGCGATAGCCATTGTAACCGGAAATGCTAAAAACACGGTCAAAGCATTGCGTTGACCGTGAAAGGGAAGTGTATTTTCTTTTGTTGCTCTCGCAAAAGCTAACGCAGTTATATTCAAGCCGCCAAACAGCAGGCTGTTTGGCTATCGTTAGATTGTGTAAACGAAAAGTATTTGTGGGCTTTGCCCACACCCACAACCTTT
>OLZF01001454.1_pt1 | contig 16663 bp, 21 predicted proteins | sample 1674391 | NCBI WGS metagenome assembly OLZF01 (sample SAMEA103958166, study PRJEB25191) | human gut metagenome | biome: human-associated habitat [ENVO:00009003]; feature: intestine environment [ENVO:2100002]; material: feces | place: Germany | collected 2013/2015
GCCTGCTCATACACAAATTATGTTTATCCCTATTGTACACACAAATGGGAAAACATCATACACAACACTTGTCCCTTTTATTTATTACTACAACGATAAATGGGAAGTGACCATTCAGCAGTATGATGATGAACAAAAAGAAATGCTTTCCGCAACATATCGAATTACAGAAGAAGTTTTCGATGCGGTAACTATTGGTTCAGAGTTCGTGTATTCAAATGATATGGAGCCATTGGAGCCAGAATATACAAGAGAACGACAATAAAGTTTAAGCGGCCCAGCCGTTTGAATATGGCCCCAGAGAAGGGGCGGTATAAATCTCCCAACAGCGAGAGAACGCTTAATAACCCAAGAACATAGTGAGAGAACACTTATAAAACCCAAAAGGAGAATTTACATGAAGATTTCCACTGACAGCATCCAGGGTTTCGCTGAAATGAGCGACGCCGACAAGGTTACTGCCCTGCTGGGGCTTGATGTGCCTGACCCGGTTGACCTGAGCGGCTATGTGAAGAAAGAAGTTTTTGACGCCAAGGCTACCGAGGCGGCCAATCTGTCCAAACAGCTCAAGTCTAAGATGACCGACGATGAGGCGGCAAAGGCACAGGCTGACGCAGACCGCAAGGCGCTGGAGGACAAGTACACCGAACTTCTGCGCAAGTCCACTATTGCCGAGCACACCGCCCGATATATCGCCATGCCGGGCTATGACGAGAAGCTGGCCCGCGAGACAGCGGAGGCTCTGTTTGATGGCAATATGGAGAAGGTCTTTGCCAATCAGCAGAAAGCCAATGCCGCCTATGAAAAGAAACTGCGGGCTGATCTGGTAAAGCAGGACCCCAAGCCTGACGGTGCTGGTGGTGGAGCAGACGAGAAGGACGAGGCTGTGGAGTTTGCCAAGAAGCTAGGCAAACAGCGGGCCGATGCTTTCAAAAACGCAAACGAAGGTTTGAAACACTACTTTTGATTGAAAAGGAGAGAAATAGATGAAGTTTTTCAAGACTTCTGTTGGCGGCACCATTGAGATTTTGGCCGCTGACGGTTATACAGCTATTCCCATCAAGGTTTCGGGAAGTTCCGTTGTTAAAGCGGGTATGCCCATGAAATATGACGGGACATCCGTTGCCGCAGGTACTGCTTCCAATGGCATCTTACTGTATGATGTTGATCCGAACGAAAACCCCAACGGTACACTGGTGGTAGCTGGCGTCGTTGATTGGACGAAGTGTAAGGCCCATTCCGGTGCTACTGCTACTGCGGCTACCATGAAGGGCGTTTTGCCTGCCATTGAGTTCCGTGAGAACATCGGCGTGAACGAGTAAGGAGGGATACATAATGGATTTGAGAGAAGTTTTTACCCCTGCTGCAATTGCGGCAAACTGGACTGAGGTTGCCTCCAATCAGATTCCCTATCTTGGGGCTACCCTCTTCCCCACCCGCAAAAAGGCTGGCCTTGATTTGTCTTGGCTTAAGGGTTCCCGTGGCCTGCCTGTCTCCCTGATGCCCTCCGCTTTTGACGCAAAGGCAACCTTCCGGGATCGGATTGGCTTTGAGAAACTGGAGACGGAAATGCCATTTTTCCGAGAGGGTTACAAAATCAAGGAGAAGGATCGGCAGGAGATGCTTCGGGTACAGGAGTCTACTGACCCCTATGCTGCCGAAGTGATCGCCCGTGTGTTCGATGACACCCGTGATCTGATTGACGGTGCGAATGTTGTTCCTGAGCGGATGATCATGCAACTGCTTTTCCCAGAGGGCGGCGATGTAGGCATTGCGATCAAGGCAAACGGGGTGGACTACACCTACAAGTATGATACGGACGGCTCCTGGAAGACCTCTAATTACACCGCTCTGACCAGCACCGCCACTTGGGACAAGCCCTCTACGGCTGATCCATTTGCGGCGTTCAAGACGGCTAAGGACGCTATCCGTTCTAATACTGGCACTGAACTGACGGTCGCCATTATGAACTCCTATACTTTCAACCTGCTTGCCAAGACGGATGCAGTGAAGAATCGCTACCTGACCACTAGCGGCCTGTCTCTTGGCTACCTGACTGACAATGAGGTCAAGGCTATTGTTGAGGCTACTTCCGGTCTGCGGATTGCAGTTTACGACAAGCAGTTCCGGGACGAGAGCAAGGTGGCACATGCGTTTGTTCCCAACGGCTATGTCTGCCTAATCCCTGATGGGAATCTTGGTCGCACTTGGTATGGTACTACGCCAGAGGAGGCAGATCTTCGGGGTAAGGCAAGCGCCGAGGTTTCCATCGTCAATACCGGCGTAGCCATTACCAGAATCATTCAGGAGCATCCTGTGAACACCAATATTTTTGCTTCCGAAATTGTACTTCCCTCCTTTGAGCGCATGGACGAGGTGGCGGTGCTCAACGTTCTGGGGGAATGATCGGGTCTGACACTCTAACCCTTTTCCCCGGCAGTCAGACCCTATTGGGGAAGCAGGTATCCGAGCTGGTAGGCGATGACCTGATGGTCAAGGCAGATGGTTCCGTGGTCGGAACGTTCCATCATGTGACGGGATACACCGAGTTTAGTTCTACACCAGACGAACAGGAGGGCTATTACTTCCCGTTCCACCTGACCAAAACTGGGACGACCATGACTTTCAAGAAAAACGGATCTCCTACCAAACAGGGCATCGAATTTGACCCGGATGTTATTTTCCGAGTGACAAAGACGGATACTTTCGAGGTCCTGTTAGATGGGCAAAGCGTTGTGAAATTCAATTTTTCTGGATCTACATTTGAGAGTTAAGAAGTGGGAGGCGGCATGAAGTTTATTCCTAACTACCGCGTGTGCTATTGCGGACGGTTTTATGAGGCTGGAACTCCGTTTCCTATTAAGGCCGACGACGCGGATATGATGAAGCGGCACGGGACGGTGTTGGACGAGCCGACGCCGCCTCCCGCTGCACCCAAAAAGCCGGGCAGACCTAGGAGGGCGGACAATGGACAACTTAGCGAGACTGAAACTCCGAACCGAAGAGGTTGACGAAACTGTCCTGCAAGATTGCCTAGAGAGCGCAAAGTCAGCGATTATGGCCCGACGTTACCCTTTTCAAGAGTGGCCGGAGGAACTGGAGAGCCGGTATCTGGATTTGCAGTTCAGGTGTGCGCTTGACCTCTACAACAGAATTGGAGCAGAAGGCCAGCTCGGGCACACAGAAAACTCTATCAGTCGAACTTGGGAGTCCTCTTGGATTTCCGAATCGCTCTTGCAGGAAGTGACACCAGTTGCAAAGGTGGTGGGATGATGGTTCATCCGAATGGACACCAAACCGCTATTGAATATTCCGGTGCGCATATTTGTGATATTTCTATTGATGGGTTCCACTTAAAATGCGTATCAAAGTTAGATGTACATGATGGTGCGCCGGACGAACTTGCAGAAGTGTCGCTCACATTTTATCCTGGCGAAATCATCATCAAGCGAAAGGATGATGAGGCGTGAGGTCGTTGCTTAGGAACCAACAGCCCGTTTTCTTCAAAACCTATGAGGGCCAAGAGGAAATCGTGGATGAGTGGGGGAATCCAACGGGCAGTTATGTCCCCATCTACAGCGTCTTGAAATCTACTATGCTCTGTGTATCCCCCAATAAGGGAAATTCCGAGGTGGAACAGTTTGGTTCCCTGGAAGATTACGACCGGACCATGACCACAGCCGATCCCAATTGCCCTATCGACGAAAACTCCGTGCTGTGGGTGGATGGGGCTGATACAGATGGCCCGTATAACTACATCGTAAAGCGGAAGGCCCCGTGGAAAAATTCTACGCAGTACGCTATCAAGCGCGTCACTGTGTCGGAGTACGAAGCGGAAAAGAGCCTATTCGATCAGAAAGCCAAAGCGGAGGCCGCCTATGCCAACCATCAAGCTGAAACTGAATACGGAGTCCATCAATCAGGCTCTGAAGGCGGTCAAGGCGTACCAGAAGAAGGTTGACGGTGCGGGGGAACGTCTGACCCGTGCATTGACGGAGCAGGGAGTATCCTTTGCCCAATTGAACGCTTCATACATGAGCATTTACGATACTGGTGAACTGGTCCGTGGGATTAACAGCGAGTATCGAGGTGCGAAAGGTTATGTTCTTTCCACAGCTCCCCATAGTGCTTTCTGTGAATTTGGAACGGGGGCCGTTGGAAAGGGGAGCCAGCACCCAAACCCGTCACTGGCTGGCTGGAAATACGATGTGAACAACCATGGACAAGCAGGCTGGTGGTATTGGAAAGATGGGGACTGGCACTGGACCGCCGGTATGCCAAGCCGTCCATATATGTATGACACGGCAAGGATGCTGAGGGAGCAGATCATCCCGGCGGCAAGGGAGGCGTTGAAGTGATCGATGTTGAAAGCCTGATATTCAGTCAGGTCGCAGAAGCGCTCCGGGTGGCCTTTCCAGGCATCTTCGTGGCAGGTGAGAGTGTGGACACCCCTGCCAAGTTCCCCGCCGTGACCATCGTGGAAGAGGACAATGCGGTGGTCCAGCGCATGCGGACAACCAACATTGAAAATGCCGCAACGCTGATGTATGAGGTCAATGTTTACACCAACACCGTCGGCTATAAGAAGTCCGAGGCAAAAGACATTATGAAAGTCATTGACGACGAATTTTCCAAGCTGGGATTTGCACGTACGATGTGCAATCCTATTTCAAACCTGAGCGACGCCACAATCTATAGAATCGTAGCAAGGTATACAGCCTCGATAGACCGAGATTTGTTGGTTTATCGGGCAGAGTAAAAATAAAAAAGGCTAACAGTGCCAAGTGCCATAGTGCCAAGTGCCTCCTCTGAACAAACAAATTTTAAGGAGGCAATTTTTATGGCATCCCCTAGACTTTCTACTGCTGGTATGACATTGCAGTACGCTGTGGAAACTTCCGCTGGCACCCGGCCCACCACAGGCTACATCAAAATTCCCGAAGTAAAATCTATGCCTAGTTTTAACCCCAGTCCGAATACTATCGATTCCACCACTCTTGAAGAGACCGAGTACATGACTTATGTGCAGGGTCTGAAAGACCTTGGCGGCGCTCTGGAGTATGGCGCTAATCTGACGGGGGATCTGATCGATGCTTGGGACACTCTTATGAGCGCCTATGACGGTGCCATTGAGGAGGGCAAGCAGATTTGGTTTGCTGTGGTACATCCCAAGTTGGCAGACGCAACATACTTTGTTGGGACTCCTGCTCCTCTTGGACTGAATGAGGCCAGCGTTGACTCTATGTTAGAGACCACTCTGTATATTACTCCGAACAGTGCGCCTGTTATGGCAGCTGCGCCTACGGCCGGAGTTTAAGGAGGAAAGTAATCAATGAGCGAAAAGGCCATGGACATTCAGGATATTATCAAGTCCGTTCGTTTGACAGACGAGCGGACGGGACAGGTGTATGAACTAGATTTTAGCCTGGAGAGCATTTCCTTTGCGGAGCGGCAGAAGTTTAGCCTGGAGGATGCGCTGAAGTTCCCTGTGACCGGGATGCGGGACCTGTTTTATTATGCGTTCCGCAAAAATCACCGGAATGTCGCCAGAGACAAGACGGACAAGATGATTGAACGCTGGGGCGGCGGTCTGCCTGAAACCCTAGTCAAGAGGTTAGTCCAACTCTATACACAGGCTCAAGCAAACAACGCCATCAATGTGGATGAGGATGCCGAAAAAAACGCCGGGTTGACCCTGGAGATGTAAATACTCCGGGGCCGCTAGAGAGAGCATTCCTTCAGGAGTGCCCATATTATCTCTCCATTGGGATGACTTGGGACCAATATTGGTACGGGGATACCTGGATGAGAGCAATTTACAGGGAGGCAGATAGGCGTCGCATGGAGCGGACCAATGCAGAGGCTCATTTGATGGGCTTATACTTCTATGAGGCTCTGTGCGACGTCTCCCCTATTCTTCACGCCTTTGCAAAAAAAGGGACAAAACCCATTCAGTATCGGATAGAACCGTATCCCATTCTTCGCAAACCAGAAGAAGAGAAAACGGAGCAGCAAGAAGAGGCAGAACGACTCCAGGCCAAAGCGTATATGCGCCAAATGGTAAGGGCTGGAAAACATTGGGGAAAAGGATAACGACCTCTCCCCTACCCTTCTGTACCTTGAAAACTTCATAGAGATAGCGGAGATTTTGATTGACCTCCTCCCCCGGATTGTGGTACGATGCATGGGAGGAGGGGACAAGATGAAAAGGTTGACCGCATTGTTTGTTGCCATATTTATGGCGCTGATTTCCGGATGTTCTTCTGCTCCCGCTGATGATATTCCAACTAACAGTGTTTCTACTATTAATTCTATAGGGAGCGGTAGTGAGACTGAGCAAAATGAAAACGGCACTCAAGAAAAGCATCAAAGCATCCTTGATTATGCGGAAGAACTTCCAGCAAATGGGCTTACTGTTGGCTCCATGGAATTATTAGAACAAACAAAAGAAGATGGGACATCTTACCTGGAATTTGATGTATTATTGTCAGAATTAAATGATTTCGATGATCTGATGGCATACGCCTTAATGTTGGGAGTACAGTTAAATCCAATAGCAAAGTACAGTTATGAGAATGATGCTGAACTTCCAAAGCAAATTGTTATTCAATATGCGGATAAGGATCACCAAAGCGATGGCGAAACCTTTGAAGGTCTAATGATCCTCTTGCTTCCTCCATTAAGCAGTGATGCGTTGTTTACTTCCGTATTAGTTGTTAGAGATACTTTCCCACAAAAAGAAGAAGTCGAAACTGCGTATTATAATCTACTTGGAGAATTAGACATAGAGGCACAACTAGAAAAATTAAAATAAAATTGCAGCCCAATTTGTCAAAATCTGAATCAACAAGCACCCTCCGCTTAGAAATAGGCGGAGGGCCGTTTTATTTCTAGGCAAATCGAATTTTCCGCTATCTCTATGAAGGAGGTAGCGGAATTTTTATATGTAAGTGCCAAGTGCTTCATTGCCAAGTGCCATTCTGAAAGGTGGTGGCACTATGGCCGTTGATATTGACAGTCTGCAAATTGAAATCGAAGCTACTTCCAGTGATGCGGCGGCGAAAATCGACGCATTGGCTACCGCTCTGTCCAATTTGAAGTCGGTCGCAAAAGGCGGGGCCGGTCTGACTACCACTACGAAACAGCTCCGTGCGCTTTCTGAGGCGGCAAAACTGATTAACGGGACAAATCTAAACTCACAGAAAATCCAGCAGTTCGCCTCTGCTATGAATAGTCTTTCTTCCATTCAGAAAGCGAGCGGACTGAGCTCTACTATTAATGCACTAAAGAAACTGCCGGATGTCAGTGCGTCGCTCGAAAAAGCAGATCTTGGAAAATTCGCTACGCAGATGAACCAGGTGGCCTCTGCCATGCGTCCTCTGGCAACAGAAATGCAGAAAGTGTCCAATGGGTTCTCCGCCTTCCCCATCAGGATTCAAAAGCTAATCCAGAGCAATATCGGGCTGGCTGCGTCAAACAACAAAGCGGCCAAGAGTTTTGGCGTGCTTGGAACTGGAATCAGTTCTACAACGGCTCAGTTCGGTGTTTATTATCTCGCATTCCGCCGGGTCGCTGATGTTATTTCCGACTGGATAAAGTCTGCCAATGACTACGTTGAGACTGTCAACCTGTTCCAGGTTTCCATGGGCGAATTTTACGATGAAGCCTATGATTATGCCATGCTGGTCAACGACCGGCTCGGAATCGACCCGAATGAGTGGATGCGGGCGCAAGGCGTCTTTATGTCCATGGCGAACGGGTTCGGGTTGGCACGGCGACAGGCATATGACTTAAGTGAGGGATTGACGGAACTGGCCTATGACCTGAGCTCCCTCTACAACGAGGACGTTGACCAATCTATTCTCCGATTGCAGTCAGCCCTTGCTGGTGAAATCGAGCCTATCCGCCGCTTAGGCATCTCTATCAGTCAGGCGACCTTACAGGAGTACGCACTTGCCCACGGGATTGACGAAAGCGTTATGTCCATGACGGAGCAGGAAAAGGCCCTGCTGCGGAGTCTTGTTTTGATGGAGGGGGCCGGTCGGATTGGAGCCATTGGGGACTTTGCAAAAACGCTGGAATCTCCCGCAAATTCAATGCGAGTGCTTAGGCAGGAGATAAACCAACTCGGCAGGGCACTTGGAACATTGCTTCTCCCAATTCTAGTTCAGATCATACCTTGGGTTCAGGCGTTTGTTGAAGTCGTAACAGATGCAATCAGTTCGCTTGCTACATTTCTTGGTTTTCAGATGCCAGAATGGGACAACGAAGATTGGGGCCAGGGGGTCACGGATGGGGCAGAGAACTTGGAGGACGCACTTGGGAATGCGACAGAGCAAGCCAAAGAACTGAAGAGCCAACTGATCGGAATTGATGAGCTGAACGTGCTTGGATCGCAAAAAAAAGGCGGAATTGGAACCGGAGTGGACTCTAATTGGGCCGAAAATCTTGAAATACCAAACATCTGGGACAAAGGACTGATTGAACAAATCAATCGACAAGTCGATGAGATAAAGCCAAAGCTGGAGGCATTACTAAACACTGCGCTCCTCATTGGCGGAGCGTTTCTTGCGTGGAAGGTTGGAACAGCACTTATTCCAGCTTTGCAAACAGCCTGGGAACTGTTCCGGTTCTTAGCAGGAGAACAATTAGCACTTTCTGAAGGTGCGGCGGCTTGGATGAGAAATCTCACAAACGTTGGTGCGATGTTAAGTAAAATAGCCGGTCTTACCCTTATGATAGGAGGGTTTGCGCTGGAATTCTCTGGTGCAAAGGCAATTGGAAAGAGTGACGCAACTGTAGTGGACTGGATAAAGACTGCAATAGGGGCCGCTCTTGGAATCGCTGGATCGCTCCTGCTATTCGGAACCGGCCCACTAGGGTGGACGATTGGAATCGCAGCCGCCATAACTGTTTTTGTCACTGGTGTTTACCTTGGATATAAAGAAAGACTATCCGAGTTGGTTTCTGAGGCATTCTTCTCATATGGGGAAGGCTCTATCACAATCACCGCATTCTCAGACGCATATGCCGATCTTATTGGAAATATAACCAGGGCAAACGAGAAAATTGCAGAGAGCGGAAAGGCGGTTTCAACCGCAAAGGACAACATTGATGACGCAATAGAGGGTTTTGAGTCTCTAAGCGCCGCAGTTGAATTTGGAGCATATGACCTAGAGTCGAAGATACCAGAGTACATATCCCTATACGAACAATTGATGGATGGAATCAAAACAGCTTTGGATAATGGGTATGACACCATTGTTATGGGGCTTGTCGGGCCGCTTGGTTCAGCTCTTGGATACACGGAAGAAGAGTTAAACTCCATCATGTCAACGCTTAATGAAGCAAAAAATGGACTTTCTGGAGCAGTTGAATCAATTCAGCAAGAGATGGAATCACTTCAAAGCCAATATGAAAGTGGTGCTATTTCGTCAGATGATTTTGCGAACCAGTATAGAGCATTATGGGAAGAGCTCATAAAGTATTCTGGACAATCATCGGAAATCGAACAAGCATTTTCTGGCGTTGCAAATTCATTTGCAATGATTGACTGGGAGAGCGCAGATTCAGCGAAGCAAGCGTTTCAAACTATATCTGATGCTGCTAGCCAAGCAAAGACTTCTGTTAAGGATTCCGCTGATACTCTTTCTGAATCACTCGGCCACTATATTTCCGTTTTGGAGGAAACTGGAGAAACGGATGCTGCAGAAATTCTGAGGGAAGTTCTAGCTGGCGTACCGCAGATGATAAAGAGCCAAAACGAGGAAATAAACAGCTACATCGTTGAGGCATATGACTATATGCAGGCATCCATGATAGAGGGACTTCGTGCTGTGGTATCGGCGGCACAAGAGGATTATCAAAAGCTAAATCCCTTACAAAAGTTCTTTGCCGGGTCTGAGGGCGAATATATCGGAGATGCAATAAGAACATACAAAGACGGTATATTCTCCGACTTGATGAGCGAGATGGAAGCTGGCTTCGAGCAATTTGGAATTGAAGGAGAGCTTTGGGCAAGGGAGGCAATCGACAACATATTCCTATCAACTGTTTGGGCAGTTTCAGATTCGCAAATTGGTGGGGTAGAAATTGATGCAAGTGGTCTTCAAAATTCGATAAACCTTGCCATTGATGATGTACTCAATGAGGCAAAACAACGGCTACAAAACGGCCTTGGGAATTTAGGCGTATCTGTGGATGGAACTGTGTCCTTCAAAAACACAATACGCAATTCCAGTAACTCCCGTTATGCCACCATCCCCGCATATGCTAACGGCGGACTGCCAAGGACCGGAGAAATGTTCATTGCACGAGAATCTGGCCCTGAGTTGGTCGGTCAAATCGGAAGAAGAGCGACGGTAGCCAACAACGACCAGATTATTGACGGAATCGCCTCCGCAAATACAGGGGTCATCAATGCGGTCATGGCAATTGGCGCGATGATTACTAAGGCTGTGAATGACAAAGAAACCGCTGTTATGTTGGATGGGCGAAAGGTTTCCAGAGGGCTATATCAGTACAACCAGCAGACAATTCGGGAAAAGGGCACACCAATCACATAGGGGGATGGCGATGACATTAACAGTAAACGGGAGGGACCTGACCCCTTATATCGCCTTTGGCGGCATCCAGTGGCAACGGGCGGACGTAGATGGGCCAAATGCGACCCGTTCTATTGACAACGCATATTTGACTCGTGACCGAATCGCAATTAAACGAAGATTGGATGTGACGTGCCGACCTCTTACTTTATTAGAAGCCAGCATCGTCCTGAGCGCAATAGAGCCGGAATATGTAACCGTGACCTATACCGATCCGCAGATTGGTGGGGATGTAACAAAGCAAATGTACTCAAATAACATCCCCGCCCAATTTGCAATGAAAACACGGGATGGTCGTGAACTGTGGGGAGGTATCACATTCCCCCTAATCGAGAGGTAATACTGTGGCAGAGAATAAACTGATTATTGGTAATATTGAAATTACTGGCATCCAAAACATTACTGCTGGGAACCAGGAATTATCTACATCTCTGCTGAATGATGTGCTGGAGATCGACACGCTAGACTGCGATTTCAACAGTGAAGATAGTAGTCTAAATATCTTGTCCTGTATCGGTGAGAAGGTTACATATTATCATGGGGACCAGCAGCGACAAATCCTATATGTGGAAAGTATCAAGCGGACAGGGCCAAAGTCATATCACATATACGCCGTTTCTGCTGTGTCGAAACTGGACACTATTCCACATTCTGGCGGTATCTACACTGGGCAGACCGCCCTGGAGGTCATCTCGGAAATATGCGGCCCTATTCCAGTCATTGTAAAAAGCAATTTAAGAAATATCCAGTTATATGGATGGCTCCCGTATTGTCAGCCGCCAAATAGCTCTGCAAGAGATAACTTAAATCAGGTTCTTTTTGCAATTGGTGCAAGCTTAGGAACAGACTTAAATGGCGTTTTGCGCATTGAAACGTTGTGGGACGGAACTACTGGAGCAATCGAATTGCAGAGAACAGACCTGAATGGATCGGTCACAGATGTTCAGAAGGTGAGCATAGTTTCTGTCACAGAGCATCAATACACAGAGGGACAAGAAGAACAAGATCTGTTTGAAGGAACGGCCCAAGAAGGAGATACCATCGTATTCAATGAACCAATGCACACTTTAACTGCTTCTGGATTTACTATTTTGGAGAGTGGAGCAAACTACGCAAAGTTAAGTGCGGGGTCCGGTATTCTAACTGGGAAAAAATATATCCACAACAAACGAGTTATAGCTAGAACTGTCACTGAAAATATTCCAGAAAACGAAAAGTCAAAAGAAAATGCAACACTTGTTTCTCTTATAAATTCAAATGCAATTGCAGACCGACTTGCTAGGTACTATAAATGCAACAAAACAATTCAATCGTCATTTATCACAGAATATGAGCGGCCTGGCCAGATTGTCAACATTATGGACCCATATGATCAGGAAATAGTATCAGCTTGTATTGCGTCCATGAATGTCAATATGTCAGGTGTCTTAAAAGCAGATGCCGAGTTGCTGGTTGGATTTGTACCGCCGAAACCGGAAACGGGATATATTACCGAGCGTGTTGTTTTGACAGGTTCAGGAACATGGAAAAAGCCTGCCGGGGTCACTCGAATCGAATATGTCCTGATAGGACCTGGCCAGGGGGGCAGAGCTGGTAAAAAGGGAGAGCCCGGTTCCGCTACTACGCTCTCGTTTTCGTACTCATTACTCGGTATAAATACCCGGTACAGTGGTAAGCACCCAGGAGAAGGGGGAAAAGGAGGAGAAGGCGGAGCTCCAGGACATGGCGGGAAAATCTACCGTGGAGAGATGGACCTATCTGTCATCGACGAGTTGGAATATAGCTGTGGACCCGGCGGAACTGGTGCCACTTACGATGAATCAAATCCGGAAGCCGAAGGGAATGAAGGGAGCGCAACAATACTTGGAGATATCTCATCCGATTTAGGCAGCTCATCTGAGTTTGGTTATACGGACATTATAACCGGAGAGGTTTACGCAACGACTGGCCTTCAGGGAATCGCTGGAGGAGACGGGGCAGGCACGACCGCTGAAGACAGGGAAAATTCTACGGCTCAGGATGGTTTTCACTTTACTCCATCTGCCGGGGTGACGGATGAAGATGGGACATTTTGGCCTGGGGGAACAACGAAAACACGCGACAACACAGAGCCTCCAAAATTAGATGGAGATGGCGACCAGATCAGCTTTAACGGGGACCTTGGAGATGGATACGCTGGCGCAGAAGTATCGTATGCGCTTGGGTCCGGTGCGGCGGCCGGCGCAGCAGGTAAAAATGGCACAGCTTTGGGTAGATTTACTGTTTCCAGAAACAGTTCCAAAACAACCATTACAGCACGGGCCTACGCAACAAATGGACTGAAAGGCGCGGATGCGGCTATAGTCCCTAAAAAGGCTCTTAATGGCAACGGAGGCCGCGGAGGCTATGGCGGTGGCGGTGGAAGCTCTATTGGTGCGGCGGGGACATTTAGCGGCAGCGATGGATCGCCGGTCGGGTCCTATAATTTGAGTTCCACCACCGCTGACCCAGGAGAAGGCGGATTGCCAAGTCAAGGTGGCGAGGGCGGAGATGGCCTGATTATTCTCTACTATTCTGTTCCGAAAGAAACCCAAAACGGCCCAATAATGGACCGCACTGGCCGCTTTATTCTGGACAAGCTGGGCCGAAGATTCGTCGTGTGAGGTGAGATACCATGACAATAGAAGAGAGGCTGTCCGCCCTGGAAGAGAGGATTTCTACCATGGAGTTACAGGCGCTTGCAGAGGAAACACCCACGAGCTACTACACCAGCAAATACAGTGGGGAAGAAATAGATGAATACCTCACGAGGATAGATGAAGGAAATCTTGTAATTCCGTCATCTACACCATCTAGTATAAAACGGTTTCGGCTAAAAGTAGATGATACTGGTATAGTGACGGCAGAAGAAGTTATGGCATAAGGAGGTGTCACTTAATGTTTTTGTTATCCGCTAGTAAGGTTCACCTTAATGTCGTACAAAAGGAAACTGTGACAAGTGGCGCTTCCAATGTGTTTTTAGCAGAATTTGAATTTAATGATGACTGGGAAGGCCTTTCAAAAACCGTTGTCTTTCAGTCTGGGGACGACAAAATTTCAGTTCTTCTGGACGAATCAAATCAATGTCAAATTCCATGGGAAGTGCTGGAGAATCCAAGACGGATACTTGAAGTAGGGGTATATGGAACAAAAGATGAAACTATTGTTCTTCCTACTATATGGGCGCCTATTGGTCAAATCAAAGAAGGAGTATCCCTTGGTTCTAATTCAAAACCACCAACCCCGGATGTGTACAGTCAGATATTGGAGAAAGCAAAATCTGCGGCAGACATTGCTCAAAGTGTTCGAGATGACGCAAATGCAGGAAAATTTGATGGTCCCCCTGGCCCTCCGGGAGTTGGTGTTCCTCCCTTCACTTCCGCCGACAATGGAAAAGTCCTTGGAATCGAGGATGGTATCACCACTTGGGTCCCTCAAACTGGCGGCGGTGGTGGCTATAGGATTGGCCACGGCCTACTGCTGGACAGAGAAACGAATACACTCTCTGTAAATGCGGTGAGCGACTTCGAGGGGGATAACACCCTTCCCATTACCGCGGCGGCGGTGCAGGATACTGTTGGAAATATTGAGATCCTTTTAGGGACGATTTGAAAGGTGGTAAAAAATGAGCGTAGCAACTGAAATCAGCCGCATCCAAACGGCGAGAAATACGATCCGTGCGAAAGCGGTAGAGCTTGGTATTGGCGCGAGCGTTGACACATTGGACAAGCTGGCGACAGAGATCGAGGGTATTGAAAACCGGGGCGCTGTATCGGCGCAAGTCCAGGAGGGCGATACATACACCATCCCGAAGGGCTACCATAACGGCAGTGGCACGGTGTCCGGTGTGGCTGGCGGTGGAAACTATAACCTCCAGAGCAAGAGTGTTACGCCTACCAAGGTTCAGCAGAACGTGACTCCAGACCCCGGTTATTACGGACTGTCTGATGTGACGGTAGCTCCGATTCCCGATAGTTACCAGGATGTGTCTGCTGTGACCACCACTGTGGCTGACGTGCTGACTGGAAAGGTATTTGTAGATAAGACGGGTAAGGTTTCTACCGGCACCATGCCAAACAATGGGGCCACAAATAAAACCCTTACAGCGGAGGAACCATCATACACCATCCCAAAGGGGTACCATGCTGGTACTGGTAAGGTGCAGATTGTCCCAGAGACGAAAACCGTCACGCCTACAAAGTCCGAGCAGACTGTGGAGGCAACAGAGGGCAAGGTGCTTTCCTCTGTCACCGTAGGGGCTATCCCAGAGGAGTTTGTAGACACAACAGACGCCACCGCAGAGGCTGGACAAATCCTCGATGGGGAAACTGCCTATGTTGGCGGCAGCAAGGTCACAGGTACGATGCCAGATAATGGGGCAGTTACCCAAACGCTGACCGTTGCGGCTCCATCCTATACGATTCCGTCCGGACACCATGACGGAGCTGGAACAGTATCTATCACGCTGGAGGAAAAGACCGCAACCCCCAGCAAGTCCGCCCAGACGATTGCGCCAACTACTGGAAAGGTGCTGTCTAAGGTCACCGTTGGAGCCATTCCAGCCGCATATCAGGACGTAAGCGGAGTAACGGCTGCTGCGGCTGATGTGCTGACTGGTAAGAAGATCGTAGATGCGGAAGGCACATTGGTATCCGGCTCCATGGCGAATAACGGCGCTGTTTCCGGTACCATCGACGGCCTGACCACGACCTCCTATTCTGTACCTGCCGGGTACACCTCCGGGGGCAGCGTGAGCTTGACCAGTGACATTGAGGAAGCCCTTGCGGCCATCTGAGGAGGTGCGGCATGAGCGTACAGAGCGAGATTGACCGCATCAAGAAGAATGTGAATGACACGCTGAAAACTATTAGTGATACCGGCGTGACGGTTGGGGCCGGTAGTGATTCCCTCCCCACTGCGGCCGCTGCCCTGGCGAATGAGAAGCAGGATAAACTCACCGGCACCCAGGGTCAGGTGGTTGGCTTTGACAGCGGGGGTAACGCCGTGCCACAGGATGCGCCACAATCTGGCATGACCCAGGAACAGGCCGACCAGAGGTATCTCCAGTTGAGCGGGGGGACTATGACTGGGGAGTTGGTGCTGGAGGTAGTTGAGTCCCCTGATCCGGTAGACGGAGGCACAGATCCCAGAGTGCAGTTAGCTGTGAATGGAGATTTTGTGGGCCTTGAGAAGTTACCGCTGATCGGGATTTCTAGTAATCATGATACGGCATATATGTTTGCCAATCCAGGAGAGATTGATGCTTTCACAAGTCCGGGCTCTGGCATTGTTCAAAAAGTAGACTGTGGGGGCGTGTTTTTCTATAACGTAGGGGGCGCAAAAAAAACCGGCTTTGCGGAAAATGATGCTTATCTGCCTACGATGGACGATGTAAAGGAGGAACTCCGCAATTCTAGACCAAAATCCACCCTGGTTACCCTCCCCCTCTCCGCTTGGTCCAACAACACCCAGACTGTTACAGTTCCGGGCGTGCTTGCGGATGAGAGTAAACAGTTGATTCAGCCAATGCCGACGATTGCGGACCAAGCGGTGTATTCTGCCGCTGGGATATCCTGCACGGGACAGGCGGCCAACAAATTGACATTCAAGGCGCAGACGGTCCCGACAGAAGATGTACAGGTTTATGTGGTAATCCAGGAGGTAGGGACATGATTTTTAGTTGTCCTGCCAAGCCGTTTCCGAAATTGCTTGAGTTTACTTTTCAGAATGGGCCAGGCTCCGTTGTGCATGGGCCTTATTTCGCTGAAGAAGGCATGGATTTTTCGGACTGGGTCGTATCTCCACATAATGTCGATGGGTTTAAACTTGTTGATTCCCTGAAAGGTCTGACCGCTCAACCTCCACCTTATCTTGTCACAAGTGATGAGCAATTTTATCTTACCGTAACTGTTAATACTCAAATAATTGATGGCGAGGTTTATGTCATCGCTATGAATATGTAACTATTCTCGATTGCAACGATAAAAAAGTTAAAATTTCGGAGGTAATGGCATGATACTGAATCCGGTGATACAAGGTGG
>OLZF01001462.1_pt1 | contig 16568 bp, 15 predicted proteins | sample 1674391 | NCBI WGS metagenome assembly OLZF01 (sample SAMEA103958166, study PRJEB25191) | human gut metagenome | biome: human-associated habitat [ENVO:00009003]; feature: intestine environment [ENVO:2100002]; material: feces | place: Germany | collected 2013/2015
ACTGAAAATTTATCCTGCGTAAAACATATCGCTAATTACCGTGGATCATACTAGACTCTGAAAATACTGCGTCAACAGACATATCCGTTTATCATGAAATTATGACTTGCATCAAATTACAACTCTTTCATCAACGCCTGGAGCAGCATAATATGATACTCCTCGTCCTTGATAATTCTTGCTAACACAGCATTGACATACTTGTCATTTATCATCTTACTATGCATTTGATATTGACGGATTGCCGCTTTTTCGGCTTCTATATCAGCAATCAGCATTTTTCCGATATTTCCTGGAATAGACAGGTATTCCGGCGTCCACATCATTTTCCTTCCATTGCATTGCTTTGCTATAAAATCAATATTACCACCCAATAGAAAAATCAATTCTCCTAATTTTTGCAGATGTATCATTTCAGCCATCCCAATTCCTAAAATTGTTTTTGCTACAGGGCACTTTTCGCAGGATAAGCGATTTTCATTGTTAATATACTGGGCAATTGCAGTCATTTCTGACACAGAGCCGCAATAATCAATACTGAGTAAATTCGCATAAGCCTGATTTTTTCCGCTTACCTGAATGGGAGGATAAGGTAAATCCATCATAATCGGCTTTACGCCGGAAAAGCTGCAGGTATTGGACAGGGGTTGCACTCTTTCTTCCATAAAACTTCTCCTAATATATCTTTCTATGATAATATATCGGAATTTTATGATGATGTGCATGTTTTATATCCCTGCTTCATTCCCAAAGTTTATTCTTTATCTTACTCCAAACCTTCTTAAGAATTTCTTTCCCACAAACTGCAACAGTCTGTCTGCCAAAAAGCCAATAATACCAAGGGTAAAGATACCAATGAATATCCAGTCCGTCTTATAATAAAGTCTGGAAGTGTATATCAAATATCCGATACCTTCCGATGCCGCCAACATTTCTGCTGCTACAATACAGATAATGGCTCCGCTCAGGCCCAACCGCACACCGATAAAAATATTGGGGACAGCAGAGGGCACTATCACGCTGAAAAAGGTCTTAATTCCAGCCGCTCCCAAAGACTGGGCTGCCTCTACCAATGCACGATCCACCGTTCTTACTCCGGCAACCGTGTTAATCATAACCGGGAATATTACCGCATAAAAGATAAGTGCCACCTTAGATGTTTCTCCAACACCAAACCACATTAAAAACAATGTAATAAAACCAATCGCCGGTACAAACCGAAAAAAGTTCAAAAATGGTTCAAAAACAAGACCGATTTTCTTAAAATGTCCAATGCACAATCCTGCCGGAACTGCAAACACGATTCCCAAAAGCCACCCTTTTAATACACGCTGCATACTAACTAAAATATCCCGGCCAAGATCACCGCTTGTTATCAGACCTCCTGCTCCTGAAAAGGTGGTAAATGGTCCCGGCAGAAAATCGTCACTGTAAAACAAAGAACCGAACTGCCAGATTGCCAGCAAAAGTATCCATGTAATAATACCACATTTTAAAATGGCTCCTGCGATTGCCTTTCCCGCATTTTTTTCTTTCTTCATCCTGATGCTCCTTTTCTCCACATATTTCGGAAAATTTTCCCTCTCAAAACCATACTAAATGTAAAACATATCATTCTCCTGCAAACCCTCGTTCTGTAAAAGATGGGCTTCGTCTTCATCCACCACATACAGCTGATATACAATTACCTCTACCTTCTCACCCTTTTTAAAGGGTTCCTCTTCAAAGGACTGAATCGCTTTCAGCTGTATCCCATTTACATTTACCAAAAGCTCCAGGCAGTTTCCGCGAAATGCAATGCTTTCCACTACACCTTCCGCATACAGACTCTGATACTGCTTTACGCTGTCATACTTTACTACCTTTACAAATTCCGGACGGACGATTGCCTGATGACTGCCATGATAGATCCGGAATCCCTTTAATCTGTCATAATCCGTCAGTACCGTGGATTCTCCGATAAACTGTGCCACAAACGGTGTTTTGGGATTTTTATAGATTTCCGTTGGTTTCCCCATTTGTTCTACCCTTCCCAGATTGGTGACGATAATCTCATCCGCCACTTCCACCGCTTCATCCTGATCGTGGGTTACAAAAATGCTGGTAATGCCGATTTTTTCAATCATTTCTTTCAGCCAGCTTCGCAGCTCCTTTCTTACCTTTGCATCGATCGCTGCAAAAGGTTCATCCAGCAACAGTACCTGCGGATTCGGCGCCAAAGCTCTTGCAAATGCTACACGTTGTCTCTGACCGCCGGAAAGCTGACTGGGATAACGTTTTTCCAGTCCTGGAAGTCCTACCAGTTCCAAAAGCTGCGTAACCCGCTTTTTGATAGATTCCTTATCCGCTTTTCGTATCTTTAATCCATATGCAATGTTATCAAAGACATTAAGATATGGAAAAAGTGCATAGTTCTGAAAAACAAAACCAATTTCTCTGTCTTTTACAGGAACCTCATTGACACATTTTCCATCAATGTAAATATCTCCCTCATCCTGGTGTTCCAGACCCGCTATCATACGAAGAATTGTTGTTTTTCCACTTCCGCTTGGTCCTAAAAGCGCAATTAACTTTCCTTTTTCAATACCAAAATTCACATTATCAGACGCCTTGTAATCTCCAAATGTTTTGTTAATATTTTTTAATTCTATGTACATAGCCAGCCTCCTTCTCCTCTAACTGTACTTACTGAATTTCACGTACTACCGGCGGTTTCCACTGACCCGTAATTACCTCTTCCCTGGTCAGATAGATACGCAGCACCAGATTAAATGCTTCCTTCCCGGAGGGAAGCCAGTTCGTAACGAATTCCTCTTTTGGTCTTTCCTGTTGAATGAGAATGTCAATGCTTCCGTCTGCATTTTCTTTCAGAACATCCCGGTCATTGATTCCATAACGGTGGATCTCATTTTCCACCAGATAGCGTTCTTTGCTGTCATATAGAGTGATAGACCAGAAGCCATGCTCACGAACCGGCGGAAGCTGTCCCTTTTCAAAATGAATCTGATAACGTTTTCTACCCTCCAGCGGATTTCCCTTCCCATCTACATAAATAGAAGGATAAACGCACATTGTTACCGGATTTGCCCCTAATCCATTCCGCGCGACATTGGCACGCAGCAGATAATCCGTCTTGTAAATGCCAATCGCAGAATTCGGATAGCTCCAGTAGTTGATCTTATTTCCTTCTTTCAGACCTCTGTTGGTTTCCTCAAGAAATGCCTGCTTTATTTCCCCTTCTAATGCTCTTACCTCTTTCTCACTGGTGAAAATTTCTCCCTTGCCTATGCCATAAACTTTCCACTGCTCCAACTTATCCTCCGGCGCATATTTATCCGGATTCCCCTCTGATAATTCATTGAAAATCGTAAAGAATTCTTCTAAGGACAAACTGGTAATTTTTTCAATGGGCTTAAATACAAACTCCGGATGATAGGAGGTGTAAACGATTTCCTGCTTTGCATTTCCGTAGGTTTTAAACTGGAGTTTACTCTGAATCTCTTTTACTGCTTCAATATCATCATTTCCATAAATAATGGTACGGACGATTGCCCAGTTTTTATTGGTCGGAAGTGCAATCTGCAGATAGCCCTCGGGAACTTCCCCGGTAAAATCCGGTCCTGTAATCAGGTAACGTGCTGCTTCATTGCCGTCCCCGCCAGTGCCGATAATATTTTCGCAGTTCGTGTAAGCATCTAAAAAAGCAATGGATACGTAACGGTCCAGCTTCGGTTTTTCCAGTATTAGGGCACCCTCGCTTAAATCAAGCCAGCCTTGCGAGTAGACGGTATCAATATTCGGCGCTACTACATGCTTAAAGGAAGCGTCTGCCAATGCTGTGGTATGTGAGAACATATTTGTTTTTAAGGTGTTCTTTCCATCTCTGGAAGGATTTAGGGAAACCCTTCTTGTCAACTCAAGAATTACTGCCGGGTAAGCATATACATATGCCTCAAAAATCTCCTGAAATACCTTTTTATTATGAAATGCCATCTTTCATTCTCCTCTTTTCTTTTTTATTTTTCCAAACAATTACAAAACACTTTTGAAATCTCTTGTCTTATTTTTTAATATGCTACGTCATTCGGAAACAACTTTTCCAAAATGGCGGTATCTACAAAGTCTTTGATTTCGTAATCCTTTTCAAAAAGTCCGGCATCCAATGCCCATTCTTTAATTCCATTCAAATGTTCTATCGAGTCCTGTTTGAAATCCAAAAGTAACTGGTTTGATTCCAGATTCTGAAGTATCTGTTCCTGTGGAATCCCTGTTTTTTCCTCAATAATTTCTGCTGCTTTCTCCTGGTTTGCCTGTACCCACTCCTCTGTTTCTTTGACTGCGGAAAGGAAATTCTCCAGGATATCTGCATGGTTCTTCATATAGGAATCCGATGAGACGTAGTAGGCATCTACGGAAATCCCCAAATCATCCATCGTCAGAAATTCCTTCATCCCTGCCTCTTCCAGTTTTTTCGCTGTTGCACCTGCCGTCCAAAATGCCACCGCATCTCCGCTTTCCAAAACACTTAATACAGTTTGACCACTGTCAACATTTACAATTCTCTGGTCTTCTTTTTTAATATTTGCTTTCTCATAAGTAAGTGAATTATAGTAATCCAGAATTGTACCTGGCATCGTTGCAAATCCTTTACCCGCCAAATCTTCCAGCTTCGTTACCTCATCGGGATTCACATACAGGTTATAGCTTTTTGCTGTGGTGTATCTTCCGATGATACGGATATTGAAATTCTCCTGCGTATTTCCAATACGGTTGATACCTGCAAAATCTGCAATCATTCCTATGTCCGACTGACCCGTTACAATGGCATCTACGGTGTTGATTCCTGCCGCAAACTCTGTAATCGCAAGGTTGATTCCATACTTTTCAAAAATCCCCTGCTCCTGTCCGGCTACCGCAAGGTACTGATCCGGACCTCCGGTAAATACACCTAACCGAACCTTTTCTAAAGCCCCTTCTTCTGAAGTCTGATTTTCCTCTGCATTTGCTCCGGTATTCTTTGTATCCTTACTGTCTGCGCACCCTGCTGCACCAACGGTAAGTCCCAAAATCAATAATAGTGATAGTATTTTCTTTTTCATAATCTGCTTTCCCCCTATCTGTCTATAATGTGAAACTGCGAATATTCTGATAAATCTACTACATAAGATTCTATTCTTTCCAGAACATCGTATATATTCGTATCTACGTTATCCTTCACACTGCTTAGATTTTTTTTAATCAATGCATAGAGCAACTCCTTCGGTGCACGCACATAAGGAAGCTTCTGGCTGGTATCTCCCGCATAAATCAAAAGGCTGCCTGCATACAGATGAAGTACAAACGTTTCCTTTGCCGTCTTTCCTTCTGCAATCTGCAGATGAAACTTGATATCTTCCTCTGCGGCTTTTTCTCCGTCTATTACAATACCGAGATAACCAAGCGCCAGTCTTGGTGTCATTCTGTCAATGATACTTCCTTTAAGGGATGCCACTGATTTTTTGTTTACCTGTGGTGTTCCTGTACGAAGTTCCTCAGCGCCAACAAGATATGCATTTCTCCAAATAGACGATTCTGCCTGATACCCCAACTGTTCCAGGGCATCCGCACACAAAAACCGCGCCTGCTCATTTTCAGGATTTACAAGTACTACATAATTTGCTGCTGTAGCTGCCCACTGGTAATTTCCCTTTTCAAAATCCTGCCATGCTTTTTCCAATACCAGTTCCTCCGAGCCTACATATTCTACGACTTTTCGTGCTGTTTCTACCTCGGTTAATGGGTGAAGCGTTACCGGATTTGCATTATAATACCCAAGATACCTTTGATATACTGCCTTCGCATTTACTTCAACACTTCCATAGTAAGGACGGATATACCATGCTTCCTGAAGTTTCTGAGGAAGCTTTATTCTATGGGCGATTTCATTTTGCGTGTATCCCTGATTTGCATATAACAGCGTCTGGTCATGAATATATTTATAGATAGCTGCTGTATTCCTCAGGTATTCTTTTACTGCCTCCGGATTCTCTTTCGTATTCCAGTGAGGCCAATGGTGGGATTGAAAAACCACATCCGCTTTATCCCCGTATTTTTCCAGTGCTTCTATCGTAAAGTCTGACCAGATACTGGAATCTCTTACCTTCGCACCCCGGATGGGATAAAAATTATGTAAAGTACTGGTACAATTTTCCGCTGCCCAAAAGGCTTTATATTCCGGAAAATAATTATTCATTTCTGCGGGAGCCTCTGTCCCCGGTGTCAATTGAAATTCCACAGTAAGACCATCAATAACAAGCGTCTGATTTTCTTTTATCTCATAAGTAGGTCGAATATAAGAAGACGTTCCCGCCGCCACGTTTCCTGCCAAACCAAGCCCGGCTGAAACCACTGATTTTATACCAGGATGTTTTCCATATGCAAACTGATACCTCCCTCTTCTGCTCATTGCTGTTCCAGCATAAATAGATTCGCTCACACTTTCTTCATCAAATCCCTCTGGCACATAAATTGGGATTTTCCCCTGTGATGGTTCTCCTACTTCCTCTTCCTTCACGATTCCTGCCACTCCGCCATAGTGATCTGCATGAGAATGACTGATGATTACCGCACGTATATGGTCCCGGATATTCTCACCGATTCCCTGTTCTGCAAATGCCAGTGCTGCTCTTGCACTTTCCACCAAAGTTCCTGTATCCAGAACAATAAAGCCAGTCCTGGAACGTACAAATGTGATATTCGCAAGATCAAATCCTCTTACCTGAAAAATTTTATCTTTCACTACCCAAAATAATCCTGCTCTGAAATTAGACTTGGCGTTCAGCCACAGGCTGGGGTTAATGGTATCCGGAACTGCTTCTTCCTTCAAAAATTCGTAGTTTTCCAGATTCCAGATCTCTTTTCCCTCTTTATTATATATTTTCTTATCCCTTGTCTTACTTATATTATGGGACTGTGCCAGCTCCAACTCGCTGTTGGCTGCATTTGTAATATCAATTCCCAATGCATCTGCAAATTTTCTTTGATAATCTTGGGTATATTTACTTGCCTCTTTGGGCTGATTGTTTAATTTCTTCATAACGAACCTCCTGCACTGAATGCTAATTACCAACCTCTGTTGGAAACAGCTCCTTTAACAATGTTGTATCTGCATAATCTGTGATTTCAAAATCCTGATCAAAAATTCCATTTTCCAGCGCCCAATTTTTAATGCTACTCAGATGTTTGATAGTATCCTGATTAAAATCTAATGTCAGTGTAATTGACTTTAAACTTTGCTGAAATTGTTCTGATGGAATTCCTGTTTTTTCTTTTACAACCTGAGCTGCTTTTTCCGGATTTTTCTCAATCCATCCTTGTGCTTCTTTTACTGCCTGTAAAAAGTTCTTGATCGTCTCTGTATTTCCTTTTATGTATTCTGCTGATGTGACAAAATATTGTTCTGTCTGCAGTCCTAATTCATCCAAATCAATCAGTGTCTTCATGCCTGCTTCTTCCATTTTCCTGGCATTGGCTCCGGATGCCCAAAAAGCTACTCCCTGACCACTTGTCATGACTCCTAATGCTGCCTGAGCACTATCCACATTTACAACCTTTTGCTCATCCGCAGGAATACCAGCAGCTTCATATGTTTGGGCATTCCAATAATCCCACACCGTACCAGGTAATGTTACTACACCTTTTCCGGATAAATCTTCCAGCTTTGTAACCTCCTTTGGATTAACATACAGATGACTTGCATTGGAAGATACAAATCTGGCAAGCATACGCAGCTGTGTATTTTCCTGCGTATTCCCCAGACGATTGACTGCTGCATAATCTGCCAGGAATCCAATGTCTGACTGATTTGTTACAATGGCATCCACTGTATTGACCCCGGCAGCAAACTCTGTAACTTCAAGCTGAATTCCATATTTCTCAAAAATTCCTTCCTCCAGCCCTGCTTCTACGATCCAGTGATCTATATTTCCTGTCATCACTCCCAATCGAATGGTTTCTGCTTCGCCCTGGGATGTTTTTTCTACATTATGACCCTTTGTTCCACATCCGATCATCCCGGTTATAAGTCCTGCTAATATTAAAATGGATATCACTCTCTTTTTCATAATAATCCTCCTCTTTTTGTTTCAACACATTGACTCTGCGTCTTGCCTGATGTATTTATACTACTTTTTCAATAGGATTACTATAGTATTTTTTGTAAACGTTTACTTCCAACTTTCAATTTTCTCCAAAAAACTCTCTTTTTCTAACTTTTAACCATCTTTATTGTGACTTATATTTCCAAAAATCGTGTTTCCGTGTAAACGTATACACTCTGTATTTTCTGCTCCTTTTTAATGTTTTTCTGTCCGTTTTTCTGCGCTTTTTTCGTTTATTATATTGTTTTTGTGTAAACCTTTTCACAAAAGCAAAAAAAATCAGAGATATTCTATCCTCATAAAATACCTCTGATATGTTCTATTTTTCTTAAATATAATATTCCACCCGCATGCTGTTTTCCACGGAGGAACAGCTTTCCCGCACAATCAGTTTTCCTTCCAGCTCGATTCGGACGATTCCCTTATGTCCTCCGCCCAGACGATCCAAAAGCAGGTATATTGCAAATTTTCCCATCTCTTCCTTGGGCAGACTTACTGTAGTAAGCATTGGCTTCGTATACTGCGCCTCTTCAATGTCATCACTGGCAATGATCGACGGCATGTAATATCGGTTTCTATACCTGCTCAAACACTTTAACATACCAATTGCAATCATATCATTGGCACAATAAATAGCTGTCGGGGCATCCGCCCTCTGAATCAGCTTTTCCATTACCTCATAGCCTTCCGCTTCTGTATGTTCTGTCTCAATTACATTATGAATATCCATACTGATATTGTACTTAAACAAGGTCTCCTGATATCCTTTGTATCTGGACTCATTATGACAGTCACCCACATATCCAATCTTCCTATGTCCAAGCTGAATCAGATACTCTACTGCCGTGGCCGCAATTCTTCTTCCATCGCAGAGAACTTCATCCACCTTATAATTGGTAGAATTCCGATTCACGGAAACGAGACCTTTATATCTTGCTGTCAGCTTTTTCAGCACCTCATCATTACATTTTCCAATCACAATCAGACCATCGCTTTGTGTCTCTCCCTGCCGCATCATCTCTTCAAAGACTTTGTCTATATTTTCTATCCTGCACTTCCTGTCATTGGAAAATAAGGGTTGGTGCCACACATTTACAAGAATACATCGTTTCCTGTGTATCTCCCCCTCAATAATCCGCAGCAGTTCACTGAAGAACGGATCTGCCTGTGTACTTTCTGTACGCGTCATCAGGATATCAATATAATATATTTTAGAGTTCTCGTCTGACACGCCCATCTTCAGATTTCTGGCGGCTTCATTCGGCATATAATTCAACTCACGGGCTATCTGCCATATTCTGTCGCGAAGCGATTCTGAAGAACATTTATAATTAGGATTATTTAAGACCCGGGATACTGTCGCAGTAGATACCCCGGCTTTCTCTGCTATTTTTTTTATTGACAAAATCTCACCTCATTCTTTTTCCTATTTTTTCTATATGTTATTAGGATAATAGAATGTTTTTCTCGTTTTGTCAAGTGCCTTCTCTACATCTTAAGAGAACTTTTCCTGTATATCAGCAGCAAGAAGAAAATGTCAGTTTACAAGAAAGCAGACCTCCGTAATCTTACGCTGCACTATCATTTCTCAGAACATCAGCCAGGCTGCAGCTCAACACCCTTTTCCCACCAATATAATAAGCCAAAGAAACAAAGCCAAAAATAACCAGACTAAATACCAAAATTGGTACAATTGGAGCTTTCACCAGAAATTCCATAGGATTCAAATAACTTGCTGTTATCATGAAAGCAACAAATCCCGCTGTGAGCGGTATTGTAATTATCAGCGGACGGCCTGCGATAATCAATGCCTCAATACAGAACATCTTCCGCATACTTTCCGGTGTCATGCCAACAGACATATACTGTGCAAATTCCTTCTTTCTCTGACGCAGGAACCCGGAAGTATTCGAAAATACATTGGCAATCCCAATAACAGCAAGCAGGCAGCAGAATGACCCTAAAATCAACAGGAAGCCTTTCTTCATCGTATTGTCTGTTTCCTTTTCCTGAATGCGGTTCTCACTTTCTATGGTATATTTTCCACCTGCAACCTGCAATATATCTGCTTCTAACGCATTTAATTCTGTAAGGGTTATCCCATCTTCGGCAAGTATCCGAATATAGGTATCTTCCTCCGTATTTCTGATTTGTCCGGAAATTTCATTCCATACAGACAGCGGAATAAACTGTACAAGAGCATAGTTATCATATTCTTCTCTCAAAACCGGAACTTCCTGCGTATAGGAAAGTACCGGAATTTCCACGGTCTGTTCCCCTTGCCCTGTATTCTGCAAAATAATCGAATTTAGCCTCTCCCTGACAAATGGAACGTACTCCTTATAGCGGAAATTACTGTTTACACTGTCCCAAATACGGTTCAATACAATACTTCCATTAAGTTCCGGCATAATGCCGATCTGCTCACAATAGTCCAAGAAGCTCCTATCATCCATAATAATAATCGGAGCCTGTACCAGATAAAAACCTTCTCCTGAGGCGACAGAAGTTCCCGCCACGGTTTCCAAACCGCCTAACGCATTCACTTCATCACTGACACTGGCTTCTGAAACGGAACATACCGCTGCCGCCTTCTGATACAAAACACTGCTCTGAACCCCCTGTAATTCCCTGAGTTCTTCCATCTGCCCCAAACGCCCGATCCCTGTATCTTTTACCGTTACCATCACGTCCCAGACGTCCTGATACCTTTCGAAATAGGTATGATTCGTGCTGATACCGGATAATGTAAAAAAGCACAGCATGACTGTAAATCCTAAAAAGGAACATGTTAATGACAGGGTAGACGTTCGAAGGGCCTTTTTCTGTGCTTTCAGTGCATTTCCAGCCAGTTCACCCTCTATTCCAAACAACAGTGACAGGATATGAGAATTCTTTTTTCTTTTTAACCTCAATCCACCCGTCCCCCGTATCGCCTCAAGCGGCGTTAATTTACTCAATTTTCTCGCTGGTAACCAGGCGGAAGCCAGCACAGTCAGAATGGATACCAGGATAGTAACAATAAATACCATAGGATGATACTGAAAAACAATGTCATGTCGTCCGGCCACGCCCGCCGCTAATAAATTCATTGCATACGTCATTCCAAAGCTAAGGGCAATTCCAACAAAATTACCAATCAGAATCGGAACCACACAAAGCACTGTTGCCTCCTGCATCAAACAGATACGAATCTGCCCCGGTGTGGCTCCAATGCTGGAAAAAATTCCGAACTGGTGAACTCTCGCATACATGGATACAGCAAAGGAATTGTGAATAATCAAGATCAGAGACAATGACACAATCATCAATATGACCAGATAAAATGCCATCAAAAGCGGCGGTTCCTCATCCTTGGGATCATGGATCATATACCGGGATAAAAGCAGTTCATGATAGGAGGCTGCACTGTCCTCTAAACCAAGTTTCTCTATCATCAATGGCATATCCTGATAAATAGTCCTGATATTTTGAAAATATACATCAACCACAAGTTCCGGTTTTTCGGATAATTTCTCATTGACAACTGCCTTTTCCACATTCGCAAAATTCTGTATCACGTACAGAGCATCCTCATCTATTTCTCCGGTAATGCGCCCCTGCCAGCCACCTTCTTCCAAAATAATCTGTTCTACCTCATACGTCCAGAAATTGAAAAACAGACTGCACAATAAAGACAGAAACAGTGCGGAAATAAAAGCAGCTACCATAATGGATACACTGGAGGCACGATTTTTCTTAATAAAGCTTGCTGAATAATCCTTCCACATTCTAATTACCCCCATTGCTCCTAAAGAATACTTTTCTGCCACTCAATAGTTCCATGGGAATGATCGCTGATTATGCGCCCGTCCTCTATCGTTATAATACGATCTGCTTCCAGCGCAATCCTCTCATCATGGGTAATCAGTAAGATAGTCTGATTCAGATTCCGGTTTGACAATTTCAACATGTCAATGATTTCCTTCGAATTCTTCTGATCCAGATTCCCGGTAGGCTCATCTGCAAGCAGCAAAGCCGGACGATAAATTAAGGATCTGGCTATTGCCGCCCTCTGCTGCTGTCCGCCGGATAATTGGTTCGGCAGAGACTCCAGCTTATCCCCAATCCCCAATGTATTTACCACCTGTTCAAAGTACTCCTGATTCGGCTTCTTTTTATCCAGCAGAAGCGGCATCAGAATGTTCTTTCGGATGGTGAGTGTGGGAATCAAGTTGTAAAACTGATAAACCAACCCCACCTTTCTGCGCCGGAAGATTGCCGACTGTGTCTGGTTCATGGTGGAAATATCTGTTCCCCCTATTACAACTTTTCCTTCTGTCGGCTGATCCACGCTCCCTAAAATATGTAAAAGCGTAGATTTTCCTGAACCAGACGCGCCTACAATGGCAACAAATTCTCCTTTTTCCACAGACAAGTCAATCCTGTCTAATGCAGTAACCTGATTATTTCCGGAGCCATATACCTTTCTGACACCTTCGCATTTTAGTATTTCCATGACGTTCTCTCCTTCTTGTTATAGGCTTCCCGTAAGAAAAATATCCTCCCTACAAATCACATGATGTAGGGGTCAAAAGGTATTTTGACCCCTATGATAGGCAATTACGAAACTCTTCCGGCGCCGATTCAGAGATTCGTGATTGTCTACACATTATTATAACAAGGGAAAGTGACATCTCAGTGACTATACACCCTTATTTCAAAACAAGCCCCGCCTTCTGGCAGGTTACGGGCGGTGATATTGCCATTCTGCATCTCAAAAATGGAACGTGCAAGGGATAATCCAATTCCTATTCCATTTTCGTCAGCATCCTTTCCATGGTAAAACCGTTCAAAAAGATGTGGGATATCCTCCGCCTGAAAGCCTTCACCATCATCCCATATTAAAATCTCCGCATAAAGAGGGTTACCAGAATAGCTGCAATGTATCGTTCCCCCTTGCCCGGAATGCTCCATGCAATTTTTCATCAAATTCATAAGGGCTTCCATTGTCCATTCCATATCTCCGTAAATCTCAATACACCCATTATCCGGAATTTCCACAGAAATATTCGCTTTCAGCAACAGGTCATTTAAGTTTTCTGCAGCAAGGTTCAGAACGGTGTAAACATCCACCTGTGCATATTCTAACTGTAAGGTACCGGCATCAATCTTGGAAAGTGTCAGAAGCGATTCCTCTAATCGGTTCAGCCATTCCAACTGCCTTTCAATCTGTTTCCCATAAACATTTGGCATTGTATTCTTCATAAGCTGCAAAGAAAGAGAGGCAGCAGTAATCGGTGTCTTTAGCTGGTGAGCAATGTTTGCAAGATTGTCCGCAAAATTCACCTTTGCCCGTACTGCAGCCTCCCTTGTCTGATACAAAGAGGTAACCGTCTTATACATTTCATCCTGGAGATGGGAAAATCCGTCCTCTTTGGTCTGAATAATCGTTCCGACAGTACCAACATTGACCTGCTCCAGATAGTTCGTCAACTCTGCTATCCTCATTTGGTTATACTTATTCAGATACCATACAGCAAACAGAAATCCGCAGATCACCAGAAACATCAGAACTATGGAGGGAATAAAAAACCTCCACTGAACCCCTTCACAAAACTCATTTCCCCGATACCCATACTGCATCAGAAACTGATTCCCCGTAACGTCCTGCCCTGTCAACGTTTGGTATTCTTTCAGCGCAGAAAGCACCTGTGCCTCTGCTTCCGGATAATTCCCTGTGATAACCTCACAGAATTTAGAAATATGTGCAAAAGCCGCCTGCCGATACTCATGCATCCAGAACACAGACGTGCATATTACGCTGACAACACACACCAGCACTGGCAGCAGAACCGCGCACCTTTGTTTCTTCCTCTCCGTCATATGCTTTCCTCCATCCGATATCCAAAGCTGCGTATGGTTTTCAGACAGGAGGGATTGTGTAGTTTCTCCCGCAGACGTTTCATGGTAACCGTCAATGTATTATCATTCACATAATTTCCGTTACTGTCCCATATTTGCTCCAACAGCTGCCCTCTGGTGACTGTTTTCCCTTTATTTTCCATCAGTAACAAAAGCAGCTGATATTCCGACTGGCTTAACAAAACTTCTTCCTGATCACAAAAAACGGACATTTTATCTGTGTCCAGCGAAAGATGATCGCAGAAAAGCTGTGTTTCCTTTGTCTGTCCACTCCGGCGCAGTAATGCAAGGATACGGGAATACAGCACCTCCAGCTCAAAGGGCTTTACCACATAATCATCTGCACCATCCTGAAATCCCTGCACAATGTCCGCTGTCTCTCCCCTGACTGTCAAATAAAGAACCGGAAGCTGATTCCCCCATAGACGGCGAATCCATCTGCACAATTCATCTCCATTTCCATCCGGCATATTCCTATCCACCAAAAGGAGTGCCGGACGTTTTTGCAATAATGCTTTTTTCATATCAGCAATACGATCAAATACAGCTACCTCCATCTGCCGGATTTCCAGATATGTTTTTACATTTTGCGCAATGTCTGGATCATCCTCGACATAATATATCTCAACCATTGCTGTCCTCCTTTTACTGTGTGAAAATACTTCTCTCTTTTGCATTTTGGTATGTCACATAGATATGGGCAATGCCAAAGACAACTCCGCTTATGATCAAGAGAACATGCCTCAGAGTGACTCCGCTGAGCACAAACATACATACTGGTAAAACAGCAAGGATCATCGCTTTCCCAAAACCCTGTTTATGAAAATAGAACATCCAGACAATCCAGTATACCAACAGCAAACATACATTTCCAAAACTATACAGCAGAAATGCTCCTACAGAAGAAAAGCCAAACTCTGCAATTCCTATATTAAAAACCATTAAAAACATAGATGCATATCTGCCGGTCTGTTCCAGAATATTGATACCTTTATTTTTGCATTTGTTTTCCTGCTCACGAAACTTAAACGCATAAATAACATTGGGAATCAGCAGCAATACCACCAGAAACAGACCAAAAAGATTTATCCAGTCAGGTCCTGTTTTCCCTGCCATAAAAATGGATGTCGGACCATCCGCACCTCCGGTAACACTATAATGCATTCTTTTCACCGCCTTTCAAGTTCAGTCTGTTTCTTTCCTGACCTTTGTCAGGAACTCCTCATAGCTTATCTTACCTAATCCAAAGTCCAGCATTTCCAAATACATTTTTTCACCTTCTGTATATGGTTTATTCATACAAATATTCAGCAATTCCATCTCATTTTCTATAGGATTTAACACATTTTCTCTTTTCAAAAAAGCCTTATAATATCGTACGCCAAATTTTCTTTGTGAAATTGCATCTATATGAATTCCATCCGGATTTGATGTTAATCCTTCTGCTGTTACAAAATAGCTATGTTTCTGCTCCTTGGCGAATCTTAATAATTCACGATTTACCAGGTCATATTCTGTACAGTTCAATCCAAAACCTGATTTTCCCAAAAAGTCACCTAATCCTCCCATAATGAAAGGTACTTCTGGTGCCTTCAGTTCCTTTCGCAATGTTTCCACAATTACTTGTAATTTTTCATAATATGTCTGATAATTTCCCCCATGACTGTCATTTTCCCCCTGATGCCATAAAATTCCGATCAGTTCGGTATCCTCCATGGCAAATTTCGCCTGACAGACCGCATGCTTAAAAATGCTTTTATCTATAGCCCAATCATCCAAAGAACTTCCGTCTTCTGCACATGGAATCAATCCAATTTTCTCTTCTTTATTTTCCATACACCACATTGCAGCAAATGAACCTGCAAGTCCAACACCTGCAACCGGCCTGTCATAGTTAATTGGCTCTGTCATCATTTGCCATCTTCCATTACGAAGCATTTGAATTCTTTCATTACAAATCATCGGCACTTCATTGATAAATCCTCGTCCAGCCATGTTGGACTGTCCGATCATTAAAACAGATTTCATCACATTTCTCCTTATTTTTCAAACTTGAATTTCTCCGGACCATTCACGAAAAGCCCTCCACCAAAGGCTTTACCAGAACTTTTTACAACCATTTGTTCCCATCACTTTTTGGTTTTCTTCTTCGCTTCCGGCAGTTCTTTATACATTTCATTCAGAACTTCTGTCATAAGTTCTGTGTTCTCCACATCCTCTACGACCACCATCAATGTTTTGGAACCTTCGTACGGATATGCCCTGTCTGCATCCGGCATCAATCGAAGTGCAGACTCCGTTGGTTTTAAAAACAGGCAGTTATCACAGATGTTCCCTACAAGCTTATCCTGATAATAGACAAGATATTCTCCCATCATTTTTCTGGTGGACACGTCACCGATGCTCCGAAGAGTTTCTACAATATAATCATGAAATTCTCTTGATGTTGCCATCTACTCACCCTCCTTATGAAAACTCGTGTACCCGGGGCTCAAAGCCCCGAAAACACTGAACTTTTACTTCGGG
>OLZF01001466.1_pt1 | contig 16528 bp, 12 predicted proteins | sample 1674391 | NCBI WGS metagenome assembly OLZF01 (sample SAMEA103958166, study PRJEB25191) | human gut metagenome | biome: human-associated habitat [ENVO:00009003]; feature: intestine environment [ENVO:2100002]; material: feces | place: Germany | collected 2013/2015
AAATAATTTGAAAGGAGTTTTTTATTATGATTAGTGAATTAGCAGCATTTGCAGGCGGTGTGCTGTTTGGTACGGCAGGAGTTAAGGCTTTGGGAAGCAAGGATGCAAAAAAAGCATATGCTCACACTGCGGCTTTTGGTTTGAGAGTTAAAGACTCTGTGATGAAAGCAGTAACAGAGGTTAAAGAAAACGCAAACGATATTTTGGCAGAGGCTAAAGAAATTAACGAGAAAAAAGCAGCCGAAGCACAGGAAAAAGCAGAACAGAGCGTTATTGAAAACGCCGCTGTTGCAAACGCATAAATTATCAAAAGGCTGTCAAATTGGCAGCCTTTTAGCAATTCGAGGTAAATATTATGAAATGTCAAATCTTGCACGAAACAAAAAACAGAATGAGAGTGCATTTTTGCAAAGAAAATATGACAATTGAAGAAGCGGACAAGGCAGATGCTTACTTGAAATCAATCAGCGGAATTGATGATGTTACAGTTTATGAAAGAACCTGCGACTTGATTATTTATTATTCTTTTGACAGGAGCGAACTGATTGAAATTCTTGCTCACTTCAGCTTTGAAAATGATGAAGTGAAAAACATTGAGATTGTCGGCACAGCAAGGCTTGTTCAGCGTGAATATGAAGAAAAGCTTATTATGACAATTGCTTTGCGCTATTTCAGAAAAATATTTTATCCTTTACCTTTAAGAATTGCGCTTGCTTATATTAAATCTATAAAATATATTTTAAAGGCATTGAAGTCGCTTGCCAAAGGACAGCTGAACGTTTCGGTTCTTGATGCTGTTGCAATTACGGTTTCGCTTATAAGAGGTGATTTCGAAACGGCTTCAAGCGTTATGTTTTTACTCAAAATCGGTGAAATTCTTGAAGAGTGGACCCACAAAAAATCTGTCAGTGACCTTGCAAACACAATGTCGCTCGGAATTGAAAAAGTGTGGTTAAAGAATAAAAATGATGAAGAGGTTTTAGTTTCTACAAACAAGGTTAATGTAGGCGACAAAATTGTTCTGCGCACAAGCAATATGATACCGCTTGACGGTGAGGTTATCGACGGCGGTGTAACGGTTAACCAATCAGCTATTACGGGCGAAAGTGTTGCCGTGAACAAAACGGTGGGTTCTCGTGTGTATGCCGGCACGGTTGTTGAAAGCGGCGAGTGTATTATAAAAGTTACGCAGATTAACGGTCAGGGCAAATACGACAGAATTGTAAAAATGATTGAAGATTCGGAAAAGCTGAAATCATCACTTGAAAGCAAAGCATCAAACCTTGCGGACAGGCTTGTTCCGTTTAGTTTGTTCGGCACGATATTTACATATGCAATTACACGAAATGTAACAAGGGCGTTGTCTATTCTTATGGTGGATTATTCCTGTGCATTAAAACTTACAATGCCTGTTGCGGTTTTGTCTGCTATCAACGAATGCAGTAATTATAACGCAACCGTTAAAGGCGGAAAATATCTTGAAGCGCTCTCAAAGGCAAATGTTATTGTCTTTGACAAAACCGGAACGCTGACAAACGCACACCCGAAAGTTGCAGACATCATCACATTCGGCAACAAAGACAAGGCTGAAATGCTCAGACTTGCCGCTTGCCTTGAGGAACATTTCCCGCACTCGGTTGCAAATGCCGTTGTTAACGAAGCTAAGGCGAGAGGTCTTGACCACGAAGAACAGCATTCAAAGGTTGAATATATTGTAGCTCATGGAATTTCAAGCCTTGTCGGCGACGAAAAGGTTGTTATAGGCAGTTATCATTTCGTTTTTGAGGACGAAAACTGCACCGTGCCGCAAGATGAACAAGACAAATTCAATACAATACCAAACGAATATTCACAACTTTATATGGCAATCAACCGCACACTTGTTGCCGTAATTTGCATTGAGGACCCTATAAAAGATAATGTTAAGCAAACGCTTGACGATTTGAGGGCAAACGGCATAGATAAAATTGTTATGATGACCGGTGACAGTGAACGCACAGCAAAGGCTGTTGCAGAAAAATTGGGAATCGATGAATACCATGCAGAAGTTATGCCCGAGGACAAAGCTATGTTTATTGAAAAAATGCAAACTGACGGCAATTCTGTTATTATGGTGGGCGACGGCATAAATGATTCACCGGCATTGAGTAAAGCAGATGTCGGAATAGCAATAAGCTCAGGTGCTGCAATAGCAAGAGAAATTGCGGATATAACCGTTTCAAGCGATGACTTGAATTCTCTTGTAACACTTAAAGAAATAAGCAATCTTTTGATGGCAAGAATCCGATCGAATTACCGTTCTATTATATCGTTTAACACTGCGTTAATTGTGCTTGGCGTTGTTGGAATAATCCCTCCGACGACTTCGGCTTTTTTGCACAATGCTTCTACTCTTGCTTTTACGTTAAAGAGTATGACAAAACTGATGTAAATCCTGTTTTATTCGGAGATTCTGTCAAGTCTTTAAGGTGGAGATTTGCGAAGCAAATACTACCGTGACTTGACAGGTTGATATAATCTGCCACAAGGCTGGAAGTTTTACTTTCAGCCTATTTTTATGCCCGAATACTGCTTTTTATGGCGGTATTCGGGCACTTTTTCTTTGCCTCAAAATCTTGTGAGAGTTTTTGAGAGATTCTAAGAGACAGCAAATTTCAAAATTCCAAAGTCATTTTAGTGCGATTTAGGGCATTTATGACTGAGACTTTTGAGAGACATCGCTCAAATCAAAATCGTAACACGAATTGAAATGAGCAAAAAATTTGAGAGACATTTCAAGAAAAAAGAGGGATTAAAGTAATAAAACTTTAAACCCTCTTTTTTAAGTTTGCCCTTTTATATTGTTTATCCATCAAAAATGCAAAGGCAGATCCTTTTAATTGATATAGTGTTCAAGAAAGAACTTGAAAAAGTAATTGCAAACTCATTTGTTTTGCCAAACGCAGAGCAAATCTTTAGAGAAGCACTTACGCAAACTCGTGCCTCATTATCGTCTACGGCAAGAGACCACCTTTACAACACTACAATGAACAATCTTAAGTTGGTGCTTAATAGCAATGGTACTTTTTCAATAGAAATTGCAAAATAGAGAAATAAAGTAGTGTACTTTGCGTTTCAAACGACACCTCAGTGTATTGTGCCCACTTGAAAGAAATCATCGGGATTTTCATTTCGTCCGGAAAAGCGTTGAATCACACTGAGCACCAAACGCAGATTACCATTCACCATTTTTTCTCTTGCGGTTTCGTCTCTTTCGTGCATGGCTTTTAAAAGTTCTATCTTTTCTTTTTCTTTTAAACCTTGAGTTTTGCGGTATTTACGCCGCAAATTTCAACTTTACTATACTGCACATACATCTTCCTTTTTTAGTTGTTATGTACAGTCTGGCGCTATGTTTAGTATACCCCTCTTTTCGGTAAAATATAAGCTGTTTGAGAAAAATTCCCAACAAAAAACCGCCGTCTATAAGACAGCGGTTTTTACTATAATTGTTTAGGCTTTTTCATACATATCGGCAAGTTTCCTTGCAGACTCTGCCAAAAGCTTTACGCCCTCAAAGGCATTATTGCGATTGTATGCTTTCATAAATTGATCGGCCTCTAAGGTAAAATAGCCGTCATAGTGGATGGCTTTGAGTGCTTTCACAATTGGTTCAAAATCTATTTGCATCGAAAACGGAATTTGGTGAGAATCGTGGTGTAAATCGTTATCGTGTATATGTAGGGCTTGTAAACGGCTGCCGAGTTTTTCAATCATCTCTACGGCACTTGTATCTAAGCCGCGCATTTCGGCGTGTCCAAGGTCGAGACAGGCTACAAAATATGGGTCATTTATGGCATCCAAATGTGCATTAAAGCTTTCAGGGTTAGAACAAGCGGCAAACTTTGCTTCATTCTTTTGAACATTCCAATTCCACATATTTTCTGTTGCAATCTTTACGCCGTAGTCTTTGGCAAAGGGCAAAAGTTCTAAGAAGAACTCGGCATTTTCTTTGGGAGACTTAAGGTTATCCGGGTGAATGACGCAAATCTTGCCACCCGCTTCTGCGGTACATTCAATGGCACGCTGTAAATAAGGGCGAACATTTTTATGGAGTGACGGAAACGGTGCATGGGATTGATTGCAAACCACGCCGTTCTCTTCGCCAATCTGCTTTAAGTGCCTTGCAAATTTGAGATAATCATTCGTTACAAGCGCATATTTCTTTTTAAAAAGCCCCTCAAAAGGATTCATGCGTTTTTTCATATTAAACATGGAAAAATCCCACGCATCAAAACCGGCTTTTGCAATCATTTCAATGGTTTTTTCTTCGCCAACCACATCAACAATGGATTGAATTTCTGTAGAAGTTTTCAAAAAAATTCCCCTCTTTTCTAACTTTTTTCATTATATCAAGTTTAAGAAAAAAAGCAAGAATGAAAAAAGGCGCTGTAAAAAAACAGCCGAAATAAAATCCGGATACATCAACTTCTACAACAATTACCGTATTCAAACAAAAACAAAACTGATTCCGATCGAAAAACGAAATCAGTTTGTTGCTTAAAATTAAATTATTCTACCTTAGGCTCCTTTTTTGTACTGTCTGCACAATCTGGGGCAGTTCAACGACACTTCAAGTCCTCTTTTTTCGTATTATGCTTATTTCAACAGAGAAATAATATTTTTGGATACAATCTCAAAGCCTTGGGCGTTCAGATGCAGACCGTCATAGCAGTATTCTTTTGCAAGCCTGCCCTTTTCGTCGGACAGCACTTTTGTAAGGTCAAGCCATTGCACCTTACTGTCAAGAGCGATTTTGTGCAGTTCCTTGTTGATTGCCAAAATCTTTTTGTTACTGCGTTTGCCGACCATCTGCCTTGCAATGATTGACAAATGCGAATTAACAGGATAAATTGCCTGCAACACAATGTTAGTATTTGGGCAAAGTTTTTGCGTTCTTTGCAAAATTTCTTTTATATTATTCAAAGTGTACTCGGTCGAAAGTCCTAAGCCGATGTCATTCGTTCCGATTAAAATCACAAGATTTTTCGGGCTTATGTTCAAGGCGTTACATTCGAGCCTTTCCAACAATCTGTCGCTGTCAACGGCAAACAATCCCGCACCGATTGCGCCGCAAAATTCAGGCTTATCGGATATGAAAATCTTTGTGTTCAACCGCTTTTGCAACACTTTTTTCAAAAACATGTTTTCGGGCAGATGAAATAGTCCCCCTTGGCTTGCAACTAAACCTAAAAATCGCATAATTTTTAAGGCTTCTGCCCTGTTTTGGGCAGAAGCCTTTTTGCATATTTAATAAGATTTTCTTCTTCGTATAATATTAAATGTACCGGCTGCAAAATTGACAAAGAATTAACAGAATTTTCGTTGACACACATTATTCCTTACAGTATAATGAAAGCAAATATATCGCTTATAAAGGAAGTGACTTAATGACGAAAAAAATAACAGCAATATTGTTGGCATTGTGCATGGCAATCTCAATTTTGCCGATGAGCGTTCAGGCGGCATCAAAGCCGGATATTAAAGTCGGTGACTATGTTAAAATGGGCACGTATAACAATGCCTCGATTCTTTGGCGATGTGTAAGCATTGACGATAACGGACCGCTTATGCTTGCAGACAGAATTATTGACACCCTTGCATATGATGCCAAAACAAATGACAACAGCAGTTCAAAATCGCACAGCAGAAGCTATAAGCGTGATGATTACGGTTCTAACTATTGGAAAGACAGCAATATGCGTTCTTGGTTAAATTCGACCGCAGCTGAAGGCAAAGTCGATTGGCTTTGCGGCAACCCTCCGAAAGACGGATATGTAAGCGGTGTGGGAGCGTACAACGAAAAAGCGGGTTTTCTCAACGCTTTTTCAAAATCTGAAATTGCGGCAATGAAAACCGTTACCCAGCGTTCTCTCGTTTCTCATCCCGAATACAACAAGGGCATAGTTAACGGAGACGCAAATTCGGATTTGTTATATTATACCGATATTTCATATGCGGCAATAAATTACGATAGTGCGTATTTTGAAACCACAACCGAAAAGGTATTCCTTCTTGATGTTAAGCAAGCAAATGCCGTATGGAAAAATCTCAACGGCTATTATGTCGCATACAATAATGACGGAATGGCTTGGCCCTATTGGCTCCGTACCCCGGTTACCGACTGCAACCACGATATGCGTTATATCAGTTCATCGGGTCAGGTCGGTCGTTATGCTCCGTGGTATTCCGATTTGGGCGTAAGACCTGCATTTTATCTTGATTCCGAATATTTTGTTGCAACTTCCGGCAGCGGCTCACAAAGCAGCCCTTATGTCGGCTCTGCTCCAAACAAACAAGAGGATGATTATACAATTTCGGAACCTACCGAAGATGCAAATGCCGATTGGAATGTCAGCACCGAGCAAAGTATTCAACTCACTTTAGGCCCTTGGTATTCAAATGACGGAAAATATTCTAATCCTACCATTCCCGTATATACTATCCAAAAAACACGCAGCGACACGCAAAATATGGTTGTTGTCGTTTGCGGCGAGGGATATACAAAAAGTCAGCAGGGCAAATTCATCAACGATGTAAAACGGCTTTGGCAGGACGCTATGAAATATGAACCGTATCGCAGTTATGCCGACAGATTTAATGTTTACGCTCTTTGTACGGCTTCCGAATCAAGTTTTGACAATGGCGGAAGTACCTTCTTTGATGTTATAATCGACAAATATAATTCACCTGTTATTTCTAATAATCTCCATGGAAGTCAATGGAAAAATCATATTTTTGAGAGATGTATCGGTCCTGAATTTATCGAGAAAATTCACGATGCTCATATTAAAAAAACAACTGACCCGAATACAATTCCGTCCGATTCGGAATATAAGCCGTATTATTATGTTCACGATTATATTGCCCAGTTCGCTATGGTTGTAAATACAACAAATGATTTCGGCGGTGCTTATAATAACCGTGAATACGGCTTCCATTATTTCATTTCGCCATCAGACAGCTATCGTGCATCAAAAACTTTTGCACACGAGTTTGGACACGGTTTGCTCGGTCTCGGTGATGAATACAGCGGCGGATATTTGCTTGACGATAAGGAACTTAAATCACTCAATCTTTCCTCGGTTGAAGACCCGAAAAAGATAAAATGGCGACAGCTTTTAGGTTTTAGAAACACATATACCTGCCGCAATGCTTACGGCTCAAAAATGCTTGTTTCAAGTTATGAGTGCATAATGAGAGACACAAACTATCAATTCTGTGAGGTTTGCCGTTTGCAGGGCTTCAAGCGAATGTCTCAGCTTGTTAAGGATGTAGACCTTTATGTTGCAACTCCCGAGGTTAAGGAATATACGGGTGCTTATTCAAAGCCGTCTGATTTTACCGACCTTGAAACAAGTTCATATTATAATTACACATATAATCGCAATGACCGACTTTTGAGCGGCAACAGCAAAAGCAGATTTAATACTAATATGAACGGTAAAAAAATCGAGCTTAGAACTGTTATTCAAAACATTTCAGATAAAAATGCACGACAATTAAAATTCAAAATGTGGATAAAGCACTCCGACGGAAGCGTTGCGACCGATTCATCGGGGAATCCGCTTCAAACAGTACAAACCTTTGACATTCCTGTTTGGAATGATAAGGCAAATTTCTGGCCGCTCGGTGCTTTGGATCACATCAAAAGCGACTTTAATTCAGGCTTAAAGAGTTGCTCGCTTATTTATCAAATTCCGTCTGATGCACAGCTTAAGAGCGGCGATACCGTGGCATTTCAGGTGCTCGATGAAAACGGAAATGTGCTTGCAGACGACAATACGGAAACACAGCGCTACACAACCGTTTCAATTCAGTATAAATTTGAGGACGGCTCTGAAATTCCAAACACTGCCGGCGGAACATTTACCGTGCCATACGGCACAAAGCTTGATTTAACACCGGCAAAAACACTTTATGATTATGAATTTATAAAGGTTGACGGCTTGAATAAGCCTATTGTTTCGGACGGAACGGTTGTTACATATTATTACAAAAATAAAAACGAAGAACACACTCACACTTGGTCTGCTTGGAAATACAATAACGATGCTGTTTATAATTCATCAAGTGATTATAAAGACGGCACGCAGACTCGTACTTGCTCCGCTTGTGGTGAAAGTGAAACAAAAGAGGCACCGAATACAGCTCTTCTTCGTCGCAGAGGTAATGCATTGTCGCTTGAAAGCAGTATCACCCTTGCAACTTACATTACCAAAGATGTAGTCGATTATTATGACGAAGTGTATGCCGAGTTTACCCGAAACGGTAAAACCGAAAAAGTATATCCGTCGGGTAAAACATTAACTTCAAATTCAATCGTTTATTGCATATTTGATTATACGGGTATTTCACCGCAGGCTTTAGGTGATGATGTAAGTATTACATTCTATGGCGTCAAAGACGGTGTGACCTATAACGGTAATGCTTATAAATACAGTGCAACCGACTATATTAAGTCAACGCTGAATAAGCCTACATCTTCTGCAAAGCTTAAAACTTTACTGGTTGATTTGGTATATTACGGTGAGGCTTGTCAGGTATATCAAAACTATAAAACCGATAATTTACTTACCGATATACTTACCGATGAGCAAAAAGCACTTCGCAGCACGGCTGATTTGAATTTAACGAATATCAAGAATGCAAGCTACGAAACCTGCGAAAACAGGCTTGTAAAGTTTGGTACGGCATTAAGGCTGAATAATTCGGTTGAAATTGCAATACCGCTGAATATGACCAATGTTACTCTTGATGACCTTTCATTCAAAGTTAAAATAGGTTCAAGAACATTGACATATACCTATGCCGAAAATCCGGATAATTTTGAAAAAGGCAAAGACGGTTATTGGTATTTCTATTTTGACGGTGTATATGCAAATCAAATGAGTGATGAAGTATTTATCACTGCATACAAAGGCGATGAGCAAGTCAGCTATACACTTAAGTACAGTGTGGAATCCTATGCCGCAACTGTTACTGATACAAAGTTAAAAGCAGTTACAGACGCAATGATGCGTTACGGCAATTCCGCAAAAGCCTATGCAGGCAAATAATCGGCATATCCATTTATGTGATAGATATGAAATAATTAAGGAGGTATTAAGATGAAGGAAAAGTATATCAAACCTGATTCAGACATTCAAAAGTTTGCTACCGTTGATGTAATTACGACATCCGGTGGCGGCGATGAGCCGATTGTCACTCCACCTGATTGGAACGACTAAAGAGTAAAGGAGTCAAGATTTTATGTCTTGACTCCTTTTGACTGCTTAGCAATTGATGACCCCCCCGGTTCTACCGGTGGAATCTTTTCTGAAGAGATAGAACAAGGAGAAATCAAATGGACGAACAAGAAAAAGAAATTGAAGAAATACTCAGAACATTTGGCAAAGCACCTTCGCCTTCGTCAGAGAATAGTGTTCAAAATCAAGCACAGCAAAACAATAAGCAGCCTCGGCAAATTTTCCAAAAACCAACTGACACCGAACGGACTGCCCGCACATCAAATCAAACAGAATACAAAAGACAAGCTCAGTCAAGCAAAATGGATATTTGGTTTGAAAACAAATAGGAGTGTAATTAAAGGAGAGGCTTATTATGTTTAAGTTAGGTATTTATTTGCCGCCATATATGACATTTTGTTTGTGAAACTAAACGAAGAACACTTTTATATTCTTCGTCATCAAATGGTGCAGTACCCTACTGTAAATAATAATGCGGATTTAGAGTTTCTTTATACACCTCAGTGTAAGGTCCGCTTGTATGTTGAGCTGCTGACTACCAGCACGCTGAGCGATTACCATACAGACCTTAACAAGCAGGCAGAAACAATGTTTTCTCGGACGGTTTACCCGCTAAATAGAAAAGTCGCTGTCACAGACGGCGGCTTTTCCTTTTCAGGAAGTATTCAAGAAGTCATACGGTTCCGTGAGTAATGGAAGAAGGCAATGATTTGAGAAAAAGAGAAGTGTAATATTCTGAAAATTTCTTGAAATTTCTGGAAAAATATGCTACAATACTTTTGTATAATTATATAGTGGGGAATTTATATCCTTTTTGCCTTAGGAATTATGGAAGGCGGACTTGACTATGACAAACGGAAATGCGACAATCATTGTCGGCTCGGCTCGGCTGGGCAGGAGCATAGCGCCGTTTTTTCAGCGTATCAAGTCTTATTTCATACAATTTATAACGAACCAATTGCCGGAGACAGGGCACATTATGCCTTGGCTTCGGCTTTTTGCGTTTGCCGGAAGGATGGTGGTTTGATATTGAAGTCCTAACCACGACCGGCAAATCGATCTTTTCCGGTTAAACCTTCTGTCTTCTCCGGCGTGTCCGCTGTCGGAGAAAGTAAATAGCGGACAATTAAAAAATGGAGGAACTGTTATGAAGAAAAAACTATTTGCAATCCTACTCAGCATTGTAATGGTAGCTGGACTCCTGCCTGCCACAGCACTGGCAGCGGAACCCACAGTCTACGACATCTGGGTAGACGGCGTACAGGTCACATCTGAGAATAAGGATAATCTTTTCAGTGGAACAGTAAGTTATGACCCGACCACTCACACCTTGTTTTTGAACAATGCTACCCTTGACAACGACACCATGTCAGACTACGGTATTAAAACGACTATCCCCAGTACGTTGAAGATACGGTTGACCGGGACAAATAGTATTACCCGAACCGATCCCGGCGGAGGAGTGGGAATATACCTCAATTACAGCAATTCTGTCGAGATTACCGGCGATGGAACACTGGTGATCAACGTTATCGGGGAAAACTACGATGGAATTAGCACAGGGGCTGACGTCAAGATTTCCGATAAAGCAAGGGTCATAATAAACTCTGAAGGCGGATTGGGCATAACCGGAAGAATGGTCAAAATTGACGGGGCAACAGTGGATTTCACCGGCTTGTATGCCGGAATCGATGCCCATTGGCTGAAGATTATAAACGGCGCCGATGTTACGCTTAAGGCGACTCAGGACGGACGTAACGGAGCATATATCTGGAAAGATCAAGAAGGGAACGGCGGCGATATTGAGCTTGCTGCATCTAAAGTTACAGCAACAAGCTATTATCCCAGTCTGTTTGCCGCAGGTAATTTGACGGTTGATGGCGGCCAGGTAAGCTGTACCTCTACTGCGGACGGCGCGCTATGGGCAAGAGGCAATATTTTGATCAAGGGTGGTGCCAAAGTAACCACTGACGGTAAATACCCCATGGGCGGTAACGGCACCTTCACTGTAGAAGAAGCAGAGATTGATGCAAAGAATACGAATGAGAATAATATCCCTGCAATTTTCGATGAAAGTGTGCCTGTGATTGCCGATGGCTATCACCTGAACTATGCAAAAGCCGTAGACTCGGAAGGAACAGAAATTGATCTGCTTTCCAGCGGAACCCAATATTTTGCACTTTATAAGAATGTCCATTTTATCACAAAGGCTGTCCATCCGGTTTCTTTCGTTGTAACGCCAGACGGTCTGACCAATGTTGTTGTTAAAGTGAATGGTCAGGAGGTTACCGGCTCTGTCAGTTTGGAAGCAGGAACTTACCCTGTTGAGGTAACAGCCGATAACTGCAAAGCATACACCGACAATATAACGATCACCGCCGATGCGGCAACGCATACGCAGACCATTGCAATGACTTATCTACCTGCCGACTACACTAAGGTCGACGCAGCCATTGACAAGGCAAATGCCCTGAACAAGGACGAGTACAAGGACTTCACTGCCGTGGAAGCTGCCGTCAATGCTGTTGTCCGTGACAAGAATATCACTGAGCAGAGCGAAGTTGATGCAATGGCGAAGGCTATCGAAGATGCCATTGCTGCCCTACAATACAAGGATGCAGATTACGCAAAAGTAGATGCAGCCATTGCCAAAGCAAATGCACTGAACAAGGATAACTACAAGGACTTCACCGGCGTGGAAGCCGCTGTCAAGGCTGTTGTCCGTGGTAAAAATATTACGGAGCAATCTCAAGTAGACAAGATGGCAAAGGCTATTGAAGATGCCATTGCTGCCCTGCAATACAAGGATGCAGATTACACAAAGGTAGATGCAGCCATTGCCAAAGCAAATGCACTAAACAAGAATGACTACAAAGATTTCTCCGGTGTAGAAACCGCTGTCAAAGCTGTTGTCCGTGGTAAAAATATTACGGAGCAATCTGAAGTAGACAAGATGGCAAAGGCTATCGAAGATGCGATTGCTGCTCTTGAGAAAAAGCCTGCCAGTACCAAACCGGGAACATCCGATAAGAGTCCGCAGACCGGCGATACAAGCAACCTTGCACTGTGGATTTCCCTACTGTTAGCCAGCGGCGGCGCAACCCTTGCTACAACGGTTGCCAGCAGAAAGAAAAAGTACAACAGATAATTAAATAACATTCCCTTGCTCCATCTTCTGAGCAAGACAAAAGCGTCGTAGAAATACGGCGCTTTTTTGTTACCTAATTATTGAATAGAATATACGAGACTTGAGTTTGGATTAAATCTGATTGAATAATTAGTTTTTATATTCTTCTATTCTTCTATTCTTCGTCATTAAATTGCACAGTACCCTGCTGTAAGAGATGATGCGGATTTAGAGTTTCTTTCGACACCTCAGTGTAAGGTTCGCAATTCCTCATACGAATTTGCTGTTTTAAGCAAAAATAAAATTCTGAGAGATTTTTGAGAGACGCAAAGTCTGAAAAATGGCTTAAATAGGCGGTTTTGAAAAAAGATTGCGAGGCTCTGACTCCGTCATTTAAGGTTTGAATCGTTATTACAAGCAGAGCGAGTAACAAGGTTATCGGGACCCATTCAAAATCTGTGATTTTGTAAATGGGTGATGTTCTTATTACGGGTTTATAATGCAATCAAACCCGTAACATCGTTCTGTCAAGTCTTTAAGGTGGAGATTTGCAAAGCAAATACTACCGTGACTTGACATGTTGATATAATCTGCCACAAAAAAGAGCTGAAAATTCAGCTCTTTTTTCTTTTGTCCTGCCCTGATTTTCAGGGCGTTTTTTATTTTAGCCTTTTATATTGTTTATCCATCAAAAATGCAAAGGTGGCTATCAAAAGGATTACTTATCTGACAAGTTTATATGGTGGAAAGTACGCTCCCTACTGATAGCAGAAACTTCAAAAGGCAGACAAACAAATTGACTTTCTGTTTGCTTTTTGATATAATTTGGTTAGTTGTTGCTAACTTGATTGTATCATATAAACGGATAAACGGACTTTTTTCAACATTTATCAAGATTCACGGCTGCTGTTTGAAATAGAAAACTACCGGGGGCGAAGATGTGGCGACGACGCTTTTTCATGAAGCCGGCGGGCTTCCCGCTCTACAGCAGATGGACGAGCGAGGAATACCTGCGTTTCCTGCGGCGAAACGGCTGGACGATGCGGCAAAGCGCTGTGCTGAAAGCCTCGTTCCCTCTGACCTATGCCGAGTGTGTAAAATTGGAGGTGTGATATGTCATTCTTTGAAAACACCCGCAAGCCCGTAGGCTTTGGCGGGAAAATTATGGTTGCCATGATGAATGTCGGGCACAGCGCCGTGGCCCGGTGGGGGCTTCAATTTCTGAATGCTGCGCCGGACGCCAAGGTGCTGGACTGTGGCTGCGGCGGCGGTGCGAACATCAAGAAACTTCTAAAAAAATGTCCGCAGGGCATCGTGAAGGGCATCGACTATTCGCCCGTCAGCGTGGAGAAATCCAAAAAGGTCAACAACGCCGCCATCGCGGAGGGTCGCTGTGCTGTTCTGCAAGGCAGTGTGGCGGATATGGTGTTTGCGGACGACTGGTTTGAGACCATTACAGCCTTTGAGACCGTCTATTTCTGGCCCGATCTGCCCCAGTGCTTCCGGGAGGTTTACCGGGTGCTGAAGCCCGGCGGGACATTTCTCATCTGCAACGAAAGCAACGGCGACACGGACAAGGATGAGAAGTGGACGGAGATTATCGGCGGTATGACCATATACAGCGGCGATGAGCTGAAAACATTTCTGGAAAACGCCGGATTCTGCAATGTTCAAATCCATAAAAACAAAATGGGCTGGCTCTGCGTGACAGGACAGAAGCGGGAGGAATAAGGAATGTTGCTGCAAACGATTCCGGAAGGACTGGGGCTGGGGGCGCTGCTGGTCTTGGTGTGCGCTGTCGGCATCCACAAGGGCGCTGTCGGCATGGCGCATTTGTATGACGCGAAGGTACAGGAACGGTGCGTTGCGCTGGGTCTGACCACAAAGGAAAAGATCAAGCAAAACTCGCTGCGCTTTAAGCTAATCTGCGTTCCGGGATATCTTGCTTATGTGCTGATTTGCGTGTATGCCATCAACGGTGCGCAGACATTTTGGGGCGGTTTCTGGCAGTGCTTTGTAATCCTGTCTGTGATGAATCTCATCGACCGGCTTGGCATCGATGGCTATTGGGTCGGACACACCAAGGCGTGGGTGATACCGGGGACAGAGGATCTGATGCCGTACATCTCGAAATCAGACAAGCAAAAGAAATGGCTGTTCGGAACACTGGGAATGGCCATGATTTCCCTGCTCCTTGCGGGACTCGGGCTACTGCTGTAAGGAGGAAATACCGATGTCAAAGAAAGCGACCGAATTTCAGAAAAGAGAAATGAGCAAGATGTACCGCGGCAAGGAAATCTTCAAGCCGCTGAACACCGGTTGGGTGGATGAGCGCGTGGCCTGCGTGCGGGAGTGGGTGGCGAACATCTTCTTCTACCGCAAGGGCGATACCACCATTATGATCGATGCCGGGTACAACTACGACCGCCTTGCCGAAAAAATGGGCTGGCTTGGGATTGATCCGAAGTCGATACACCATATCCTTATCACCCATCAGGACACCGACCATGTGGGTGCGGTGGAAGCAGACAGTCCGGGGCTGTTCCGGAATGCGATGCTGTACATCGGCGAGATCGAGAACCGGTATCTCACCGGCGAGGAGCGGCGAAAAGTCATCTATCATCTCTATAAATTGCCGCAGGTCACGATCAACAACGAAAAGGTACTGCTGCACGATGGGCAGGTACTTGACATTGACGGCGTCAGGATCGAGTGTTTTCTGGTTCCCGGTCATACATGGGGACATATGGTCTACCTCATTGACGATAAGTACCTTTTTACCGGCGACACGCTGTGGTTTGGCGCGGACGGCGGCTACAGCTTCATTTCCTCGCTGGCGGAGGACAATAAGCTGGCTGTGCAGTCACTGGCGGAGCTGGAGCGGAAACTGCGCGCACGTGGGCTGCATCCATATTTCATCACCGGTCACACGGGATGGACGGACAATTTTGCCTTTGCGTTTGCCCACAAAGACAAGAGCTGTTCACCATTCAAAAAACGAGTACACGACCCATCGGCACCCTATGATGCCTACGACGAATCGGACGACACCGAAGAAAATGCAAAGAGCGGTTTTCTGAAAGGCGTGGGAAGATGAAGGACAGCGAATTACAAATTGACCGTAGCTGCCATGTGCTATATTCCAAACCCTGCAAAAAGGAAATTCTGGCGAAAATCACTCTGCACTATCCGGAGGTGGAGCGCAAGGCGGTCTGGGAGCAGGTGCAGCTGAGATACGCAGAGCTTCTTTCCAAGTGGCGCACCGACCTCGGCGGTAAAAAGAATTTTCACAACGGCGTAGGCGGCACCTACGACTGCATCGCCATCATGTGCTTTTACGATGTGTGCCGAGATGTGACCACATTCCGTGAAATTGAAGAGATCGAAGAAAATCTGATCCTGCCGGCCTTCCGGAAGCTGCGTTTCGTTGACGCCAACAAGCCATTCTGGAAAAAGCTGATGTATCGGGCATTCAGTACCGCCCAAAAGCACTGTGACACATGGCATGATTACGAGATGGATGTTGCACCTTACGAAAACAGCAAGCCCATCTATTATGAATTTACGGCGTGTCCGGCGGCGGAATTTGCTAAGCGGTTCGGATTTGCGGACATTATGCCCGCCCTGTGCAATGTGGACTATGCGTCCATGGAACTGCTCCATGCCAAGCTCGTGCGGACGACCACCTGCGTGGACGGCTGCCGATGCGACTATACCATCTGCGGCGATAAGGATCCATACGTAAAGGAACATCCCGAATACCGGGATGAAAACGGATACAGGAGGAATAAGTAATGCTTTTACAGGTGATTCTGGAAGGTCTTGGGTTGGGGGCTTTGCTGGCTCTTGTCTGTGCTGTGGGCATCCGCAAGGGGGCTGTTGGGATGGTGCATCTCTACAGCCCGGCAGTGCAGCAGCGGTGCGTGAAGCTGGGACTTACGACACACGAGAAAATCAAGCGCAATTCTCAACTTTTCAAAGCTGTTTGCATTCCCGGCTATATTGGTTATGTGCTGGTCTGTGTCTATGGGATAAACGGTGCGAAAGGCTTTGCGGCGGGCTTCTGGCAGCTGCTTGTCATCTTGTCCGTTATGAATCTCATTGACCGCTTTTT
>OLZF01001470.1_pt1 | contig 16441 bp, 19 predicted proteins | sample 1674391 | NCBI WGS metagenome assembly OLZF01 (sample SAMEA103958166, study PRJEB25191) | human gut metagenome | biome: human-associated habitat [ENVO:00009003]; feature: intestine environment [ENVO:2100002]; material: feces | place: Germany | collected 2013/2015
ACGCCGACGTCGTCAAGGGCATCCTCGGCGACCGCAAGGAGTACGGCGTTCGCTATAGCTAAACTCTTGCTTACTCTGATACTCTTTACATACTCTATACTCCCCCTATGACCACAGCGGCGGCAGAGCGCAACATCTGCCGCCGCTGCGGCCGTTTTTTTGGGGGAGCATGAGCGGGGTGTCGGGGACACCGCTCCCTACGGCATTGAAAGAAGCGTTCCGGTCGGACAACGGGGCGATGTGGGCATCGCCCCCGACGGAGGCACGAACACCTCAATTCACCCGAAAAAACAACAAAAGAGGGACGATTCCACCGGAATTGTCCCTCTTTTCACAGCATATGCATTTATCTGCGCGCCAGAATATCCCGCGCGACGAATACGCCGCTGGCGGACGCGTGGGACAGCGAGTGCGTGATGCCGCTGCCGTCGCCGATGACATACAGCCCCTCGTGCGGCGTCTCGAGGTGGTCGTTCAGTGCGACCTCCATGTTGTAGAACTTGACCTCCACGCCGTAGAGCAGCGTGTCGTCGTTGGCCGTGCCGGGGGCGATCTTGTCGAGGGCGTAGATCATCTCGATGATGCCGTCGAGGATGCGCTTGGGCAGGACAAGGCTCAGGTCACCGGGCGTCGCGGCGAGCGTCGGCGTGACCAGCCCCTCCTCGACGCGCTTGACCGTGCTGCGGCGGCCGCGCACGAGGTCGCCGAAGCGCTGGACAATCACGCCGCCGCCGAGCATGTTCGACAGACGCGCGATGCTCTCGCCGTAGCCGTTGGAATCGTGGAACGGCTCGGAGAAGTGCTTGGCGACGAGCAGGGCGAAGTTCGTGTTTTCCGTCTGCATGGCCTTGTCCTCGTAGCTGTGGCCGTTGACGGTCACGATGCCGTTGGTGTTCTCGTTGACGACGATGCCGTTCGGGTTCATGCAGAACGTGCGGACGTTGTCCTCGAACTTCTCCGTGCGGTAGACGATCTTGCTCTCATAGAGCTCGTCGGTCAGGTGGGAGAAGACGACGGCGGGCAGCTCGACGCGCACGCCGATGTCGACGCGGTTGGACTTGGTGGGGATGTCGAGCGTGTGGCAGACGCTCTCCATCCACTTGCTGCCGCTGCGGCCGACGGAGATGATGCACTTGTCGCAGGTATAGCGCGCGTTCTCACAGTCGATGACGTAGCCGCCCTCGGCCAGCTCGACGGCGTGGACGGGGGTGTCGAAGTGGAACTCGACCTTATCCTTGAGGTCGTCGTAGAGGTTCTGGAGCACGACGTAGTTGATGTCCGTGCCGAGGTGACGGACGGAGGCGTCGAGCAGGTTTAGCTTGTGCTGGATGCAGAGCTTCTTGAACTTCGTACCGGCGGTGGAATAGAGCTTGGTGCCCTCACCGCCGTAGAGCATGTTGATCTCGTCGACATAGTGCATCAGCTCGAGCGCCTGCTCCTTGCCGATGTACTCATAGAGCGTGCCGCCGAAGTCGTTGGTGATGTTGTATTTGCCGTCGGAGAAGGCGCCCGCGCCGCCGAAGCCGCTCATGATCGAGCAGCTCTTGCAGCCGATGCAGCTCTTGATCTTCTTGCCGTCGATGGGACAGCGGCGCTTGTCGAGACTGTGGCCCGCCTCGAACACGGCGATCTTCAGCGAGGGATCCTGACGCGTCAGCTCATAGGCGGAAAAGATGCCGCCGGGGCCGGCGCCGATGATGACGATATCATAATGCATAACCGATTCTCCTGTATTTTCATCATAAGTTATTGAGCGAGATTTTTTCGAGCCATAAGTATTATATATATTTGCGCGCGGATGTCAAGGCTAAATTTGTAAATTCTGTATATTAATATAGTACACGGCCGGATTCGACACGATAGCGCGCCGCACGACGCAGATGTATTTGGCGAAAGCAGCATTTTGCCTTGCGGGTGTGCGGGGAATTCTGTATAATATAGACAGAAAATTCTGTGCGTTCAGCGGGGAAGCGGTGGATTTTAGTTGAGCTAAAGAATACTGATTGCTTTTGCAAAAAATCCGTGTTGAATTCGTAGTATGTATGGTAGAACTAAAAAACAAACAGGGAATTATATATTAATTACGAAGGAGTTAAGTGGTAGGAGGAAAGTATGGAACGACTGTGGCTCACGGACTGCGCTTATCTGCTGACAAAGCCGGATCACTGGTTCTGCCCGCAGAGATGCGCGGTTCTGGACGGGGAGACCCGGCAGGGGCTGCCCGCGGAGGAGCGCGCGGGCTGCATACCGCTCCCGTATGTGGAGATTGAAACGCTTCACCGCGCATTTTTCGACCGGAAGGCGGACGGACTGCTGCGCAGGCAGTATCTGCGCATTCTGCGGACGTCGGCGGATCGGGACGCGGCGATCGACGCAGTCGGGAGGATGCTGGAGGAGCAGAACCTGACCGGAGAGTACGCCGCCTTTGAGCGGCAGTTCCTGCTGGACGCCGCACAGGTGTGGTGTCGCGAAAACGGAATTCCGTATTCCACCAAGCCACGCGACAGGTGGGATGCCGCCCAAGCGGAGGAGGAATTCCGGGCGCGTATGCGCTGGCTGGAGCGCGTACGTCAGCAGAAACGGGAGCGCGAAAAGCAGTCCCACCGCCGCGGGAAGAAAAAACAGCGGTAAGTGGCCAATGCATGGTAAAACTAAAATTTATTCGAGATTTCTGATGAAAATATTAGTATATCTAAAAAGCGGACGCCGGAATTTTAGTTTGGCCATAGTTTTGGGTTTAAAAATGCAGGATAAGTGGGAGATATCTTCATGGAGATTGAACAGATAAAGAATCACCTTCGGAGAGCATTGGTGGGAGAGAAACTGCAATATATTGTTAGAAGCTGCGAACTGATCGATTTTGGATTTGGAGAACTGTTTCGGAGAAAAAACAGCCGCGGATATGAGCGTGAAGTGGCTTCGTATGCACTCCATTTGCTTTGCCCGTTCCGAATTGCTATGGAAGGCAGATGCTTGACTGGAAGCGAGGATTTATATAAAAACGCGTCTCCGTCCAATGGAGCAGTCGATTTGGGAGTACAGGATTCCTGCGTGTTTGACAAAAAATTGGAACGGATTCGACATTTGCTTACCGAGGAGACTGTAACAGAGGTTACTATTACGGAGAATGGCGATATAGATTTGCAATTGACCACGCTGCGTATAACAGCGTTTTGTACGGGTTCAGATGAGGATGAGATGTGGCGCTTTTTTGAAGTAAGGACAGGCAGCCCGCATATTGTAAGAAACGGATGCGGGTATGAGCTTATCTGAAGGACGCGAGAAATGTGAAGCGACTTCGCGGCTAACAGCATAAACTATGGTAAAACTAAAGTATTGAAAGAAATATAGCAAATAATTTTAGTTGAACTAAAATTATTTGCCGAAAAAGCCGCGCAGGGCAGCACGATTTTTAAGATAACTAAAGTTATGGTGTAAATTCTACGGAAAACTATGGCAAAACTAAAGGATGAACGGCACGCGGGCAGTACCTGCGTGCGGCGGAGGGATGTAAATGGGGAGAGGGATGTAAATGGGGAGAAGTGATGGGAAAAAGTTTTATCTATCAAAAGACACGCGTACACAAAAGGCAATCGGTCTGTTGACGGCTTGCATAATCGTATTGTCACCTGTCTTTTTTGGAATTTGGAATGATTTGAGGACATTTCAAAAACTAATTTGCATCGGCTGTGTAGCAGTTTATGCATGCGCAGCGCTCTTGGATTGGCCAAAACTGAGCACGGTCTTTATCATTGAGGAGCGGAAGATAAAGTCCCGGCGCTGGGGAAAGGTGCTGTGCGAGGTGCGCTGCACGGGGATGGTGCATTACCTGTTTGTTCAGGAACGGATAGAGGATGCCTCGCGCGTAACGCGTCACTATCTCCTGATTTCAAACCGTGTGATTCCCAATTTTGCGGGTCAGAGTGTCCTCAAGACGTATGACATCCACAAACAGATTCTTCTGCGCTACGACAAGGAGACGGAACCGTTTCTGCGCGGCTGGCTCGGGAGTGAAAACTGGATCTGTGACGGCGGTACGCCGCCGGATCTGGACGCGCCGCTGCCCGTAGATAAAGAACCAATTATTCCGAAAGATATTCATAAGCAGTTCATTGAAGGAGAAAGAGCCGAATGGCGTCAGTTCAAAGAACTGCTGCGGTCGCTGCGGAAGAAGTGAACTGAGAGATCACGTGAGAACGCGGCTCAGAGGTTCTTGCGGATGACACCGAGGGCGGTTTTTTCCAGACGGCTGACCTGCGCCTGCGAGATGCCGATTTCGGCGGAGACCTCCATCTGCGTCTTGCCCTCGTAGAAGCGGAGGGCGAGGATGTTCCGCTCGCGCTCGGGCAGACGACGGATCGCCTCCTTGAGCGAGATCTGACGGATCCAGCTGTCGTCCGTGTTCTCTGTGTCCTTCACCTGATCCATGACGCAGATCGTGTCGCCGCCGTGCTCGTAGATCGGCTCGTACAGGCTCACGGGATCCACAATGGCATCCATCGCGAAGACGACCTCCTCGCGCGGGAGGTCGAGATAGCGGGCGATCTGCTCGACCGTCGGCTCGCGCTGGGAGTCGGCCATGAGCTTTTCGCGCGCCTGCAGCACCTTGTAGGCCGTGTCGCGCATGGAGCGCGAGACACGGATGGCGCTGTTGTCACGCAGATAGCGGCGGATCTCCCCGACGATCATCGGCACGCCGTAGGTCGAAAAGCGCACGTTCTGGCGGATGTCGAAGTTGTCGATGGCCTTGATGAGCCCGATGCACCCCACCTGAAACAGGTCGTCCATGTTCTCGCCGCGGCCCGCGGCGATCATCATGAAGGCCGAGGGCGTACCGGTGAGCTTGCCGAAGAAGCTGAAGTCCTCACTGCCGGAGAAAGGCTTATCGATGAACTCGGTCTTGCCGCCCGCGGCGGTGACGGCCTTGTTCACGAGGTCGATCATGTCGGAGTCGTTGAACTGCAGGGCGTAGCCCTCCTCGAGGACGACCTCGATGTTGCAGTCGAAGGCGATGCCGATGCCCTTGCAGATGCGCCGCACCTCCGCGATGGCCGTCTCGCGGCCGCTGTCGCTGAAGGAGCGGAGCACGGCGACCATCTCCGCCTCGCCGGCGGTGATGTTCACGGCGTCGCCGCCGGACATGGTGCCCACCGTCAGGACGGCGGTATCCATCGGGTCGATGCGGCGGGCGACCACGGTCTGCAGGACGGTGATCAGGTAACCCGCGCAGGCGATGGCGTCGCGTGCGGTGTGGGGCGCAGAGCCGTGGCCGCTCTTGCCGTGTACCTTGATGTGGAACAGGTCGACGGCACTGGTGAAGTAGCCCTTGTAGAGCTGCATACGGCCGATGGTGTCGTTCTCGGACGGGCAGACATGCTGGCCGAAGATGGCGTCAACGTGCGGGCTTTCCATCACCCCCGCGGCAACGAGCTTGCGCGCGCCGCCGGGCATCGTGTCCTCGCTCGGCTCAAAGATGAGCTTGACGGTACCGGCGAACTGGTCGCGCATATGGCAGAGCGTCTTGGCCGCGCCGAGCAGCATCGTCGTGTGCAGGTCGTGGCCGCAGGCGTGCATGACGCCCTCGTTCACGCTGGAAAACGGAAGGCCGGTCTCCTCATGGACGGGCAGCGCGTCGATATCGGCACGGAGGGCGACGCACTTGCCGGGGCCTTTGGTGCCGTGGATCAGGCCGACGACGGCGGTGGGCAGAGGCTGCTGAATCTCATCGACGCCCATCTTCTCCAGCTCACTGCGGATCAGGGCACTGGTGCGCACCTCGGTCATGCCGACCTCGGGGTGGGCATGGATGTCACGGCGGATGGCAACCAGCTCATCAAAAATACTTTCTACAAAACTCTGAATCTCAGACATAACAGCATTCTCCTTTCAGGATGCACGCAAAATTGATCTTGGTCTGTGGCTCTTTCGGGGGTGTTACAGCCACTTGCACATGACGCCCGCCACCAGAACGGAGGTGATGGAAACGGTGACCATGCCGGCGACCAGCATCTTGGGCATGATCTGCTCGTTGATGAAGGCCTTCTCCTCGGCGGTGGTACCGGTGGACTCGGAAACCTCGTTGGAGATGATGACCGTTCCGGGGAAGCCGAACAGGCAGGAGCTGCCGATGGCCATGGACATCTGCCAGCTGTAGCCGAAGATCTTGCCGACCAGAATGGAGACAACGGAGAAAGCGATGGAGCCGATCACGATGACGACCAGCAGGGGGACGATCATGCTGCCCACCATCTGGGGGGTAGCGGAGGCGAGGTTGGTGAAGATGGAGAGGGTGATGATCGGCATCACGATGCCGGTCGCGTTGGCCTTGCCGAGGGCGTTCTCATCGAGGAAGCCGATTTCCTTGCACAGGACGCCGAAGATCAGGCACCAGACGAGCTTGTTGACGGCGTCGTGGAACAGGCCGGAGACGGTCACGGACAGCAGCGCCACCAAAACAACCTTGGCGAGGATGGCGTTGGGGGTGTTGAGCGCGGCGGGCAGCGGAGGGATCAGCTTCTTGTGGGAACCCTCAGCGGCCTTGGAAGCCTCCAGATCGCTCGCGGAGAGCTCACCGGAATTGAGCTTCGCCTTGATGCGCTTGGCCTCGCTCTTGAGACAGAGGGAGGCGACGGGGTAACCGACGAAGCCCTGGGCGCACATGACGAGCGTTGCGAACACCGCGAGCTCTTCACGCCCGGCGTCCTGCGCCATGCTCTGCATCTGCAGCGTGGCGACCACGCCGCCGGAGAGGATCGGCGCGCCGACGAGGGCGAAGCCGCGGTCGATGATCAGCTGGCCGATGAAGAACACGGCAACAGAGATAGCGATGCAGGCCACAGCGGAGATGATGACGGTGCGCCACTGTGCGCCGAAGTCACGGAGTTTGATGGTCGTGCCGAGGTGAACGAGCAGCAGCGTGACCAGCAGGCCCGCCATGCTCAGCAGGGTGGAATCGGCGAACATCGTGGTCGGGAAGATACCGGCCCAGAAGCCCAACAGGAAGACCACAGAGGCCACCAGCAGCATGGATACGATTGCTTTCGTTTTGGCGGAGATCATGTCTCCGACGGCGAACACCACAAAGATGATCGCGGCAGCGAGGGTTGCGTTCATGTTGATTTTCTCCTTTTCAAACTTTCAAAATCCAAAAATTAAAGCGGCTCCGTCCTGAATGACGAAGCCGCTAAACGCCCTTTTAGGAATCTGATCCGGGAATTTATGCGTTGCCTTGTACATTCAGCCGGGGGTATCGAAAGTAAAAATAAGCGCGTCAAAAGTAGCCCACGTACTCGTAGGCGGCGTAAGCATAATAGGAGACAGACTGAACGTTCTGCAGGCTGTTACGCAGGTTGGTCATCATGGCTGTCTCCTTTCCGCCGCTCACCGGCTGTTTGTTTTAGGTTGGTCTAAGTGTAAGACTTTAAATGCCAAAAGTCAAGACGTGTTTTTCACCAGTATTCCACCCGTATTTATAGTGAAATCAACGCATAATCGCCGGGAACGCCCAGTTTACGGGCATTGCGGCTGGTCGAGGGGTCGGTTTTACTACCGGATTACTACTTTTGAGGGAAGGCCTTGGGATGCGAGAGACCCCCATAAGACCACATTCATGGCATTGAAGCATGCAATCAGACTATCAATATGGCGGAAACAGAAAGAGACCCCCGGTGTGGAGAAGGCACCGGGGGTCTCTTCGCCCCAGAGGAAGGGATACGGGGAGCTGCGGTTCGGGGTGCGACCCGGCCATCCACGCAAGGCGGTTACGAGTATATCACAGGCCGAGGCGCTTGCGCATGGCCTCACGCATCTCCATCATCTTGTATTCGCGGCGGTTCTCGCCCGCGAACTTGATTGGTGCGCAGCGCTCCAAGATGCGCGTGAAGATGCGCGGCCATGGGGCGTCGTCGGCATCGGACTTCGTAGCGATGTTTGGGTCGAGGTTCGTCGTGACGACCATCGGCCTGCGGTTCTTGTAACGCGAGTCGATGATGTCGTAGACATGCCCCATGACGTAATCGGTGCTGCGGTGCGCCCCCAAGTCGTCGATGACGAGGAGGTCATACTTGAGGAGGCGCGACTTCGCGTTCTCGCGCTCGTTGAACGGCACCGACTCGATGTGGGTCACGATGTCCTGCACGCTGGTCTGCAACGCGGAGAACCCGAGGTCGATGACCCGGTTGGCGATTGCCGAGGCATAGAAAGACTTACCTGTGCCCACCTTTCCCCAGAGGAGCAACCCATTCATGTCATCGCGTGAGAACGTGTCGGCATAGCCCTTGCAGATGGCAGCTATCTGGGGCGTCCTGCCGTCATCGGCATCGAAGGTGCATCCACGAAAGAAGGCGCATCCGGCGAAGCACTCAGTGCGCGCTCTCTCGATTTTGCGCTTCCGCTCTGCGGCAAGCTCGCGCTCACGGCGCTCCGCCTCCGCACGCTTCATGCACTCGCAGGGAATCGGCACGATTGCCGTGTGTCCGCCGAGAAGTTCCGTGGAAAGGCGCATTTCCTTCGGCGTTCCGCATCTTCCGCACACGAGCAGGCCATCTGAATTACGGTAATCATCATCGGCGATGGTTTCGGTAAATTTCTTCATTGTTGGTCAGTCCTTTCTTTTCTGAATTGCTGAGAGCCGTTTTACGGCCATCAGATTGCACATTAGTCCTCGGGTGAGGAGGATGGCGTGAAAACGCCGTGTGAGCGATTCTGTTCACGCGTGGGTGTATATCAGTATGTCCCGTCGCAGAGCATTTCCTGAGCGGTGAAGTAATCGCACCCGTGTTTCTCCATGACCTCCTCCGGTGTCATCTCGCGCCGACCGGGATTCGATGCAAGGGGTTTATGCGAGGTCGCTTCGCGCTTGGCGTCTCTCCTTGCCCAGTTGCGGATGGTGGCGAGGTGGTTCTTGTAGCTCTTGCCGGAGCTGTCCATGTACGTGCTCAGGCGGTCGATGCGCTCCTGCCAATCATCGGGGAACTCGGCCTTGAGCTTCGAGAGGTCGGTGTCCGTCAGTTTGACGTTGCGATACCGCCCATAGGTGCCCTTCTTCTCGAGAGCAGCCTTCGCCGGGGCGGTCGCATATCCATCGGTACTTGCTCCCTTTTTACTTTCTCCATCCGTATTTGATTGCTTAGTACTTAATTGCGCTCGATTTTCCACATGTGGGTTATCCAGTTGTGGTTTATCCACATGTTGATTTTCCACATGTGGGTTTTCATCTTGTGGGTAGTCCGAGAAGGTCCAGAGCCAGTCGATGATTTTCCCCTTGTCATCGCGGATGCGCTCGCGGGTCAGGTAACCGCCTGACTCCAACTCCTTGATGGCGGAGCGGATGACGCTCTCTCCGTCAGACGGGAGGATGGAGGTCAGCCCTGCCGTGCTGAAATTCCAGTTGTCGGGAAGCGAGAGCATGGTGCTCAGGAGACCGCGAGCCTTGAGCGATAGGTTGCTCTTGAAGACCTGATTGTCGATGACCGTGAAATTGCTCTTGTGTGCTTTACGAAGAACCGCCATAGATGTTTTCCTTCCTTGCGGGTGCCTTGATGGGAGCCGTCATGCGACGGCGTTTCCCGTCTCTGTCAACGTGTACCAGTTGCGGTAATCGGGGTCGAGACCGCCATATTCGCGCTCGGCGATGAGACCGCCTTCGCGAAGCTCCCTCAAGGCCTCTGTCGCGTCGCCTGACGGAGGCTCATGAAGGGGAACATCTTCCAAAGGTACTCGGGCGACACATGCACGTAAGCGCGACCGCATGTATTGAAATGACCGGCCTGCGACCCGTCGGGGAACCGCATCAGGTGCGCGATATGATTGAGCACGACTGCGGCGCGGATGCCGTGCTCCGTCGCCACATCTGCATCGAAGCTGACTTCCATGTAAGTGCCTCCAAACGACAATACCCCGTGGTGATAGCGGACACCACGGGGTATTTCTATATATTTCCCGCCACGAGGGCTGAGAAAGCTAAGTTGTCCGGTTCCGCTATAAACCTCGATACCAAAGATACACCATTCGGCGATGGGATGCACGCTGCATGGCGGCTCCATATATTCACCATGTTTGTAGTAAGATAGCATCCTACAATGCTTGCAATATGTCATATCGCTCTCCACGTATCCTTCACATGCCCATTTAATTATTTATAGGGACACGCGCGAGGGGCCGCCGGGTGCCAAATCGGTCGGGAATGTGAAATGTGGGTGCCGAAAGCGCCGTGGTGTCGTATCATCGAGCCAGTCCTTTCTGCTTGATGAGTTGCAGCAGAGACGGGAGACCCGCAGGGGGAGGCATCTGCCATCCGCTGCGGGTCTTTCCTTTTTACGGCCTACCAGTCCGCTTGATTTTCATCCTCGGCCATGTCGATGGTTTCCGACATTTCGGTCACATCCTCAGCCTCGACCGCATTTGGTTTCCCCGTGCGCTTCGGCTTCGAGGAGCGCTTGAACGCGTCAAGCGCCTCTTTGGCCTCCACGGGCGTGCGCGTGTCGGTGACCGCCATGAGCCGGATGTCCTCGGCGCTCTCGGCGAGCCAGCCTTGCAGCCCTTCGAGGTCGATGGCGGTCCAATCCGCACCGAGGGTCTTGAGTACGGTTTCGCCGATTGCCGCGAGGGTCGCGGCTTTCCACTTCCTCGCCTGCTCGCGCTCCTTGGCGGCGGCTATCTTCCTCTGCTCCTTGAGTGCGGCGGCCTGTCGTTTCAGCTCATCGAGCTTCCCGTCGATTTCCGATACCGTTGCCATGTTAGGTCCTTTCCGTCTATTTGCCGACATGAGCCTCCATTATATGCCAGAGTCGGTTTCCCACCCTTTCAACAGCCTGCGGGTCGGGTTGGGAACCCTCCGGCCATTGAAAGCGTGGAAAACCGACAGAGGTGGTTGCCTTGTTATCATTGTAGTATAGTGGTATACTAGCAATGTTGTTTTATATACGGTATCTGCCGTTTACAGGCCGGTGCCCGTCGGGAGAGGAGTTCAATCCATGGGTTTGAGGGACATGTACAGTGCCGGGGACATCATCGAGTACGAGGGGGGCGGGCCCGACTACCTCGTGTCAATCGAGGGCGAGGAGGGGCTGTGGGTGAACGCCTGCAATCCGTCGTGGATTGAGCGCGGCCTTCGCTCCTTCTGCGACGAGTGCCGCCCGTTCTTCTCCGACCGCTTATACGAGGGTGCCGAGGTCGTGGGTCATTTGGGCGGGGGCACCGTCGAGGATGCCAGTCGATGGTACGAGGAGAACAAGGCGTTATATCGGGGCTGAGTGTGTTACGATGGACGGGCCGTCTCCTTTCTTGACGGTGGTTGCATATGGGGACCGGCGGGGCGCTGACGCGCACCCCCGGTCCCCTTGTCCGATTGGAGTCAAATCATGGAGAATCAGAACGACCAAGTGCTCGTGACGCGCAAGACGTTCCTCACGGGCGGTCAGAGGGCGGGCTACCTCTTCGCGGGCCTGCTCGGCGGTGCGGGATGCGCAATCTTGGCGTCCCTGTGCAACATGGACGCGCCGTACCGCTCCGATTGCACGAAGTTCGCGCTCATCGGCCTCGGCATCCGAATCGCGCTGTCCGTCGTCGGCTACATCGCGATGCTGCCCCTCTTGGCGCTGCCCTACTAGCCTGACGCAATCGAATCCCACCGATACGGCACCTCGGGTAAGACCGGCGATGCGGGGGAAAAGAGTGGTGTCGCCAAGAGGTGCGCGGCCACGCTTGGAGTAGACCAGACCTGATAAGGCTTGGATGAGTTACGAACTGTAGGGAGATGCCTGCACGGAAGGGGTCGCGCTTCGGCGCGGCCCCTTTTCTCATGGGTGGATGGAAGGCAAGGCGGGGAGAGAGGAGGAAGGGGTGACGGTTACGGGGATGGCGGTGCAGTGGGTACGGCGATTGGTCCGCATGGGTGACGAATAGGGATGGCAAGGATAGGGGCAAGCCCCTATGACCCATGTTCCCCGCAGGGGCGACCTTGTGGAGAAGGTATGTAGGAATGTAGTTTACCACGTTGATAGCATGATAGGTTGCTATAATTAAGGCACGGTAAGACCGAGAGAGGAAGGAACCGGGTATGCTTACTGCGGATATGGCTCGCGATATGAGCGGTGACCAGAAAGTTACGGAAGCGCTTGAGTATTTCGAGTGCTGCATCCGCAAAGCTGCGGAGCACGGGCAGCGAGATTCGTGTCTCTCTTATTGCGACTGCATGAACGGGGCGAAGGAGAAGGCCATCGAAATCCTGCGTCAGCGCGGGTTCGAGGTGCGGCGGCATGTCGAGTTCATAGGTGGTGTCAGGCAGTCTCCCGCGTTCTACGCCTTCTGGTAATCAGGTGAGGGGCATCCGAGAGGGTGCCCCTTTTCATGGAGAGAATATGTAGTATTATGGTTTGCTATATTGGTAGAATGACATATTGCTATAATTAAGTCACAGGCAACCGAGAGAGGAAGGAACCGGACATGTTGCACATGTTGGAGAAGGGCGGGTACCCGGAAGGGCATCGCTACTGGTCGAACGCGACTGCGGACCTCACCGCCCCCGATGGGCGCGAAATCGGGCCGGAGGAGCTTCCTGTGCAACTCAGGCGCGTGCTTGACGAGCTGTGGTCGGACGGTTACGGGGTGGAGTGCTATCTTGTCGAGTGGAATGGGCGGCACTGCGTCCAGCTCTCCGCAATGTATGACGAAAGCTACGCAGCGGACCTCGGTAAGGGCTACCCGGAGCTTGTCGAGCTGGCTCGCGGACGTGCGAAGGAGCTGGGAGCCGAGCGGCCAGACCTCCATGTGGTGTTCGCGGAGGATGTGGACCAGTGGAAGGCTGGCGACCCCTTCACCGAGATTTGGGTGGTCATGCCGTGGGACGTGGATGCAGATGCCTTCCATGAGGTGGCGGATTGGTTAGATTCCCGTTGCCGTTTCAACGAGTAGCCGGATATGGAAACATCAGGGGGCACCTCGGCGGTGCCCCTTCCCCGTGTGGGACTGGAAGAGAGGGGAACACCATGCTCGATGCGAGGGCGGGGGTTTGAGATTGGCGAGGAGGTCTGGCGGGAAGGCCTCTTCAAATGCCGAGACGTATATATCGCGCGATGGTGAGGGCAGGGCATATACCCAAGCGAGGGCATCCGAGTGGGTGCCCTTCTTTATGATGGATATGTGGATACCTGTTTTACTACCTATGTAGTATTGTGGTTTGCTACAATACTATTAACACAAGCCAATGAGGAAGGGATGGGGACATGGGGAAGATGGACAAGACCGAGAAGTACACGGTCGCGGGTCTCTGCTTCGGGGCGGTCGGCGTGTTCTTTTGCGAGGATGCCACGGTGTGCGCTCGCGTCTATGGGTACTGCGACGGCACGGTGGTCGAGTTCTGTCTGGGAATCGCCTGCATCGTCATCGCGACCGTCTCGCTCTACATCGCCGGTATGCTTCGAGACCGCCGCATCCAAGCGGAGTTCGCCCGTCGCCGCGCGGAACGCGAGCGCCGCAGGGCCGAACGGGAGAACCGGGGATGGTGACACCGTGGGGCACCCGAGAGGGTGCCCTTTGGCATGTGGGAGGGGATATGCCGGACATGCGCGAAGGTGATTTGGGGACTGCCGCCTGTTACCTCACGGTCGAACGGCTCGCCCTGCAAGCCGGGGTGGAAAGCCCCTTCTGGGACGAGGCCTCGCTGCTCATGGGCGGCTGCGAGGAGCCTTGGTATAAGAAGCCCCTCACGCCCCGCAGGCTGCGGTTGTTCCTCAAGCGATACGGCGGGAGCCTTGCTGATGATGCCGGACGGCGCGGACACGCCGCGTTCGTGTTCTCGGATGTGATGCACCTGCACGGCATCCCCTTGGGAGGCGGGGCAGATGGCTTAGGTGCGCTCTACGTGAGGCGTGCGGAGTCGGTCGCGATGACCGTGGCCTTCCTCGCCACCGGATGCACCCTCGCCGATATGGCGGCAATCACGGGGCTTGGGGAGGAGGCGGTTGCCGAGCGCATCACGCGCACATGGGACGGCGATGCGCCGGGGCGGATATACGGACTCGCCCATGCCGCGCACCACGACCGCATTCCCGAGACCTTCGCATCATCAGATGACCTTGACGAGCCTTGGGATGATTGGATATGCCCCTGTCGAGGATGACGAGGGAACTTCATCCCCTCGGACTCCCCAGAGGCATCGCCCTCACCGTCGATTCACGGCTGCGCACATGACTCGACGGCTCACGCGATGGATAATGGGGGCGCATGGCATACACGGTTCGAGAGGAGACCGACATGAAGATACCGGCGAGCAAGGTGCCCGCGCAGGTGTGGGCGGACAAAATGAGGACGGAGGGAGATTTGAGCGAGGCTGAGAGCGAGCGCTTGAGGAGGTGGGATTCTAGCAAGCAGGTGTACAGGGTGAATAGCACCCTTTGGGATGAGTTAAAGATTGATAACAAAGACGAGATTCCCGTATCTGTGTTCAGTAAGCTTCCATATGATTGCATTTTCATCGAACGGAAAGATTCATTTACTGTGCCCCTCCCATTAGGCGACCTAATCAGCGACGTGCTTGATGCTGATGGGAATATGATAATTAGTACTAATGGACATTTCTGTTGGTGTGAAAATGAGAAGTTATATATAAGTCCACTCATTAATTCGGTGTATTTGAAAATAGAGGATGTCACAAAAAGGAATGTGTTATATGAGAGGACTTGTTTCAATTGTTCAATTGATTTGAAAAATAGTGTGACATTCGATGAAGTCATGAAGGATTTGAAATCATATATTTCAGTATCAATGAATGATGAGAACCTTGATAAAGGCTCTGCTCGAATGAAACGTATAATCAATGAGATGCATACAGAAGGTCGTAAGATGGTATTTGATAATCCTTTAGCCAAGTCTTTCTTCAAGTTAATACCGAAAAAAATGCTCTCAGAGGCGTTGAAGAGTTATGCAAGAAGCACGTGGCTTGACATTGCAAGTCATGACCTTGAAAAGCTCCTCGGCACCCTCATGTACATCTCCTCGAAGGAGGCTGATGTGCGCACGGTGTACGCGCCCCAGAAGAACCAGACCCGCAAGAGCCGTCAGACCGATTGCACCGTCCATGATGTCGGTTTCCGCATCGCCCCGCAGCTCGCGGAGGTCCGCCGCGTCTACGAGCATGAGGCGAAGGGTCAGGATGGCGGCAAGACCGGACGGCATGTGGCACCCCATGTCAGGCGCGGCCATTGGCACGGGTACTGGACCGGCCCGAGGGAGAACCCCACCGGCCTCGAAATCAAGTGGGTCGCGCCGACAATCGTGAATGGCTCTCGTGGCGAGCTTGAGGGAACCGTCCATGAGGTCGGCGACCGTGACGGGCGATACACCCTCAAATCGACCCAGAGGGAGTGCGGCAGGGCAGCCGAGCAGCTGAACGGCGCGGGTCGTTCCGAAGAGCAGGCCCGAGATGGAAAGTCCGACCGATGACGCTCTGTGCGCATCTCATGGTATTGTGTATTTGCATCATTGTTGCTTTATAGTCTGATATAATCATATCCATATAGCATAATCTCGACTTGGAAGGGGTCGCATGGAAGAGGAGGAGCGCACGTTCACACCCGGTCAGGCGGAGGCCATGGACGCCCTGCTGTCTGGCCGCAACGTGTTCCTATCGGGAAACGCGGGCACGGGCAAGAGCTACGTGCTCAACGCATTCATCGAGGAGCTTGAGGAGCGCGAGGTTCCCTACCTCGCCATGGCCCCGACGGGGATAGCCGCGCAGAACTTGCATAACGGCACGACCATCCACCGCACCTTGCAGGTGGGTTTCGGCGTGCTCGACCCGCACGACGAGAACAAGAAGACGCTCACGCGCAAGGTGCTCAACAAGGCCGAGGTCATCATCATCGACGAGGTATCCATGTGCCGCATCGACCTGTTCGAGCGCGTCATGAACATGGTGCTCGCAGCCAAGCGCGTCTCGGGTAGGAAGCAGGTCGTGCTCGTGGGCGATTTCTTCCAGCTCCCGCCGGTCGTGACCGATGATGACCGCAAGGTGTTGATGCAGCTGTGGCCGGGGAACGATGACGGCTACGCCTTCAAGTCGCAGCTGTGGAAGGGCATGGATTTTGAACCGCACGTCCTCACCGAGGTTGTGCGCCAGAGCGACCCCGAGTTCATCGGCCAGCTCAACCGCGCCCGCATCGGCGATAGGGACTGCATCGCCTACTTCAACGAGCGCTCCATATCCGACCGCAAGCGGGCACCGGAGGATGACCTGTGGCTGTGCGCCACGAACCGCATGGCATCCACCATCAACGACGAGCGCGTGGGGGAGTTGGAGCGCTTGGGCGCGAGGGCGCGGACGTACACGGCGTACTCCTATGGCGATGTGAAGCCCTCGGACAAGCCTACCGACGATAAGCTGCGCCTCGTGGAGGGCGCACGCGTGATGCTGCTCGCCAACATGCCCGACCATGGTCTCGCG
>OLZF01001478.1_pt1 | contig 16361 bp, 14 predicted proteins | sample 1674391 | NCBI WGS metagenome assembly OLZF01 (sample SAMEA103958166, study PRJEB25191) | human gut metagenome | biome: human-associated habitat [ENVO:00009003]; feature: intestine environment [ENVO:2100002]; material: feces | place: Germany | collected 2013/2015
CTTCAGCAGAAGATAGTGGACAAAGCTTGTAGAGCGGGTATCGAAGTGATCTTCGTTGACCCTCGCTATACGTCGCAAACCTGTCCGCATTGCAATGCCAGCGGAACACGGCAGAAGCACCGATTTGTTTGCAAGAACTGTGGTTACAGAGCGCACAGCGACCTCAATGGAGGTCGGAATCTGCAACGTCTGGGTTGTCTGCTGATAACCCAGGGGCTGGTGTAAACAAGCCCTATGTTGAGCCTGCTTTAGCAGGTGACAATAAAGCTTTCGACTTTAGTCGAGAGTTGTTTACCGGATACTTCAGTCGATCGGGACTGTAGAGGCGCTCGCGCATGTCGCGGCCCTTGAGGCAGGCGCGCAACTGACGCACCCTGCAGCCGTCCTTCACGGTGTTGTCGGTTTCGATGCGGATCACGGTGCCGTTCTTCGTGTACGCGCGCCATTTCGATGATGAACAACGCTCCAGCGTCTTTTGGAGGATTTCTTGACGGGAGGCAAGCGCAGGCCGCCGTCTTTACCGCCCGCAGGCTTGAGGATGACGATGGACGGGGCGTTTCGAGCGGCGGTGCATCGCGACGCTGTACAATGCCGCCTTGGTCCGGACGGACCGCCTTCTCACACGCACTCCAAGGAAAAGACAAGACAAATGACCTCAGTACGCCGCATGCTCACGGGCTTTCTTCTTGCCATCGCCGCAGGCTTCGGCTGGGGCTCCATGGGGGTGGCTGCTCAGGTCATGATGACGGACGGCGGCTTCACCGCCCAGGACCTCGTGGCGCTTCGCGTCTTCGGCGCGGGCGTGCTCCTCACGCTCATGACGCTCCTCACCGAAAGGGGCAGGGTCTCGAAGCTCTTCTCCGACATGGTTCTGCTGCGTGACGTCGTGATCTACGGCCTCGGCGTGCTGGCGACGCAGTTCACGTTCTTCCTTGCGATCCGTGATGCGGGCGCCGCCACGGCGGCCATCATGGTCATCACGGGTCCGCTCTTCGTGATCGGCTGGATCGCCGCCACGACCCGCAAGCCCGTCTCGATCCTCGAGCTCGCCGCCTTCTGCCTTGCCGCCACGGGCGTCGTACTCATCATCACAAAGGGCGACCTGAGCGTCGTCAACTTCTCATATTCGGGCGTCCTCTGGGGGCTTGCCTCCGCCGCCTGCGGCGCCTTCTGCACGCTGCAGCCGGGCAATGCCGTCAAGAAACTCGGCGTCAACGCCGTCGTGGGCTTCGGCATGCTCTTTGCGGGCATCGGCGCGCTCTTCGTCTATCCGCCCACGGAAATCGACGCCGTCTGGACTTGGGAGACCCTCGCGGGCTACCTCTACATCATCGTCGTGGGCACCGCGCTCGCCTTCGTCTGCTATCTGAAGAGCCTCGACTACGTCCCGCCCGCCGTCACCACCATCCTCGGCGCCTCCGAGCCCCTCACGGCCGTGATTCTCTCCGTCGTGCTGCTCGGCACCTCCTTCACGCCCGTCGAGAGCCTCGGCGCAGTCCTCATCTTCGCCACCGTCTTCATCCTCGCCATGAGGGAGGGGAGGCGCAGGGCCTGATCCCGATCCTGTCTTCAACACCGCTCATTTGCTCCCGCTCAAGCGAAACCCGGCGACTGAGACAGAACCGACAGAAGCAAAAAATGGCGGGACTTCCGTTATGGAAATCCCGCCATTTTCAAGTGAGGCAGGCCGGGCATTCATCCCGCCCTCATGACAAGAAAGGCGGAAAGAGGCCGGCAAGCCCGGTGATCAGTCCTTGGCCTTGCGGTTGCGGAAGTACACGGCCTCCTGGATGTCGGTCGTGCGCTTCGTGAAGCAGTCGTCGAGAAGCGTTTCGCAGAGCTCTTCGCCTTCGGCGAGAACACGGAGATTGAAGTCGTTGAGGAGCTTCGCGGCGGCCTTTTCGTCTTCGGCATGAAGCTTGACGAACTCGGCTTCGAAGGCGGCCATGCGCGGGGCGAGGTCGGCCTCGAACTTGGCGAAGGCGGTCTTGACCATCGGGGCGAGGCCGGCGTAGTCGGTCATGACGAGCGTCTGAAGCCTGCGGAACTTCCAGTAGACGGAACGGCGGTCGCAGTGGTCCGTGCCGCAACCGTAGTGTTGGGGAACGGCCTCGAGGCCCTGGTAGAACGGCAGGTAGACGGAGAGGTCGGCCATGCCGAAGGCGAGGTGGATCAGGCAGCCGATGGCCTGCGGGAGCCACGGACGGACCTGCATGATGTGGGACTCGTACGTGCGGAACACGCTGATCGGGCGCCAGGGCTCGTCGCCGCGCAGACCGAACTGGTACGGGTCATGCTCGGACATGTCGTAGTGATTGCGCATCAGGGCCTTGAGATCGTCGACCGTGATGGGCTTTTCGGGCGTGAGATAGACCTCGAAATTGCGGCCGTCGTCGACGGGCTGCTCGACGGACGGATTGAGGTGCTTCTGCATGATCCAGACGCGCGGGTCGTTGTAGACGCGGTCACGCTCGTCGTTGCGGGTGTAGGTGGCGGCGAAGTCGAAGGGACCTTCCTCGGGGTTCCAGAAGCCGTGCTCCTTCGCCCAGCTCATGACCGTGGGCGAGCCCATCATGTCCTCGCGTTCCGGATCGTATTCGCGCAGGCGGCCCTGGTTGCCCGTGGCCATGTACTTGTCGGCCGGGGTGCGGTGGGCGATCCACTGGTGGCCCGTGCCGGTCTCGAGGTACCAGACCTCCTTGCTGTCGACGAAGCCGACGCCGAAGCCTTCACCGCAGCCGGCCTCCTCGATGATGCGGCCCAGAAGCGCGCACGCTTCGCGCGCGGTCGTGCAGCGGGAGAGCAGAACGTCGGGAATGTCGTCCTCGGTGATGCCGGAGGCCTTGTTGTACGGGTCGATCGCGAGCGCGTCGTCGCGGGCGAAGATGGACTCGGTGCCGGTGAGGCCCACGCCCGCTTCGTTGAAGCCCACGGCGCCGTGGAGCTGGGTCTGCCAGTTCGGCACGGTCGTGAAGCGCATGCTGTGGGCGGGCTGGGGCCATTCGAAGGCGGTGGCGCCCTTGTGGTCCTGCGTGCGGTACATCGAGCCTTCGGGCCATTCGCGCGCTTCGTGAATCACGAAGTGCTGGGCCTTGAGGGCGCTGCTGTCAGCGCTGCGGGCAAGAAGGAAGGAGCCGTCGGCCGTGGCCTTTTCTCCGACAATGACGGAAGTGCACATCTTGGATGTCCTCAGAAAATGCGCCGGCCCGAAAGGGAGAAAGACCGGCATTCAGGGCGCATATTTTAGGCGGCACCCTCTGAAACCGCCATCGGCGTTTACCTGAGGTTTCCAAGGGAAAACCATCTGCAACGCCCGTCCGGACGGCAATCCGGAAGACAGGCCCCATAGGGCGGATGACGACAAGGGACGAAGGAGGTGAACGAAAAAAGGGCCCGCCCCGCTTCCCCTCTGCATATACAAAGGGAAGGCGAAGAACGAGCCCTTTTGGGAGAAACCGCGTTCCCCGGGAAGAGGAACACGGGCTCTCATCAGAAGCGGTGGACGATGCCGGTCGTGAACTCGTAGCCGTTGGGCTTGGCTTCGGTCGTGCCGTTCTCGACCTTCTCCTGAGACCAGCCGGTCATGGCGTAGACGGCGGTGCGCTTGGAGAGGGCGTAGTCGTAGCCGAGGGCGGCGATCACGCGCTTGAAGTCGACGTTGTCCTTGTTGTCCATGTCGCGGTAGGCGACCTGAGCCTTGGCGACGCCGCCCATGGCGGGCACGTTCACGCCGAGGCTCACGCCGTAGCCGTCGACAAAGCCGTAGCCCTTGTCGCCGGTTACGGCCATGATGCCGTCGGTGCCGACGCCGCCGCGGAAGGCGGGAAGCTCTTGGTCGCCGAAGAACTGCGTGAAGGCGAGGACCTTGACGCCGCCGTCGAACGTGTAGTTGCCGCCGAAGGTGACGGTCCAGCCGTCATCCTTGCTGGCGGCGGTGCCAGTGCGGTACGTGCCGTACATCGTGGTGTCGGCGACGAGCACGGCCTCAAGAGCCCCGGCCTTGTAGCGTGCGGCGAGAGAGGCGTAGCGGTCGGATTCGCCGCCGTGGCCTTCGACGCCGCCCTTGGAGGAGTCGTTCTTGAAGGAGTACATGGCGTAGCCCGTGAAGCCCGCAACGGTCGGGGTCACGTAGCTGAGCGCATTGTCGACGCGCGTCCAGGAGGAGGCGGTCACGTGGCCGGAGCCGAAGGCCTTCGTGTAGTTCGCAAAGAGCGGGTCGATGGCGCGGAAGAGGCCGTCGGCGCCGAGCGTGCTGCCGAAGACGGGCATCAGGCCGGCGGAGAGCTTGCCGAACGGACCGACGAGGTCGACGTGGGCTTCGCGACCGAAGAGCTTGCCGCCCTGGTCGAGACTGCCGTCGTCGGACTTGATGCCGGACTCGAGCACGAAGGCCACCTTGTAACCGTTGCCGAGGTCTTCAGAACCCTTGAGACCGAAGCGGGAGCCGAATTCCTTTGCGTTCTCCATCGAGAAGGAGTTCACACGATCGTGGCCGGCAATGTCGGCGTCGCTCGACACGAAGGAGAGGCTGGTGTCGATGAGGCCGTAGACCTGGACGTCAGCGGCCTGGGCGCCCATGGCCGCAGCGGCCACGGAAAGGGCGAGAAGAGACTTCTTCATCATGATGTTCATTTCCTAATGGGTTGAAAAGCGGAATGCGCTTTGAGTCAGGAGGGCGCTTCGCCTCTCCTGCGGGCAGGACGGAATAATACAGTATCAACGAGTACTTTTGTTGTTCTCTTTAATTCCCGCCTGACCTCCGGCATTCCTTCCGCCGTTTTCGGGCGGGAACGGGCGCCGCGTCCGACCGGACGAAACGCCCGTCGATCCCTGCACGCGGGAGGTCTCAGGCTTCCCGCTCGCAGGGCGCATCTTCAGGCGTTGACCGGGATCAGGCCTTCTTGAAGGCATCGCGGGCTGCGATGCGGCCGAAGATCATGCAGTCGGCAACGGCGACGGTACCGAGACGAACCATGCCGTGGACGCCGCCCGTGGCTTCGCCGGCGGCATAGAGGCCCTTGATCGGGGTGCCGCGCACGGACATGACCTGGGCATGCTCGTTGATCTCAAGGCCGCCCATGCAGTGGTGGACGCGCGGCCAGAGGCGAACGCCGTAGAAGGGACCCTTGTCGTTGACGCTGGCGCCCTTGAAGAACATGCAGTCGAACTCGGGGTCCTTCATGGCCTTCATGTAGCCGTTGAAGGTCTCATTGGTCTTCTCGAGCGTCGCGTAGTCGATGCCGTAGCCGGCAGCGAGGTCCTTGAGCGTGTCGAACTTCTTGACGACGCCGGTCTTGAGGGCGTGCTCCCAGAGCTTGTCGGTCATGTTGTGGCCGACGATGGCGTTCATGACGTTGGCTTCGCAGGTGTAGATGACGCAGGGGTGGCCGATGGCGACGATGGCGTCGGCGCGGACCTTGCGGTTGCCCGTTTCCTTGATGAAGCGCTTGCCGGTGGCCGGGTCGACCATGGGCCCGAGGCCGACGCAGGACTCGACGAAGAGCGGAGCCACGCCAAAGCCCTTTTCATCGGGCGAGGTCCACGGACCGAGCTGGATCCAGTCCATCTGGACGGTGTTGGCGCCGATTTCCTGGGCCTGCATGATCATTTCGCCCGTGGCGCCCGGATGGTTCGTGGAGGTGAACTTGTCCGTGAGGCGCGGGTCCTGGCTCATGCGGTACTTGACGTTCTGAGCAAAGCCGCCGGCTGCGATCAGGACGCCCTTCGTGGCGCGCACGTAGAGGACCTTGCCGGAATTCTCGCGGCCGAAGCGATAGCCCTGGCGGGCCTTGACGCCGATGACTTCCTTCTTGTCGTTGACGATGATTTCGTCGACGATGAAGCGAAGGCGCGGCTCAATGCCGAATTCCTTGAGCTTGGCGAGCATCGGAAGAATGAAGCCGGAGCCGGAGTTGTTCGTCACGGCGTGCGAACGCTTGACGGAGTGGCCGCCGTGGTAGGTTACGGCCTTGAACTGGACGCCGATGTCGTCGCGCAGCCACTTGAAGTTGGCGACGGATTCATCGGCGATGCGGCGGGCGAGGGCGGGATGGCAGAGGCCGCCGCCCGCCTTCATGATGTCCGCAAAAAGAAGGTCGGCGGAGTCCTTGATGCCTTCCTTTTCCTGCATGTCGGTGCCGGCGGCCGCGACGGCGCCGCCGTTGATGATGGAGTTGCCGCCCGGCGTGCTCATCTTGTCGACGAGCATGATCTCCTCCTTCTTCGCGCCGAGGTAGTGCGCCTCGAGGGCGGCGGCGCAGCCGGCAAAGCCGGTGCCGACGATGAGAAGACCCGTAGTTTCGTCCCACTTCTGCGGCGCTTCGGTCGAGAAGGCGGGAGCGGAGACGGCGGCGGCAGCGGAGGCTGCGCCGAAGAGGGCGCCGGTCTTGAGGAACTGGCGGCGGGACTGGTTGGTCATGCTGATACTCCTTTTCATGAGTGATGGTCGCGGGACGGACCTCCGTGTGCGGCGGAGGCTCCCGCCGTCCTGCGGCTGGTCGGCCGTCAGGACGCGGTGAAAATCATCGGGCGTTCGAGGGACGGTCCCGTCAATCCGGGCCCGAAGCGATGCCTGTCAATGCCTTTCAGCGCCTCAGGGCACCTTGAAGCCGAACTGGTGGCACTGGTCGCAGAAGTTCTCCGTTTCGCCGTGCATGTAGTGGCAATTCGTGCAGTCAAGCTGGTCCTGATAGTGCGGGGAGACGTGCGGATTCGTCGGCTTGACGTCCTTCGTCTTCTCGACGAGGTCCTTCGTGTTGTGGCACTGCGTGCACGTCTTGATGTCGGGCGTGGCGGGATTGGCCTTGTCGGGGCCGTGGCAGGTCTCGCAGGTGAGACCCATCGCCGCATGACGGTCGGCACCGAACTTTCCGTCGGCGGCAGAGGCGGTGCCCGCCGCCATGAGGGCGGTCATCATCAGGGCGGCAAGCGTCTTGAAATTTGTCATTAAAATCTCCTGTAGGGGCGGATGGTTCATGGGGGCCGAGCGCCCTGTTCGAGTGAATCCTAGTCCATTAAGCCTGCCTTAAGACGCGCCGACTGAGCCAACTTAGGGTAAGCCTCCATCGAAAGTCCCCACTAGTTGGGTGTTCTCCATCAGGGTTCCTCCGAATAAAGAACCAGAAAAACCGCCGTTCGTGTTGCTTTTCCGCCACACGCCGTTTCGAGAGGAGATGCGCTTCGCAGGGCTTGCGAAGCGAGACCGTCATGCCGCATCCGAAGCCTGCCGAAGGAAACGTTGCGCTCATCAGTCCGCCTGAGGGCGCCGTCGCTGCGCCCGCGCCCGAAGCAGACGACCGCTGGGTCTGGTTTGAGGACGAGCACGGCGAGCGCTTTCGCGTCCCGCGCTCCTGGGTTCAGGGCGCGCCTGCGGACGCGAGCAATGCAGGCGGATCGGCCGAAGAGGCGGACCCGGACGAGGCGGGCGGAATCCACATCAAGAATCCGACGCTCTCGCGCATGTTCGAAGGCGTGCGGCTCACCTCCGGTCAGGCCTCGCTCGTTCCGAAGCTTCAGGCGTTTCTTGACGACGACGAAGCGCGGATCTTCATACTTCGCGGCTATGCGGGCACGGGGAAGACCTTCCTGATGAAGGGCGTCGTCGACTATCTTTCGGCCGTCAACCGCTCCGTGCACCTCATGGCGCCCACGGGCCGCGCGGCCAAGGTGCTCTCGACGAGAACGTCCCGCAGCGCCTCGACAATCCACGCACACCTCTACTCGCCCCGCGACCGGGACGATCCAGACGACGAGGACTTCACGCTCGTGAGCGACCTCACGTCAAACACGGACGAACTCGACGCGGTCTACGTCGTCGACGAGGCCTCGATGGTCTCCGACCGCGAGACGCAGAATCCGCTCCTGCAGTTCGGCTCGGGCCGCCTTCTCGCCGACCTCCTGCACTTTCTCGAGGACGCCCCCTGCGCGCACCGCAGGCACATCCTGTTCGTGGGCGACGCCGCGCAGCTCCCGCCCGTCGGCATGACCGTCTCGCCCGCGCTCTCTCCCGTGCACCTCGAGGAGGAATTCGGCCTGAAGCCCTCGGAGCACACGCTCACCGACATCGTCCGCCAGAAGCAGGACTCGGGAATTCTCGCGCTCGCGACTGCGCTCCGAACGGGACTCAAAAACAAGACGTACGCTCTTCCAAGGCTTCCTGCGGACGTTCCCGACGTGGGGCGAATCGATGCGCGCGACATGGCGCGCCTCTGCTGGGAGGTCATGGGACGGCGCATCACACGCGACGCCGTCATGATCGCGCAGACGAACGTGCGCGCCCAGCAGCTCAACCGCGCCTTCAGGCGGCTGCAGTTTCCGGGCGTCGAGGAGCTCGCCGCGGGAGACAAGCTCATGGTAATCCTCAACACGCACATGCACGGCGAATTCATCTGCAACGGCGACTTCTGCCAGGTGCTCCGCACGGGAGCGCGCACCAGGCGCAGCGTCTCCTTCCGCGTGAAGACCGGCCCCGCAGGGAAGGGCAGGCGCCTCGTGAACCTCGACCTTGAGTTCCAGAGCGTCACGCTCAGGCTTCGCGGCAATACGGGCGAGTGCTTCGAGGTCTCCTGCATGATCCTTCTCAACCAGCTCGAGCCCGACGACCTGCCCGACATGACGCTTCTCCTTCGCGCCCTCATGGCCGACTTCAAGAACCGCTTCCCGAGGCTCAGGCGCGGCACGAAGGACTGGCAGGACGCGCTCGCCGAAGACCCGTTCGTCAACGCGCTTCACGTCCGATACGGCTACGCCGTCACCTGCCACAAGTCCCAGGGCGGCGAATGGCCGCACGTCTTCGTCGACTGCGCATGGACGGGACCGAGATCCTCGGCCGACTACTTCCGCTGGCTCTACACCGCAGTGACGCGCGCCAGACAGAAGCTCCATCTCGCCCGCTATCCGAAGCACGCCTACGACGACCCGAACGAAGTCCTTCCCGTGCCCGACGACGCCTGGCCCCGGCAATGGCAGGCCGAGCTTCCCGCAAGACATCCCGGCGAAGACCTCGAGACGTTCGCGCTCGAGCTTCCCAAAGACGACGGCGAAGTCTTCTGACGCCCATGGAAAAACAGGCGGCCGCATTTCTGCATCTTGTAGACGCCGCCCCGCTGAAGGACGAGCTTCTTCTTCGAGACCATCACGACGTTCCAGACCTCCTCGAACGGGAAGGTCCCGCCGTTGCCGATGCTCCTGCCCCTCAGGGTGAGCTTTCGGTCTGCAACCTGCCAACTCTCGTACTCGAGCGTCGCCATGTTGACGGACTCGGCCGAGCCGTCCTCGTCGAGGATGAAGCCCTGCTGCCTGCCGAACTGGGCGGGCACGGGCATGCGGTCGCCCCCTGCGGCACGCTGCGCCGCATGAGGAGCCTCATGCCTTCATCCTACCGCGCCTTGACGCTCCGCGTCCCGCAAAGCCACACGGCGAAACATTTGCAATGCCTCAGGCTTCCATTTTTGGAATCGCCCTCTCGCCGAGCGCATCTCCCTGAAAACAAATCGGGCCCGCGGTCAGAAGGCCTGCGGACCCGAAAGGCTGATGAAAATGTCGAAGGCTAGAGCTTGTCCGCCTGCCAGGTGTTGCAGACATTGGGATTGCCGCTCTTGAAGCCCTTCTTGAACCAGTTGAGGCGCTGGAGCGAGGTCCCGTGCGTGAAGCTGTCGGGCACGACGCGGCCCGTGGCCTCCTTCTGCAGGCGGTCGTCACCGATGGCCGTGGCGGTCTTGAGCGCCTCCTCAAGGTCGCCCGCCTCGAGAATCCCGCGCTTTTCCATAAAGTGCCCCCAGACGCCCGCGAAGCAGTCGGCCTGAAGCTCCATCTTGACCTGGAGCGCATTTGCTTCCTTCTTCGTCACGCGCTGCTGGAGCGTCTGAACCTGCTCGGAAATGCCGAGCACGGTCTGCACATGGTGCCCGACTTCGTGGGCGAGGACGTATCCGAGCGCAAAGTCGCCGCCCCCGCCGAGCTTCTTCTGCATGTCGTCATAAAAGCTCAAGTCAAGGTAGACCTTCCTGTCGGCGGGACAATAGAAGGGGCCCATCGCCGACCGGCCGTAGCCGCAGGCGGTCGAGGTGCTGCCCGTGTAGAGCACGAGCTTCGGGTGCGGATACCTTTCGCCCGTGGCGCGGAAGATCTCGGTCCAGACGTCCTCCGTCGTCTTGAGCGCAACGCGGGAGAACTTCGCGAGCTCCTCCTCGGCTGCCGTCCCCTTGTAGGGCGCCGAAGCCGTCGTCTGCGTCTCGACGGGGAAGGGTTCTCCCGTCAGCAAAGGCGTGAGGTCGATCCCGTAGTAGCCCGCCACGAGCACCACGATCACGACGGCCAGACCCGTCTTGCCGCGAAGCGGAATGCCGCTGCGGGTGCGAAAGCCTCCCGGGCGGCCCATGCCGCCCAAGCCCCTGCGGTCCTCGACCGACGAGCTTTCCTCAAGATCCTGCCAGCGCATGAAAAGACCTCCCTGAAGCATCAAACGAATTCCGAATTGTAGCCCGCATCGCGATGACCTCTGAGAGGGAAAGAGGCGGGCCCTTTTTGTATTTTCTGCAACAAGGCCTTGCACAACCTGCCGTGCGTACTTGGAAAAGTCACAATAGCCCGAATAAAAGGGGAGGTCTAAACTCGCAGTCATGGTTCAGGCGAGCCCCGCACACATCCGACGTTCCGCCGACCACCCGTCACCCATCTGGAGAAAACTCACAAATGTTCAAGAAGACTCTGCTTGCCGTCGGCCTCTCTCTCTTTGCCGCTGCTTCCATGGCCGCCACGGAAGGCACCGACTACGTCAAGCTCGAAAAGCCGATGGTCAACGCCGAAGGCAAGCTCACCAAGATCTTCAGCTACGACTGCCCGTTCTGCTTCAAGTATGACGTCGGCGTCGACCCGAAGGTTCTGCCGCGCATTGAAAAGGAAACCGGCCTTGCCTTCAACCCGATCCATCTCGAAACCAAGGGCAAGTACGGCCGCATCGGCAGCGAATTCCTCGCCATGTGCCTCCTCAGGGACAAGGCCGCAGGCGTCTCCGTTGAGTCCAAGGACTCTCTTTTCAAGAAGGCCAAGGACGCCGTCTACGTCGCCTATCACAAGAAGGGCGAACGCTGGACTTCCGGCGAAGCCGCCTTCCTCAAGACCATGACCGACGCCACGGGCATCAGCGCCGATGAGTTCGCCAAAGCCAAGAACGATCCGGCCGTCAAGGCGATGTGCGACGAATGGAAGCTCTCCTACGACGTCGCCAAGATCCAGGGCATCCCGGCCTACGTCGTCAACGGCAAGTACCTGATCATGACGAAGAGCATCCGCAGCCTCGACGGCATGGTCGAGCTTGTCAAGGAACTCAAGGAAATGAAGTAAGCCCGGCCGCTCCGCCTTCGCGGAGCAGGGCCCGACAGGTTCTCCCTGAGCGGGAGGGACGGCGGTACGTCCGTCTCTCCCGTTTTTCGTCTTCGGATTTAGCCTCCCCGACGCCCGACGTTTTCACCCCCGACAGGGTCCGAAAAGGGCAGGGGACTGTACCGGAATCTTTTCCGGCAATCAACAATAGGATTTTTTCATCATGATCAAATTCATGAAGGGGCTCGGGTCTGATCCCGTCCGTACGCTCGCCGACTGGCAGGACTCCCGCTGGCCCTGGGGCATCATCGCGTTTGCGATGGTCGCCATGGTTCTGCTCGCGCACTATGTCTTTCAGGACTGGATGCACATGCTGCCCTGCGAGCAGTGCGTCTACATCCGCTACGGCAACCTCGTGATGGCGCTCGGCTGCGTCATCGCCATGATCGACCCGAAGGCCGTCTGGGCGAAGCTCGTCGGCTTCGTGATCACGATCTACGGCCTCGTCTACACGATCATCTGCTCGGTCAAGCTCATCGGCATTCATGACGCCGTGCACTCCGACGATCCGGAAGCGATGTTCGGCATGCAGGGCTGCTCGACCGAGCCGCACTTCCCGTTCGGCCTTCCGCTGGAAAAGTGGGCTCCGGACTGGTTCCAGCCCACGGGCGACTGCGGCTACGACGCGCCGGTGGTGCCCGACGGCGTTGAGCTCGGCGCCCTGCAGCGCTGGTTCATCGAGCTCTACCAGTCCTACGACGGCTGGTACCTGATCCCGCAGTGGAAGTTCATGGACATGGCCTCCTGCTGCCTCCTCGCCTGCATCGTCGCGGCCGCCTTCATTGCCGCCATGCTCTTCGGTTGGGGCGCCCGCCTCACGAAGAAGGCATAATCGAACCCGAACCCGGGCGTGAAACGGGCCATCGGCGAAAGCCGGCGGCCCGTTTCTTCGTGCGGCGTCTTCGTGCCTTTTCGTCGTGCGGCCTTCCGATCAGCCTTCCGGCCTGCGCGCGCCGCCCGCGCAGGCTTCTTGCGCCGAGGCGCTTCTGAGCATCTCGATGAGCCACATCAGGGCCGGATCGCCCGAGGCGTTCTCGTGCCAGATCACGCGCCGCTCGTAGCGGCCCGCCAGCCCCGCACTATCAGGGCCACATCATCGACCTGAAGCAGGCCTTCGCCAAGTAACGCGAATCCGCGTCACGTGAAGGAGGGGAGACGCCGTCGGCGGTGTCTCCCCTTTCCTTCCTTCGCGGTCCGCACCGCACGAAGTCCCGCCGACTTTGTACAATACCCGTCGCACGCCGGACGCTTCCGGCACCCTTCATCGCACAATCTCCTAGCGGAGTCCTCAGATGCATTATCCGATCGAAGTCGCCGGCCTCAAGCGCGACCTGCCTCTCTTTCCCATTTCCGACGAGCTGCAGATCGCAGCCTTCATCATGCTCGGCGATCAGGAGCTCACCGTTGCCTGCGCCTCGGCCCTCCTTGAAAAGGCCCCCGAGTACGACTACATGCTGACGGCCGAAGCCAAGGGCATCCCGCTCATTCACGAAATGGCCCGCCAGGCCGGCGCCGCGCGCTACTTCGTCGCCCGCAAGAAAATGAAGCTCTACATGGGCGAGGCCCTTGAGGTCGACGTCCAGTCGATCACGACCGCCGGCATGCAGAAGCTCTTCCTCACGGAAGAGGACGCCGCCCTCATGAAGGGCAGGCGCATTCTCATCGTTGACGACGTCATCTCCACGGGCAAGTCCCTTGAAGCCCTCGAGAAGCTCGTTGAAAAGGCGGGCGGCATCGTCGTCGGCCGCGCCGCGGTCCTCGCCGAGGGCGAAGCCGCCGAGCGCACTGACATCACCTTCCTTGAACCCCTCCCGCTCTTCAACAAGGCGGGCGAAGCCATCTGAGGAGACAGACACATGCAGATCACCGGCATCATCGGCGCGATGGACGTCGAAGTCGCGATTCTTCGCAGCATAATGAAGAACGCCCGCACCGAAACCGTCTCGGGCATCGACTTCATCATCGGCAGCCTCGAGGGCAGGCGCGTCGTCCTCGCACGCAGCGGCGTGGGCAAGGTCTTCGCGGCCCTCTGCGCCCAGACCATGATCCTCAAGTTCGGCGTCACCGAAATCGTCAACTCAGGCGTTGCGGGCACGCTCACGCCCGAGCTCCACATCGGCGACGTGGCCATCTCCACGGCCTGCGTCCAGCACGACATGGACACCTCCGCCGTCGGCGACCCCGTGGGCCTCATCTCCGGCATCAACATGATCGAGCTCCCCGCCGACACGAAGATCGCCGACGAGCTCGACCGCGTCTGCGCCGCCGCCAACGTCAACCACCGCCTCGGCGTCATTGCCTCGGGCGACCAGTTCGTCCACACGACCGAGCGCCGCGTATGGATCGTCTCCACCTTCAACGCTTCCGCCGTCGAAATGGAGGCCGCCGCCATCGCCCAGGTCTGCTTCGTCAACAAGATCCCGTTTGCCGCCATCCGCGTCATCTCCGACGAGGCCAGCGGCGACGTCAAGATCGACTACATGACCTTCGTGAAGGCTGCCGCCGCAACGTCCTCCGACATCGCGCTCAGGTGGCTGCGCGCCCGCGCCTGATCAAGGCTGAAGCCCGACAATCAAAGGGATGCCGAAAAAATAACAGCATCCCTTTTTTTCACTTCGAATTCATGCCAACCCGAAATGCGTGCCCAAGCCGGCATGACGTGAACATTGCGATTGCTCAGTCGTGGCAACAATGTCCCTGGACAAAAGAAAAGGGAGATCCGTGTCACTTGCTTTCGATGCCGGCCTGCCCGCGAATCCTGAGTGCCAGGCCGATCAGACGGTCCGCCTGATCCGCCAAGAAGAGCGGTATGTTAAGAACATCGTCGTCGAGCTTCAGGTTGTTGAGCGAGAAGCGCACGCGTAGCTTCACTTGATTCGGGAAGAGTTCCTTGAACTTCTTCATGCTCCGACTCGCAGTGTTAGCCTCCGATTTAACTTCAATCGGAATAATATCGTTTTCTCTCTGAATCAAAAAATCGACCTCATAGGGAGGATTGGCTTGACTCCAATATCGAGGCGGAACTTCGAACTGCGTCATCAGGGTCTGCAGGACGAAGTTTTCAGTTAGAGCTCCCTTGAACTCTACAAACAGGCGGTCGCCTTCACCAAAAGCAGTGGGAGCCAGCCGGGCCAATCTACGAAGAAGTCCTACATCGACGAGATAGATTTTGAATGCCGATAAGTCATCATAGGCGGCAACCGGCAAACCTGGAGCAGTACTTTTATAAACCTTATGCACAAGTCGAGCATCAACAAGCCATTGCAAGGCATCTTCGTACTCTCTTGCACGTGCGCCTTCCTTTACCACCCTGTAGATGAACTTTTTATTTTCTCTAGCAAGCTGAGAGGGCAGTGATCTCCAAATCATGGAGATCTTGGGAAATTCCTTCGAATCAGGATGCTTCGCGAAATCACGCTCGTACGCAAGAATGATGTCAGAAAGGACTTCCTGCATCGCTTCAACATTACGATCCCGAGTCCACATCAGAACTGCTTCCGGCATTCCCCCCGTCACGTAATACATCTTCAATTTCTCACATAGAGGCTTGAAGAATGCATCAGGAATTGGCTCCAACTGATCAATCGTTTCCGTAAAACGCAAAAGGTTGCCATCACCATTAGCCAACAGGAATTCCGAAAAAGTCATTGGATCAATTTGCAAAAAATTGACTTTCCCTACTGGAAATGACGAAGGCTTGGCGAGAGCAATCCCTAGCAATGACCCAGCGCAGGCTATGTGGTACTCAGGAGCATTCTCACAGAAATATTTCAATGAATTGATAACTTTCGGTGCATCTTGTACTTCATCGAAAATTACCAATGTTTCGCCGGGAAGAATCTGCTGACCAGAAGCCAACATTAAGTTTTGGAGGATACGACTCACATCCTTGGTTGTTTCGAAAAACTGCTTGAATTCCTCATTTTCATCAAAGTTGAAGTAAGCAACATTTTTGTAATACCGCTTTCCGAATTCCTTGAGTATCCAGGTCTTGCCAACCTGGCGAACTCCTTTCAAGATTAGCGGCTTGCGTCGACTCGACTGTTTCCAGGCGAGCATTTTCTTTATAGCAAAGCGTTCCATAGATCCATGCCTCACACTTTTCTACATGATTTCGTGATTTTCATCACACTTTTATGTGATTTTAACATCGTGCGCGATCGATGTCCTCTTGCATCGAAGAAAGAGTTGCTCAGAACCCCATAGGACGCGGGACAAAGCAAAAACAGTTGCCCAAGCCTCATGAAGCAGCAGAAGAAACTCTTGAAAGACGCGATTAGAGAAGGGCGCCGCCAAAACAAGGCCGCCCGCCGCGCGCGTCATGAACATGCGCGAGCAGACAACCGTTGTCGGCCATCGACAGGGGAGCTCGGGCGCGGAACCCGCATGAATGGCCGAGCCAGCCATCGTTCCGCCCGGCAGAACGCGTGAAACCGACAAGCGCTGCAGATTGTAGAGAAGGGAATTCGTTGCAGACTTAGCCTTCCGCCCGATGAGGGAGACAGGGAAGGGAAGGGACTGGGCATGACGAAGGGGACGCTGTAGAGCGCGTTGAGGCCGACGTAACGCGCGGACCGTCCTCAAAGAGGCTTCCGCCACGCGACAGACGGCCGTATTCTGCATAACGATCGCCATCATGGCCCAAAACGAACACAAAGCGCCTGCATGAAACCTCATGGAAAGCGATACCGCCGAAACCGTCGCCTTCATGAAACGGAAACTGCGGCATGCTTCTCACTACAGCAACTGTTTCGATCGGGACCGTTATTCGGTCACGTCATACTTGTTGAGTCCGGGCTGAGACTTCTGGCTCAGACAGACGTAAACGATCACCGTCACAATCAGCGAGGCAACGGGAACGACCTTTTGAAGCTCCCCTGTCTAAAGACAGAGGATTCACTTTGACCGTCAGACAGCTCTTTCGGGGGGCAAAGCCGCCTGAACGTCACCGTCTGTACAAAGTGTGCGCGGCAGACCTC
>OLZF01001512.1_pt1 | contig 15936 bp, 14 predicted proteins | sample 1674391 | NCBI WGS metagenome assembly OLZF01 (sample SAMEA103958166, study PRJEB25191) | human gut metagenome | biome: human-associated habitat [ENVO:00009003]; feature: intestine environment [ENVO:2100002]; material: feces | place: Germany | collected 2013/2015
CACGGTAATTAGCGATATGTTTTACGCAGGATAAATTTTCAGTCTACAAGGCGGAAGAATGAGGCGATGCGGTGGCATCGGCGATTGACGACAACGCAGTAGATGGAAATTTAGATAAGTGAAACGTGTTGCTAATTACCGTGGATCATACTAGGGGATATGGAATTCAGAGTTGACAGATATTCAGACTATATGATAGTATTAGGTTCATGAAAAAGGTTTAGCGTAGTAGAGTGACTCATTGGTAAAAGAACAGTGAATACTGATATTCCAAGGGGCTTTATGGAGGAGGATTGCAATGAAGAAGAAAGTTTTGAGCGTAATTCTGGCAGGTGTTCTGGCAGCCGCTATGGCGGGCTGCGGAAACGGAGACAGTCAGGCAACAAGTGGAAAAAGCACATCTGCATCATCAGGAAGTTCTGCTGACAGTAATTCTGCGGCAGGTACCGGCGTGGAAGACGGTGTATTTACCGTAGGGTTTGATGCGGAATACCCACCGTATGGTTATATGGATGAGAACGGAGAATATACAGGATTTGACCTGGAACTGGCACAGGCGGTCTGTGACCTTGAGGGATGGGAGCTTGAGAAGAAACCGATTAACTGGGATTCTAAAGATATGGAATTGAATTCCGGTTCGATTGACTGTATCTGGAATGGTTTCACTATGAATGGCCGCGAAGATGATTACACCTTTTCTGTTCCCTATGTAGACAACAGCCAGGTCATTGTTGTGGCTGAAGGTTCCGGTATTGAGTCGCTGAGCGATCTTGCGGGAAAAGTTGTAGGTGTACAGGCAGCTTCTGCAGCTTTGGAGCTTCTGCAGAGTGAGGAAGAGGACGGACAGAAAGCGCTTGCAGATACCTTTGGGTCCCTGAATGAGTTTGCTGATTACAACACTGCATTTACCGAGCTTCAGGCAGGGGCACTGGATGCATTGGCAATTGATATCGGTGTTGCGAAATATCAGTTGAATTCCAGAGGTGAAGGCTTTCAGATGTTGGATGAGACCCTGAATACAGAGCAGTATGCAATCGGTTTCAAACTGGGCAATCAGGAACTGTGTGACATCGTGAACGCAGATCTGAAGAAGCTGGCTGAGGACGGAACCGTGAACACGTTGGCAGAGAAGTATGAAATTGCAGATATGGTTTCACTGAAGGCGGAATAAGAAGCCGGATGGATATAAAATAGAGGTATACCCCTCGGGATAATTCCCGGGGGGCGTCCTTGCGTATGGGAGGAGAATCTATGAGCTTTGAAGTGATGTTTCGGCAGCTGACGGTGGGATTCGGGCAAACCTGTCTGATCTTTGTTCTGACATTGTTGTTTTCCCTGCCGCTTGGTATGGTGGTCTATTTTGGCAGGGTGAGCCGCATCAAACCGGTAAGTTGGCTGGTAAAAATCTACATTTCTATCATGCGGGGAACTCCGCTGATGCTTCAGTTGTTGATCTGGTATTTTGGCCCCTTCTATCTGTGGGGGATGAATATCGGCGGTTACAAATTTACCGCGATTATTCTGGGATGTTCGCTGAATTATGCGGCCTATTTTGCGGAGATTTACCGTTCCGGAATTGAGTCGATTCCGGTCGGGCAGTATGAGGCTGCACGGATTCTGGGCTACAGCAAAAGTCAGACCTTCTTTAAGATTGTTTTGCCCCAGGTTGTAAAAATTGTACTGCCCTCTGTGACCAATGAAGTAATTACCCTGGTAAAGGATACTTCTTTGGTATATTCGGTATCTTATATCGAGATGTTTGCTGTGGCAAAGCAGATTGCAGCGGCTCAAACCACGGTGTTGCCGTTCTTTATTGCGGGTGCTTTCTATTACATATTTAACTTTATCGTGGCTTGGGTGATGGAACGATTTGAGAAAAAGCTGGACTATTATCGTTAGGAGGAAGCTGCATGAATCTTTTAGAAATGAAACATATTAAGAAGGAATTTGACGGGCTTGAGGTGATTCATGATATCTCCCTGTCCGTAGAAGAGGGAGAGGTTCTGGCAATTATCGGCCCTTCCGGATCGGGAAAATCCACGATGCTTCGTTGTGCCGCCATGTTGGAGAAGATTGACGGAGGAGAGATCTGCTATCTGGGTAAGCGGGCTGCCTGGGTGGATGAGAACGGAAAGCGGAATTATCCAAAGGGTGAGGAGGCACGGAAGGTGTGCTCCTGTTTTGGTATGGTATTTCAGAATTTCAATCTCTTTCCCCATTACAGTGTCCTGAAAAATGTGATGGATGCCCCTATCAGTGTGCAGAAGCGTGATAAGGCAGAAGTGAAAAAAACGGCGATGGAACTTCTTGGGAAAATGGGACTGGAGGATAAGGCGGATGCTTATCCGTATCAGTTGTCCGGCGGGCAGCAGCAGCGGCTTTCAATCGCCAGAGCACTTGCGATGAATCCCAAAATCCTGTATTTTGATGAGCCGACCTCAGCCCTTGATCCCGAACTTACCGGAGAGATTTTGAAAGTGATCAAAGAACTGGCAGCAGAGCATATGACCATGGTCATTGTGACGCATGAGATGGAATTTGCCAGAAAGGTGGCGAATCATATCATCTTTATGGAAAAAGGGGTAATTGTGGAAGAGGGGACTCCGGATGAAGTTTTTTCATCAGAAAATGCAAGAATGCAGACATTTCTGGGAAAATTCCGGCAGGATTAACGCTTGCTTTTAGAGAAGTGTTAGAATATAATTATGTTTATGATACGGCAGTTTTATAACTGCCCATTACAATCAAGAGAGAAGAAAGGTGTCAAACTCATGGAAAAAAGAGAACAGCTTTACGAAGGAAAAGCAAAAAAGGTATTTGCAACCGAAGATCCGGCAGTAGTAATCGTAGATTACAAAGATGATGCTACCGCATTTAATGGAGAAAAAAAGGGAACCATCGTAGGTAAAGGCGTAATCAATAACCGTATGACGAATTATGTTTTCAGCATGCTTGAAAAAGAAGGAGTTCCGACACATCTGGTAGAGGAATTAAGCGACCGTGAGACCGCAGTTAAAAAAGTAAGTATTGTTCCGCTGGAAGTAATCGTTCGTAACGTGGCAGCAGGAAGTTTCTCCAAGAGAATGGGAGTTGCAGAAGGAACCGAACTGCTCTGCCCGATTCTGGAGTTCAGCTATAAAAATGACGATCTGGGCGACCCATTCATCAATGACGATTATGCCCTGGCTCTCGGACTGGCTACGCAGGAAGAGATTGATACAATTAAAACATATACAAGAAAGATCAACGAGTATTTAAAGGGATATTTCCTGAATGCCGGCATGAAGCTGATCGACTTCAAGATTGAGTTCGGCCGTCTGGCGGATGGAACAATCATCCTGGCTGATGAAGTTTCACCGGATACCTGCCGTCTGTGGGATGTTGAGACCAACGAAAAACTGGATAAAGACCGTTTCCGCAGAGATATGGGTAATGTAGAAGAAGCCTACAACGAAGTATTCAAACGCTTAGGTCTTGCATAAGGAGAGAGAGATGAGTCAAACTGACAGATATACAAGTCCATTGTCCGAACGTTATGCCAGCAAGGAGATGCAGTATGTATTCTCTCAGGATATGAAGTTCAAAACATGGAGAAAACTATGGATAGCTCTGGCAGAGACAGAGAAAGAACTGGGACTGCCGATTACCCAGGAACAGATTGATGAATTGAAAGAGTTTCAGGAGGACATCAATTATGACGTGGCAAAAGCCCGTGAGAAGGAGTGCCGTCATGATGTTATGTCCCATGTGTATGCTTACGGTGTACAGTGTCCGAAAGCAAAGGGAATCATCCATCTGGGAGCCACAAGCTGTTATGTAGGTGATAATACCGATATTATCGTGATGAATGAAGCCCTGAAGCTTGTGAAGAAAAAACTGGTAAATGTGATTGCAGAGCTGGCAAAGTTCGCAGAAGAATATAAGGCACAGCCGACTCTGGCATTTACCCATTTCCAGCCGGCACAGCCGACAACCGTGGGAAAACGTGCCACTCTTTGGATGCAGGAGTTTGCCATGGATCTGGAAGATCTGGAATATGTGCAGAGTACACTGAAGCTTTTGGGAAGTAAGGGAACGACAGGTACACAGGCAAGCTTCCTGGAACTCTTTGACGGGGATCAGGAGACGATCGACAAGATTGACCCGATGATTGCCGAGAAGATGGGATTTAAGTCCTGCTATCCGGTATCCGGCCAGACCTATTCCAGAAAAGTGGATACCAGAGTGCTGAATGTGCTTGCAGGCATTGCGGCAAGTGCACATAAGTTTTCCAATGACATCCGTCTGCTTCAGCACTTAAAAGAGGTGGAGGAGCCATTCGAGAAAGGGCAGATCGGTTCTTCTGCTATGGCATATAAGCGGAATCCGATGCGGAGTGAGCGTATTGCATCCCTGTCCCGTTATGTTATGATTGATGCGTTGAATCCGGCAATCACTTCCGCAACGCAGTGGTTTGAGAGAACGCTGGATGATTCTGCAAATAAGCGTCTCAGTGTACCGGAAGGATTTCTGGCGATCGACGGTATCCTGGATCTGTGCCTGAACGTGGTTGACGGTCTGGTAGTATATCCAAAGGTAATCGAGAAGCGTCTGATGTCCGAACTGCCGTTTATGGCAACTGAGAACATTATGATGGATGCGGTGAAAGCGGGCGGTGACCGTCAGGAATTGCATGAGCGTATCCGGGAACTTTCTATGATTGCAGGAAAGCATGTGAAAGAAGAAGGACGTGACAACGATCTTCTGGATCTGATTGCAGAAGATCCGATGTTCAACCTGTCCAGAGAAGATCTGGAGAAAACCATGGACCCGACCAAATATGTGGGACGTTCTGCGGTGCAGGTAGATGGATTCCTGAAAAAAGTGATTCGTCCTCTGCTTGACAAGAATAAAGAATTGTTGGGTATGAAAGCGGAGATTAACGTTTAAGAAATCACAGAAGCATGTGTTTTTTCATCATGTTAAGAGGGGCGATGCCATAAAAGTTGGCATCACCCCGTTTGTGCGTATAGTCGGAACTGTTTGCCGGAGAAATTCGGCGCACGATTTATAACCAGATTTAATAAAATAAGAAAGCTTTATTAGTAATAATAAGTTTTACTTATGCACAAAATGTTGTATACTAAAAATGCAGGTGTAGTGTGCTGGTTCGTTCACTTTCAGCAAAATGACGCAGAATGGATTTTCAGCCTGCAAGGCGGAGGAATGAGGCGTAGCGGTGGCTACGTCGATTGACGACAACGCAGCAGATGGAAATTCAGGCAAGTCATTTGGTGAAATGTGAATGAGACAGCACACTAGGGCCTGACATCAGACAAGAGTAGCTATTTAGGAGGATTTCATATGATTAAGGCAGTTGTAGGAGCAAACTGGGGAGACGAAGGCAAGGGTAAGATTACTGACATGCTGGCAAAAGAAGCAGATATTATCGTCCGCTTTCAGGGCGGGGCAAATGCCGGACACACAATTGTAAATGATTATGGCAAATTTGCACTGCACACATTACCATCCGGTGTATTCTATAACCATACCACCAGCATTATCGGAAATGGCGTTGCACTGAACATCCCTGTTTTGTTCAATGAACTTCAGGAAGTAGTATCAAAGGGTGTGCCGATGCCGAAGCTGTTGATTTCCGACCGTGCACAGATGGTGATGCCTTATCATATTTTATTTGATCAATATGAAGAAGAACGTCTTGCCGGGAAATCTTTTGGTTCCACAAAGTCCGGTATCGCGCCGTTTTATTCAGATAAATATGCAAAAACCGGTTTCCAGGTGCATGAGCTGTTTGGTGATGCGGATGCATTGCTGGAGAAGATTAAAAGTGTATGTGCAGTAAAGAATGTACTTTTAGAGCATCTGTATCAGAAACCGGCATTGAATCCGGAAGGAATCTTTGCAGAACTGATGGAATATAAGAAGATGGTTGAGCCATTTGTATGTGATACCTCTTTGTACTTATGGAATGCGATTCAGGAAGGAAAAGAGATTTTGCTGGAGGGCCAGCTGGGAACCCTGAAAGATCCGGATCATGGAATTTATCCGATGGTAACCTCTTCTTCCACATTGGCAGCATACGGTGCAATCGGAGCAGGCGTTCCTCCATATGAGATTAAAAAGGTTGTAACCGTAAGCAAGGCATATTCCAGTGCTGTAGGAGCAGGAGCATTTGTATCCGAGATCTTCGGAGAAGAGGCAGATGAGTTGAGAAGACGCGGCGGAGACGGCGGAGAATACGGTGCGACCACAGGTCGTCCGAGACGTATGGGATGGTATGACTGTGTGGCATCCAAGTATGGCTGCAGACTGCAGGGAACGACCGATGTGGCATTTACCGTTCTGGATGTGCTGGGATATCTGGATGAAATTCCGGTTTGCGTAGCTTATGAAATTGACGGTGAAATTACAACAGAATTCCCGACCACCAGTAAATTGGAAAAGGCAAAACCGGTTCTGGAAACACTTCCGGGATGGAAGTGTGATATCCGGGGAATTAAGACCTATGAGGAATTACCTGAGAACTGCCGCAAATATGTGGAATTTATCGAAGAGAAGCTGGGCTTCCCGATTACGATGATTTCCAATGGTCCGGGAAGAAATGACATTATTTATCGTAAAAAATAATGATTCAGGAGTCAGAATCCGGTTTTGACGGATGACTCCATAGTGGAGGATTACATGAAGAGATGTAGGAATGTCTGCCTGATGCTTTTTCTGGTTCTCGGATCTGTATTGCTTGTGGGATGTAATAAACTGGATGATGTGAAAGAAACTACAATTTCAGTAAGCAAAAAGGGAGCGGTGACAGAAGTTATCATGGAATCGGCGGAGGGGGAGTCCTATGGGATCGAAGAACTGCAGTCTTTTGTGGACGCGGACATCAAAGCATTTAACCAGAACGCAAAAACGCAGAACGTGGAGCTGACATCCTGTGAAATCAAAGATGGGATGACGCGGATAGAGATTGCATACACGTCTTATACCGATTATGCGGATTATCATAAGACCAGATGTTTTGTGGGTACGGTAAAAGAAGCTGAAAATGCCGGATATGATTTTAACGCAGAGTTTCAGGATAACAATGGAGAGTCGGCAGCAGCTTCCACAATTCTTGCCAATGATGATGCGTGGCATGTGGTAATTCTGGAAGAGCCGGTTCAGGTACTGGTGGAGGGGACGCTCCTTTATACCAGTACCAATGCGGAAATTACCGGAAAGGGAAAAGCGAAGATTGCAGCAGAAGATGGGAATGGTCAGAGCATCACAATCAGTTCCCCGGTCTATCTCATATATAAGTAAGAAGGAGACATAAAAATGGAAAAGACAATGGATAAGATTGTTGCCCTTGCAAAGTCAAGAGGATTTGTATATCCGGGTTCCGAGATCTATGGCGGTCTTGCAAACACCTGGGATTACGGCCCGCTGGGTGTAGAATTGAAAAATAATGTTAAGAAAGCATGGTGGAAGAAATTCATTATGGAAAACCCATATAACGTGGGTGTGGACTGTGCAATCCTGATGAATCCGCAGACCTGGGTAGCTTCCGGACATCTTGGCGGATTCTCCGATCCGCTGATGGACTGTAAAGAGTGCCATGAACGTTTCCGTGCAGATAAGATTATCGAAGATTACTGTGCAGAAAATAATCTGGAGATTCAGGGAGGAAGCGTGGATTCCTGGACGCAGGAAGCGATGAAGAATTTCATCGAAGAAAACCAGATTCCATGTCCGACCTGCGGAAAGCATAATTTTACCGATATCCGTCAGTTTAATCTGATGTTCAAGACCTTTCAGGGCGTTACGGAAGATGCCAAAAATACTGTATATCTGCGTCCGGAAACCGCACAGGGTATTTTTGTAAACTTTAAAAATGTACAGAGAACTTCCAGAAAGAAGATCCCGTTCGGAATTGGTCAGGTTGGAAAGTCTTTCCGTAATGAGATTACACCTGGCAATTTTACATTCCGTACCCGTGAGTTTGAGCAGATGGAACTGGAATTCTTCTGTGAGCCTGGTACGGATTTGGAGTGGTTTGCATATTGGAAGCAGTTCTGTCTGGATTGGCTGCATGGTTTGGGGCTGAGTGAGGAGGAAGTGCGTTACCGTGATCATTCACCGGAGGAATTATGTTTCTACAGCAAGGCTACAACAGATGTGGAATTTTTATTCCCGTTTGGATGGGGCGAGTTGTGGGGAATCGCTGACCGTACAGATTATGACCTGACGCAGCATCAGAATTTGTCCGGACAGGATATGTCTTACTTTGATGATACGAAGAATGAGAAATACGTTCCGTATGTGATCGAGCCGTCTCTTGGTGCGGATCGTATGGTGCTGGCATTCCTGTGCAGCGCATATGATGAAGAAGTTCTGGATGCGGAGAAGAATGATGTTCGTACAGTGATGCATTTCCATCCGGCACTGGCGCCTGTTAAGATTGGTGTCCTTCCGTTGTCTAAAAAATTAAATGAGGGCGCAGAGAAGATCTTCCTGGAATTGTCAAAGACTTATAACTGTGAATTTGATGATCGTGGAAATATCGGTAAACGTTATCGCCGTCAGGATGAAATCGGTACACCGTTCTGTATCACTTATGATTTTGAGTCTGAGAACGATGGGGCAGTAACTGTCCGTGACCGTGATACAATGGAGCAGGAGAGAATCAAAATTGAGAATCTGCCGGCTTATTTTGCAGAGAAATTTGAATATTAAGCAGTGATTTTACGACTTTGCCGTTTGGATAAAAGTGCGTAGGGGCAAAAAGCCAGGAATCGAAATTCGGAAAACAAAAGCAAGTTTTCCGGATTTTGGTTTCTGGCTTTTTTGTCGACAGCAAAGACACATAAAAGAATCCGATATGTTGAATACGAAAAGAACAATACCTACAATTGGAAAATATTGGTATACTTAATTATATGATGAAAGCGTCAAAAGGTATTTTGACGCCTATGATACACGGATTGCTCCGCATTTCATGCTCACGCAATCCTAAAAACATTCGAAATCCGCCCTATTCGGGCTACTTTCTCATGTTTTGCGCGTCCAAAAGTCATGCTTTTTCATGCAAGCATGAAACGCATGACCTTTTGACGCTTGTATCATTATATAGTGGCGGGCTTTTGAATAATTACGAAAGAGATATAATGAGGTATATCATGGAAAAAATAAGCGAACGTAACAGAATTTTCTTTTTAACTGCACTGACAGTTCTTCTTTTTGTGCTTCTTACGATTTGGGGAATTTTCAGACTGCATCATGTGTATGCAAATCAAATGATAGGATTTTTGGGGGCATGGTCGGAGACTTCTGAAATGCCGAAAACAAGTGTGGATCAATTGCTTTCAGGAACATTCACAGATCGGAATTATAAACAGGGGCTTATGCTTTTAAAAGAAGCAGGATACCAGCAGAGCGGGCTTTCCCTGATCTATGGACAGATGGATTCCGTTTGTTTGCTTTGGGTGTTTGGGGCTGTCGGTATTTTGGCGGTTTTGTTTGCAGGCTTATTTTTTCTGTATTATAAACGTAAGAAGTTTTTGAATGCAGCGGTGGAATGGGTTCGCAATCTGGAGGATTTGGAACTTGAAGAACGGGTCTGTGCGTCTGCCACATTAGAAACCCGCGAACTGGTGTATGTTCTTCGGGAACACAGACATCTGGATGAACAGGAGCGGAAATGTCTGGAATTCGAAAAACGGAAAACAGTATCATTTGTAGAGGATATTTCTCATCAATTGAAAACGCCTCTTACCATTATACGGATGCAGATTGAGCGGATTAATTATGCGCAGAAGTTTTTACAATCAGGCATTACCAAAGCGCTGACGCAGGTCGATAAGATGGTATTTTTGATTTCTATGATGATGCGGGTTGGGATGTTGAATTCCGGCAAGAGTAAAATGGAGATAAAACGGAACAAGGTATGGGTTCTGGCAGAGGAAATCATTCAGGAGTTTGATACGATCTGTCAGGGGAAGCACGTGCATCTGCACAGTGAAACAAGCGGTGAAGAAACATTCTATTATGATGACTATTGGATGAAGGAGGCAGTGGAAAATCTGATCAAGAATTGCATTGAATATTCAGAACCGGAAGGAATTGTGAGTGTAAAGTATCATGTTGGAAATAACGGATTGTATATCTATGTGAAAGACCGGGGAAAAGGTATCGAAGAACAGAATATCGGTCATATTTTTGAGCGATACACATCCAGTTACCGTCAGAGTGATACCAGCAGCGGTCTGGGGCTGGCTATTACAAAGCAAGTAGTAGAATCCCATTTTGGAGAGGTTGATGTAAGGAACAATGAGGACAAGGGAGTGACATTTACAGTTTATCTGCCAGTCATGCGTGGAAAGGACGTTTATCAGGAAATCAAGAGAGAGGAGTGTACAGAAGACGATGGAAATTTTGCGGCTGGATAATGTTACAAAGACATATGGAACAAGCAGAGCACAGGTGCAGGCAGTAAATAGGGTAAGCTTAAGTGTTTCGAAAGGGAGCTTTACATCCATCATCGGAAGGAGCGGTTCCGGAAAATCGACGCTTTTGAAACTTTGCAGCGGGCTGCTTAAGCCTGACAGCGGGCGTGTAATCCTGGATGGAGACGAGATCAGCAATATGAGAGATAAAGAATGCTGTGCAGTCCGGAGAAGAAAAATCGGTTTTATCTTTCAGAACTTTGAATTAATTCCGGAATTCACAGTGTTGGAAAATATCTGCCTGCCGTCATATCTGGATGAAAGAAGTCCCAATATGAATTATATTGAGAAATTGCTGAAGGATACAGAGCTTCAGCATAAAAGGGATGCGTTTCCGGATGAATTGTCAGGAGGGGAGCAGCAGCGTGTGGCGATTGCCAGAGCATTGTCCACACGTCCGGCGATTTTATTTGCAGATGAGCCTACGGGAAATCTGGACATCAAAAGCGGTGAGATCATTATGGAATTGTTGAATTTCTGTAATTTTCGGTATGGACAGACCATATTGATGGTAACTCATAATCTGGAGCTGCTGCAATATACGCAGCGTACTTTGCGGATGCAGGATGGAGGCATCGTGGAAGAACGGGATAAAGGAGAAGAAAATCCATGACAAAGCTTGTTTTGTTAAATCTGAAGCGTAAGAAAAAATCGTGGCGGATGATGCTGATTGTGATGACGCTTGCTTATACATTTCTTGCTATGGTACTGACTTTTTGTTCCAGTCTGGACCGGACGGAGGAGGCAGAAAGGGAGGCGGATTATGGAAGCTGGCATGTGGCATTGATTCATGCGGATCTGGAAAGTATTGAGCGGATGAAAAATCATGCGACTGTGGAGATGGCAGGAATCAGCTATACATATGGTATGGTGTTGGATCTGAAAGAGAAGGACCTGGGGAAGATAGGAACGGCCGATGAGCATACGATTGAGATGGAAAAGATCCGTTTATTGGAAGGGCGGTTTCCGAAAGGAGATGGAGAGCTGGCTGCAGAGCGGTCAGCTCTTACCGCATTGGGATATTTGGGAGAGCCGGGACAACAGGTCTCTGTAAAGATTCAGATCAGTCAGGGAGGAGAGAAGCGGGAAGTACAGAAAGATTTTACCCTGGTGGGAATCGTACAGGATTACTCTTCCAGAATAAAAGGAACAACTTTAGATAAGAAAGATTATGTCTCTTTTTTTGTGGATGAAGCAGAGGAAGGTTTCGTGCCTTCAGAGGGAAATATTGTCTTCCGGCTGAAGGAAAAAAGCTTAGAATTCTATAATGAGATATTGAGAGAAAAAGGAATCCGGGCGGAGGGAGTTGCTAATAATTATACGTATTATGAGTTGATGAGAGATTCGGCGCATCGGCAGATGGAAAAAAAGCAGGAACAATTTAAGATGATCATTCTCGGCTTATATCTATTCTGGGTTATTTTTATCAGTACGATTTTCACCTATTTAAAAAGTCAAAAAGATAATATCATGATTCTGAGAAAAATCGGTCATGAGAAGAGGAAAACAAAACGACTGATTTATATAGAGCTTTTAGGAGTTCATACCGTGGCCTTCCTGTTGGGAAATATTTCAGGAATTTTCCTGAGTTCCAGTTTGTTTTTTTTCTTGGACCATGTGACGGGATTTTCAGGATGTTTTTTTGTAGAGTTGAAATCGTTTACTTTTCTGGCGGCAATTGAAGTTATAAGTTCATTTATACTGTTGCAAATCAGTGTAATGATCCTTGTAAACGACAAAATGTTGGTTAACCGGAAAAAGCGGTCACAGGTGTCGAAGCGCAAAAAATTTAATTGGAAAGTGTTTGTCGGTAAAAAAGATCGGGTAATCAGTGGGTGTATGATTTTTGTAGTATTTTTACTGGTTTATATGAGTGTATATACTGTCGGTGATATTCATTATGTCTATCAGCAGGAAAGTGAGAGGGAGGATATGGCAGTGTATGAATTCGGTGGGTTATATAGCTATTATCCGGCAAGGGGGCATGTAAAGGAGGGGGATTACGAAAAACTAAGAAATGTTTATGGAATTGAGAATATAGAAGGAATTAAGGGGCTAAAATATGTGCCTATGGAATGGGAAGGAATGGAGCAAAGTGAGTATGTGGATATGCTCTGTGAAAGCTTTTGGACCAAATTCAGCGGGGGAGATAACCCACAGGCATTTTTGATAGGAGTTGAACAGAATAGACAGTTTTATAAGGGATATGAAGCGGAAATTGATGTTGGAGAGATAGATATTGCCGAATTTCAGCAGGGAAATGAAGTTATTTTGTATTTGCCAAAGTGTTTTTGTGATAATAACGGAAATTTTTTTTCGGGTAAAAACGAAACTATTCTAGAAATGAGAGATGTAAATGCATATACTGAAAAAATGATTTCTGTTGGAGATTATATTAGAATCAATGGGAAAAACGTGAGAATCGGTGGAATTATTAACTCTGTGGATCAGAAAAATATGGAGCAAAAGTTAGTAATTCCATTTAGCGTGATAGGGAGTTTTAAATTTTGCAGTCAAGTGGATGGAAAATTGGAGAATTCTTATGAATATCTGATGGTTGAGACGAGAAAACAGATTAATGTTGAACAAGCGGAACAAGAACTAATGCAGGTTAAAATTACTCTTCCATTTATAAATAATCGCTTGTTAAGAGATAATATGTTAAGTGATTCATGGAACATTTTAGTGCTTCTAACTTATGTGGATTTTATATGTATAAGTTTAGTTCTTATCTATGAGAAAGGTCGTTGGGAATTAAATGTGAAAAAATACGAGAGACGCTGGAAAACTTATCTATATTTGGGAATTTCAAAAAATCAGTTTATCAGTCATTTTCTCAAAGAAGTTTTATGGTCCAGTGCAGGTGTTGTTGTATGTGCGTTTTTTTGTATGACGATGTACCATTATTGTAGTTATTATATTGCGTGGAGCGGAGAACAGGAGAGGAGTATAAGTAGAATGGGAATAAGAATTTTTAGTATACTTCGGAACAAAGTGTCATGGGAGGGTATGACGGTCATTACAATTCTTATGTTAGGCTTCATAACAGTAAAAACAATATATAAAATAAAAAAAGTTCTAAAAAATTTCAAAATGTAATATAGATGTAAGGTTGGTGTGGTATGATAGATATAAGCAAATTAGGAGGAAGATACAAATGAAGAAAAAGTTAAGAAAGTTGTTGGTTGGAGTTATGATTGGTTCTATGCTTGTACCGACAAATGTCTGGGCACAGTCCCAGGAAGCAGGAACTGTTGTTTCAGGGGATAGTGAAGGGGAAATAAGCCCGAGAATCTCTGTAAGCAAGTATGTTGAAATAGAACGCAAATATATGTTTTTGGACAGTGTTCCTGAGTATTATTATTATTCTTATTATGATTATGACTATAATACGACTTTAAAGGGAACGTTGGTTTTAAAAAGCACCAGAGGTTATGATGAAGGTGTAGTAGCATGTTATTCCGGATACTGCTCCGGATCAATCTAAAGTTTGTTTTCATCTATTGATGAAAATTATTGGCTAAGCCATACATCCTTAAAACAATACAGGTTTTGGTTTCATCAGCCTGCCCCCAATTTCGGGCTGATGAAACGGGTTTTGGATTTACATAAAGTAATGAAGAAAAAAGAATGTTGTAACAGTCACAAATGAAACAAAAGGTAACGATTCAGAATCCACGATTCCATACGGCATTTTGTACAGCAGAATGTGATTTTCTCAGCACCAAACGGCAAGTTTATTGCGGTTTGTGTGTTGCAAAACGGCAATCCTAATTGGAAAAGTGGTGAACCGTTACCAGAAAAAACAAATCAGGGGAGAGATTATGATGAAATTATTAATTGTGAGAGATGAATGCCGCATGAAAGAAGGAACAAAGACGTTTAAGCAGTATGAGGAAGAAGGAATTCATACGACGGTATGTACTTCTAATGTTTTCGCAGAGTTACCGGAGATGGAATTGGATCTGGTGGTGATTGATTTAGTAGAAAAGACATTAGAGGAAAGTGATTTTTCATTTTTACAAGGGCTGAAATCTCAAAAATACAAAGCAGTGGTTGCGATTGCAGATCAATGCAGCAGAAGTGAGGAAGTGAAGGAGCTTTTCCGGGAAAAGGGCGTGGTTCATTATGTAGAACGGCCGCTTACTAAGGAAGTGTTCTTTGAGGAAGTGGACAAGGCATTGGCAGAATATAAAGTACAGGCGAATTAAGGACAGGGAAGTGCCCAGAGGGCATGAAAAATCTTTGGTGACAGCGTGAAAGCTGTGAAACAATCGACTCTCATATATAGTGGTGTCTGCGTCAGCAGATATACTCGTTTTAAATAGGAAAAGGCTGCCGTGAATTTCATGGCAGCCTGATTTCTTTTTATTGAATGATGGTTCCGGTCTTTCCTAGATAACCTTCTTTTGCCTTATCTATCGAAGTGATAACCGCACGTTTTCCGCCTTTTTCCAGGAATTCTACGGAAGCTTCGATTTTCGGAAGCATGGAGCCGGGCTCGAACTGTCCCTGTGCCATATATTTTCTGGCATCTGCAACAGTAATATTGCTGAGGGGTTCTGCATTTGAAGTATTGTATCCAATCGAAACATGTTCTACACTGGTGAGGATCATCAGTTCATCGGCATGAATCATCTCTGCCAGCTTTGCACTGATCAGATCTTTTTCAATGACAGCACTCGCACCCTTCAGTTCTTCTGCCTGAACCAGAACAGGAATCCCGCCGCCGCCGGCTGCGATGACAATCTGGTCTGCATCTATCAGTGTGCGGATGGCATCAATTTCAATGATTTCCTGAGGCTTTGGTGCCGCAACAATTCGGCGATATCCGCCTTCTACTTTCGTTACATAATTTCCCTTGTGCTCTTCGGATTCTGCTTCCTCTTCTGTCAAAAGCCGTCCAATTGCTTTGGAAGGGGTGTAGAAGGAATCATCATACGGATCAACGGTAACCTGTGTGAGAACGGTGGATACCGGACGGTAGATACCACGGCGAAGCAATTCTGCACGGATTGCATTTTGAAGGTCATATCCGATATATCCCTGACTCATGGCTGAGCAGACAGACATAGGGGCTACCGTATAATCCTCGTGTGCTTTGCCGAATTCATTCATAGCGGTGTGAATCATCCCCACCTGAGGAGCATTACTGTGTGTGATGACAACGGATGCACCTGCTTCAATAAGATCAGCAATCACTTTTGCTGATTTTTTTACGGCTACTTTTTGTTCCGGTAATGTGGTGCCCAGTGCACGGTGACCGAGCGCTACTACAATTTTTTTCTTTTCCATATCGAAAGTCCTCTCTGATTATGTCTGAATTACGGAGAATTTCCGCTTATATACCTGATGCAAATTGTTATAAAAAATCTTCTATTGATATGATGATACAAGCGTCAAAAGGTCATGCTTTTCATGCTTGCATGAAAAGGCATGACTTTGGGACGCG
>OLZF01001516.1_pt1 | contig 15915 bp, 13 predicted proteins | sample 1674391 | NCBI WGS metagenome assembly OLZF01 (sample SAMEA103958166, study PRJEB25191) | human gut metagenome | biome: human-associated habitat [ENVO:00009003]; feature: intestine environment [ENVO:2100002]; material: feces | place: Germany | collected 2013/2015
TCATGGTCACCCACAACATGCAGCAGGCCGCGCGTATCAGCGATAAGACGGCGTTCTTCCTGCTGGGCGAGCTGGTCGAGATGGGCCCCACCGAGCGCGTCTTTGCTACGCCTGTGGATAAGCGCACCGAGGATTATATCTCGGGCCGCTTCGGTTAAGGAGGATTGCAACATGGGTACAAGTGTACGGAAGATGTACGATGCCGAGCTGCTGCAGCTGGACACGATGCTGGCCCGGATGGGCCATGCGGCGGGCGGCGCGATCGAGAGCGCTATGACCGCCCTGCGCACCGGTGATGTTGAGCTGGCGCGCAGCGTCATTGCGCGGGACAGCGAGATCGACTCGGCCGAGCATGAGATCGAGCACCGCTGCTTAACGCTTTTCCTGCGCCAGCAGCCGGTCGCGGGCGATCTGCGCAAGGTGTCCACGGCGCTCAAGATGGTCACCGACATTGAGCGCATTGCCGATCAGGCCAGCGATATTGCCGAGATCACGCTGCACCTCCACCCGGAGGGCGCGCGCACCGTCGGCGTGCTGGACGACCTTTACGCTATGGGCGATATTGCGCTGCATATGGTCAAGGACGCCATCGCGGCCTATGTGCAGGTCGATCTGTCCACCGCTGCGCAGGTCATTGCCCGCGATGATGAGTGCGATGCCATGTTCGGCCGCATCAGCAAGGAGATCGCCGCCTACATTGCGGCACACCCCGATGATGCCGAGACGGCGCTCGACCTGTTTATGATCGACAAGTATCTGGAGCGCCTCGGTGACCACGCCGTGAACATTGCCGAGTGGGTCGAGTTCTTAAAGACCGGCGTCCACAAAGCCCGCAAGATCGTCTGACGCGGGCAGCCAAAAGCCATTCTCTATTTTCCTATACCAACCAAAACGGGGCCTGCCGCAAAGCAGACCCCGTTTTGGCGTGGAAGGTGCGAAATCAAGGCCGCGCTGCAAAGCCCCTCAGGCCTCGCAGGCTCGGCCAGCTCCCCGCAAAGCGAGGAGCCTTTTCGGCGGCCTTTGGCCGCAAAAGCCTCCCCACAAAGTGGGGAGGTGGTCGAGCGAAGCGATGACCGGAGGGGCTTTGCTCGTTTCCCGGTAGATATACAAAAATGGGAGCCGCCCACTTGTCGGGCGGCTCCCTGCTTTATTTATTTCGCCCCGCGTCCGGCGAAGACTACATACACGGTCTTGAACAAAATCTTGATGTCATTCCAGAGCGACCAGTTGTCGATGTAGGTCACATCCAGCTTGACGACCTCCTCAAAGTCCTCGATGTTGCTGCGGCCGCTGACCTGCCACAGGCCGGTGATGCCGGGCTTCATGGACAGGCGGCGCTTGTGGTGGCTCTCGTACTGCCTGTACTCGTCCACTGTCGGCGGGCGGGTGCCCACAAGGCTCATATCGCCGCGCAGTACATCAAAAAACTGCGGCAGCTCGTCAATGCTCGTCTTGCGGATGAACTTGCCCACCTTGGTCACGCGGGGGTCGTCCTCCATCTTGAACATCAGGCCGTTCATCTCGTTCTGGGCCATCAGCTCCTTTTTGCGCTCCTCGGCGTCCATGTACATGCTGCGCAGCTTGTGGATGTAAAAGTAGCGTCCGTTGCGGCCCACGCGCTTCTGCTTGAAGAAGAGCGGGCCGGGGCTTTCGATTTTGAGGGGGATCGCCACGATCGCAATGATCGGAATGCTGAGGATGCAGCCCACCAGACCGCCCACGATGTCCATGCACCGCTTGGCGATCTGGTCGCGCAGCTTCAGCTCCACGGTGCCCATCGTCACGATGCTGCCCCCCGCGCAGCGGCCCAGCGTGCGGCTCAGCCGTGCAGCGCTTGTTTCATCGCAGCAGGCCTCCTCGATCCGGTCAAGCAGCGGCAGGCAGAAATGCACGGTCAGGCCCATGCTCTCCATCTCCTCCAGATAGGGGATGAAGCTCTCGCCGCTGTCCATCGGCACATCGACATAGACCTCATCGAGCGCCTCGCGCCGGATCCAGTCCATAAAATCGGTGAAGTTCGCCTTCACCGCAATGCCGTCGATCTCGGTGCCAACGATCTCGTGCGTGGCCTCCAGCAGCGCCACGCCGACAATGCGGCGGGACCAGTCCTTGCTGATCTCATTGATGAGGCGGTCGGCGCGGTCGGTGGTCGTCACGATGCCGACCAGACTCTCCATGCCCCAGCTGCGCTGGAAATGGAGCAGCAGCCGCTTGAGCGCACCGTGCGCGAGTGGCAGCAGCAAAGCGTTGATGAGCGGCACCGTCACCGCAAAATAGCGGGAGTCGAGCATCGTTGCCTTGGTCAGCAGCATCAGGGCTGAGTAGATGACGCAGAGCATCAGGTTGAACTTGAGCGAGAGCTTTATCTCGGCACCGGGGCGGCGGGTGACGATGTTCTCGGTCTGGTCAAAGCAGAAAAAGGTCGCAACAAAGGCCAGTACCAGCGCGCAGAGCGTCTGCATCCAGTCCCGTGCGGTGTAGGGCACCAGCACATTGAACAGTCCGTCAGTGATCAGCCACGACAGCAGAATACTGACCGTCAGGGCCAGCAGATCCGTCAGGAACACATAGGCGTACTGCATCTTTTCGCGTTTTGTAATGACGTGCAACTCCAAATTCCTCTCATTCTTTCTGTACAAAATCATATAAGCAGGGCAGCCGGTCTGCGGCTGTCCGTTCCTGCGTATAAATCATGTACAATTTTACCACATCAAGCGCCGCTATTCAACCGGAAGCGGCACCCTGCGGCAGAGAACGGCGATTTTCGGCAAAATTCCCAATCCAAGCCCGCGCACAGGCAGCAAAATGGTAGCTTCACAACGGAATTTTTGGAAACTGGTTGCAAAGTAACAGGAAAATCGCCCGCAAGCGGACGGTATCACTCCTCGGGGGCGGCAAGCTCGGCTTTGAAGGTGTCCTGCAGGTCGGTCAGGCAGTCCAGCAGCAGGGGATTGAAGGCCCCGCAGTCGCCGTGCAGGATCATCTGCACCGCCACATCGGGCGCGTAGGCGTCCTTGTAGACGCGCTTGCTCACAAGGGCATCGTAGACATCGGCCATCGCCACCACCTGCGCCGAGATTGGGATCTGGTCGCCGCTCAGCCCATCGGGGTAGCCGCGGCCGTCCCACCGCTCATGGTGCCAGCGGCAGATCTCATAGGCGGTGCGCACCAGCGGCTCGCTGCGGTAGCGGTGCAGCTGGTCCAGCATCGCCGCGCCGATCGTGGTGTGCCGCTTCATGATGTCGAACTCCTCGCGGGTCAGCCGCCCGGGCTTGTTCAGGATCGCATCGTCGATTGCGATCTTGCCGATGTCGTGCAGCGACGACGCCATGACGATCAGCTCCTGCTGTTCGGGCGTCAGGGCGTACTGGTCGGTCTTTTGGGTCAGCTGCTCCAGCAGGTGCCGGGTCAGCGTGCCGATGTGCAGCACATGGGCGCCGCTCTCGCCGTTGCGGAACTCGACCGCCTCGCTCAGGATCGAGATCAGCATCTGGGTGTTCTTCTCTTTTTCACGGATTTGGCTCGTCACCAGCGAGATGAGCCGCCGCTGCTTGGCGTAGAGCTTGATCGTGTTAAAGACGCGCCGGTAGACGACCCCCGCGTCAAAGGGGCGGCTCACATAGTCGGAGACGCCCAGCTCATAGGCGCGGCGCACAACGGTGTCGGCGTCCTCGCTTGAGATCATGATGACCGGGATGTCCTCGATCCGGTGGTTGCGGTTCATCGTGTTCAGGACCTCAAAGCCGTCCATCACCGGCATGACGATGTCCAGCAGGATCAGCGCAATGGCGGTGTCGTACTGGTCCAGCATCGTCAGACATTCCTGCCCGTTGGAGGCCTCCAGAATATTGTAATCACTGCCGAGGATCTCGGCCAGAATCGCGCGGTTCATCTCGGAATCGTCTACGATCAGGATATTCTGGCGGGCCTGCCGGTCCCGCCCGGCGGCCGAGGGGGCGGCGGTGCCGGCGGTGTCCTCGGTCACAACGGTGTTTTTGTGGTTTTTGGCCTGATACATCAGCCGGTCCGCGCGGGAGGCCGCCTGCTCGCAGCTCTCGCCCGGGCGGCTCATCACGCCGCCGATGCTGGTCGAGATCTGCAGCCGGGTGTAGCCGGGTACAACGGCGGTGTGCAGCTGCTGGCGGATGCGCTCCAGCTTGGCAACAAACGCCGCCTGTGCAATGCCGGGCAGCACGAGCAAAAACTCATCGCCGCCGTAGCGGATCAGGTGGTCGCTTTTGCGGATGCAGCCGCGCACGACCTCCACGGTGGTGCGCAGGGCTGCATCGCCGGCCTGATGGCCGTAGGTGTCGTTGTACAGCTTGAAATCGTCAAGGTCCAGCACGGCCACGCCGGCCGGCTCGCTCCAGTTTTTGATGACATCCTCATAATAGCGGCGGTTATAGCAGCTGGTCAGGGCATCGTGGTAGAGCTTGATGTGGTAGCCGGACACGCTGCTCATCAGCCGGTCGCTGTTTTCGGGGTCGATGAGATTGTCGCAGTCCAGCGGCTGGATCAGCTCCAGCACGCAGGGTGCGCCGTCCACCTCGCGGTAGACCGCTGTGACCTGATACAGATCGCGGCCCATATATTCCAGCTTGGTGCGCTGGGTATGGTCCTCCATCACCTGGCGGGAGATGCAGTTCTGGCAGGGGTTGTCCTTGTGCCAGAATTCATGGCAGGGGCAATGCTCCCCCACCGGGGCGTTGCCGCACACCTGCCCCGCGTCCAACAGCCGCACGATCGGAAAAATCGTGCGGTATTGCATCATTTCCTTTTCGACCTCGTGTCTGGTCATAGCCTCGCCGCCTTTGTGTCCTAAAAAATGTTGCATATATATCTAATATATCATTTCCTGCCAATTCCTGTCAAATTTTGTGCGGGTAAAAAACGGTAAAAACCGGCATCATCGGGGCTGCGGGCGCATATCTTTGTGGGACAGGGGGTGGTACGATGCGATATATCCGGTATATCCTGCTGCTGGCGGTGGTGTTTTTTCTGGCACCGCTCGCCGTGCTGCCGCGCAGGGCAGCCGGGGCGGACGAGCCTGCGGTCCCAACGCCCGCGGCCACGGCACAGCCTGCCGCTGCCGCGCCCTACCGCGCGGTCTGGGTCAGCTATCTGGAATGGCAGCAGGTCGATTTCTCCACACAGGCAGCCTTTGCGACGGATGTGGAGGCGATGCTGGATGACATCGCCGGGCTGGACGCGACCGTTGTCCTTGCGCAGGTGCGCCCCTTCGGGGATGCGCTCTACCCCAGCGCGTATTTTCCGTTCAGCCATATCTGTACCGGCACGCAGGGGCAGGACCCCGGGTTTGACCCGCTTGCCGTCATGCTTTCGGCGGCCCATGCGCGGGGGCTGCAGCTTGAGGCGTGGATCAACCCCTACCGCCTGCAGGCAGGGCAGGTCCCGGCGCTCTGTGCCGAAAGCCCTGCGCGCCTTCACCCCGAGTGGGTGCGCTATACCGACAGCGGCGCGGTGCTTGACCCGTCCAGCGCGGCCGTGCGGCAGTATATTGCCGATGGGGTGGAGGAGCTGTGCCGCAGCTACCCGCTGGACGGCATCCATTTTGACGATTATTTCTACCCTGTGCAGGACCCTGATTTTGATGCTGCCGACTATGCGGCAAGCGGCACGGCGCTGAGTTTGGACGACTGGCGGCGGGAGAATGTCAACGCACTGATGGAGCTGTGCCACGCGGCGGCGCAGCGGTACGGCGTGCGGTTCGGCGCGGCCCCGGCGGGCGACCCCGAGCAGAACTACACCCTGCAGTACAGTGACGCCGCCAGCTGGCTGCGGCAGGGGACGGTGGACTACCTGATGCCCCAGCTCTATTGGGGGCAGGCGTATGAGAAGGACGGCGATACCGCGCACAGCCTGCCCCGGCTGGCGGCCGCATGGGCGGCGCTGCCCCGGGCGGCGGGGGTGCAGCTGTATGCGGGGCTGGGGGCCTACCGCATCGGCGCGGGGGACGGCTCCGACAGCGGCAGCGAGTGGGTCAGCGGCCATGCGCTGGCCGACCAGCTGGCACTGCTGGCGCACAGCGGCATCACGGGCGTGGGGCTGTACCGTTACGCCAGCTTATTTGACAACCCCGACTACCCCGCACTGGCCGAGAGCGAGGCCGCCGCCCTGCGCGCCGCGTGGAAATAAGGCGCGGCGCGTAAGGTTTTAGCGGATTCCCGCTATCGACGCCTTCTGCGCGGGCGGGCCTGTATACTCCAAAACGATCCCTGCAATGGACAAGCCGCCCGCGCAGGAATTTGTGCAAAGGAGGAATACGCCTATGAAAAAGCGTCTGTTGGCTGTGCTTTTGGCCTGCTGTATGGCGGCGGGCATGGCCAGCGCAGTCTTTGCGGAGGAGGAGCCGCCCCTGCCCGCAGCGGCGGCCGCCGAGGCCCCGCCTGACCCGGCACCGACCGAGGCCCCCGCCCCGGAGCCAACGCCGGAGCTAACCCCGGAGCCAACCCCGGAGCCAACCCCAGAGCCAACCCCAGAGCTTACCCCGGAACCAACCCCGGAACCAATGCGGGAACCAACCCCGGAACCGACCCCGGAGCCGACCGAAACCCCCGCGCCGACCGAAACCCCGGCACAGGAGCCGACCCCCGCGCCAAGCGAGGCACCGACCCCCGCGCCGACCGAAACCCCGGTGCCCACCCCGGCACCGACAGAAGCCCCGGCCCCTGCACCGCAGCAGACGGCCACACCCGAGGCCGCCCGCGCCCCGGTGCTGCGTGCCCTGCCGGAGATGACCGCCCAGCCGGCCGCCGTGACTGGGGTGGTGCTCATCGACAGCATTGCCGCCGATGGCTGCCTGACCGCGCAGGTCAACGGCAGTGACGAAAAACTGCCCAGGGCCGTCTACACATGGTATCGCAGCAGGGATGGGGCTGACTGGCAGACCGTGACCCCGCAGGTTTGCTCCGGCTCGGGCTGGAACATCGAGGCGGGCAGCGAGCAGCGGCTCAACGCGGCGCTCGATTCCTGCGTGGCGGGCATCGGCGATGCGGACAGGCTCTATTATAAGGTGGAGGTCACCGGCGCAGACGGCACCGCCGCGGCCGCCCAGACCCGGGTGGCCTACTACATCCAGCTGCAGAACGGCAGCTTTGAGGCCCCCGCCGTGGCCGGCAGCAGCACGCTGTACTATCCCTTTACGGCCAAGCGGTCGCACTTTATCCAGACGGCGGACGCCGACACCAACCCTGCCATCGTATGGAGAACGACCGGCGCGGCCCCCCACTGGAGCAGCCTTGTCAACGGCCATTACATAGAGCTTGTGGACGGCACAAGCCGCAGCTACACCGATCTGATCGACGGGGAGCTGCGCACCGACCCCAACGACCCGTCCGTCTGCTACCACACCCCCGGCGCCTATGACGGCAGCCAGTTTGCCGAGCTGAACTGCCAGGCCTACGGCGCACTGTATCAGGATGTGCTGACCGTGCCCGGCACCACGCTGCACTGGTCGCTGGCGCACCGGGGCCGTGCGGGCAGTGACTCGATGGCGCTGCTGATCGCGCCGGTCGCGGTGGCGCAGCAGATCACCGAGATCCTGACGCAGGCCTCGGCCGATACGACCGGCGGCAGCGTGCGCAGCGCACTGGATCAGACGGTGGACTACAACGGCCAGCCGGTCACGATCCGCAGCTTTATGGTCGGCGGGGAGATGACGGACGGCAACATCGCCTGGGTGACCCATCGGGGTGACTACACGGTGGCGGCGGGGCAGTATCTGAGCCGGTTCTTCTTTCTCGCACTGTCCTGCGCAAGCGGGGACCGGCGGGAGGGCAACCTGCTCGACAAGGTCTGGTTCAGCACCGAGCCGGAGCCACCGGTCATGGGCAGCGGCAGCCTGCAGCTGACAAAGGCCGTGGCGCAGGACGCCTACCGCACCGAGGCCGCCGCCGTTACAAACACCTTTTCGATCGAGCTGCCCGCCGGCAGCTATACGCTGACCTATGCGGACGGCACGGCCGAGACGCGCACCCTTGCTGCGCCCGGCGCGCTGCGCTTCGGGCTGCGCGGGCTGCAGAGCGTCACGATCGGCAGCCTGCCCGCCGGGCGGTATACCGTGACCGAGACCGACCACCCCGATCTGGACAGCGCCTACTGCACGACAACGGCCGCCGAGGCGCAGACGGAGGTGGAGGTGACGACCGGCGCCATGGCACAGGCCGTCATCACAAACCGGTACGCGCCGTGGCGCAGCCTGACGATCACCAAGCAGGTGACGGGCGGCTACGGCGATACCCGCCGCGCCTTTGCCTTTACGGCGGCTGTGGACGGCGTGCCGGTGACAGCCGACCGCGCGGCCGTGACCGCTGCGGGCGGTGCGGCGCTGACGGCGGCGGGCTTCACGATCCCCCACCGGGGCAGCGTGACGATCGGGCATCTCAAGCCCGGGCAGACCCTGACCGTCAGCGAGGAGGCGCTGGCGGATTACGAGACAAGCTTTGCCGACGGCACCGCCGTGACGCAGGGCAGCCAATGGACCGGCACGGTGGGGCAGAGCGACACGGCGCTGACCTGCCGCAACAACAAGGACGGCGTACCGCCCACCGGGCTGCGCCGGGACGCTGCGCCCGCGCTGGCGGCGGTGGCGGCGGCGCTGGTCTGTGCGCTGCTCCGCCGCCGAAGGGGGGTGTGAGTGCTGGAAACACAGGAGGACCGCCGCGCCGCATGGGCGGAGATACGGGCGTTTCTGGTGCGGGCGGGTGTGCTGGCGGCGCTGCTGGCGGTGCTGTTCGGGGTGGTGTTCGGGCTGGCTATCCAGCCGGACGACACGATGCACCCCCACATCAAGCCCGGCGACCTGCTTTTGTACTACCGCCTGCCGCAGCGCTATACGGCGGGGGAGACGGTCGTCTTTGAGAAGGACGGCACCCGCTATACCGGCAGGGTGGCCGCCCGCGGCGGCGATACGGTGGAGGTCACCGACACGGCGCTGCTGCTCATCAACGGCAGCGTGGTGGCGGAGCCGGACATCTACGAGCAGACGCCCCGCTATGAAAACGGCGTACAATACCCCCTGACGCTGGCGGACGGCGAATATTTTATCCTTTGTGATGCCCGCGCAGGTGCGCGCGACAGCCGGTGGTTCGGCCCGGTCCGCACCGGCGAGATACGCGGCCGCGTCATCGCCCTGCTGCGCCGCAGCGGAATATGACCCGACCCCCACACATATTGGAGAGGAGACCTTACTTATGAACGCAAAGAAGCTTTCTGCAGTTCTTACGGCGGCCCTGCTGGCGGGGGCGCTGTCCACCACGGCGCTTGCCGCCGACCGGCTGCCCACCGGCGATGCCAGCGTCACCTTTAAAAAGGCCATTGATATGACCGATGCCGCCGGTGCGGGCGGTGTGCTGGGCACGATGACCTTCGATGTGACCGGCGCGCAGGAAGGCGACCTGCCCGGCCAGCCGGAGGAGGGCGCAGCGCTCGGCAGCACCGACCAGCTTGCCAGCCCCACCGTCACAGCGGTCTTTGCCCGGGGGGCTGACGGCAGCCTTGCCGCCGAGAGCGATGTCACCGTGCAGTTCGATATGACAAAGTTTACCGAGCCCGGCGTCTACTACTACCGCCTGACCGAGCGTGACCCCGGTATTGCGGGGCTGACCGCCGCCCCCGCCTACCTGCTGAAGGCCCGTGTCGTCAATGCGGATGCCGCCGACCCCAACGGGACAAGCTTTAAGATCGACTATGCCGCGCTGGCACCGCTGGCGGGCGGGGACAAGGTGGATTTTATCGCAAACAGCTACACGACCTACGCGCTCTCACTGACCAAAAGGCTGGCCGGTGATTTTGCCGACTACGGCGACAGCTTTGACTTTACCCTCACGCTGGAGGACCCCGATGCCGAAAAGCATATGGCGTCCGTGACGGTCCGCACCGGCGAGGCCGGGGGTGCGCTGACCGGGGAAGGCACGGTGCTGAGCTTTGATGCGAACGGCAAGGCAACCATCACCGAGACGATCCGCGCAAATCAGAAAATCGAGGTCACCGGCCTGCCGGAGGGCGCCCTCTACACGATCGCGGAGGGCGGCGATGATGCCGCCAAGTACACGACCGACTGGGCTACACCCACCGGCACGGTGGAGGATACCCGCACGCTGGCGCAGCGCGCCATGACGGCTGCGGATACCGACATCACCGTGACGAACACCCGCGAGGCAGCGGCCCCCACCGGCCTGCTGCTGGATGCCGCGCCCTACGGTGTCATGCTGGCGCTGGCCGCCGGCAGCGGCGCGGTATTCTTCCGCAAGCGCCGCCGCGGCCGCTGATGCTGCGGGCGGCGGCCCGGCTGGCCCGCGCGGGCAGCGCGGCCGTCAGCGCGGCGGCGGGGCTGCTTATGCTGGTGCTGCTCGCCTTCGGCGGGTTTGCTCTCTGGCAGGACGCTGCCGTCAGCCGCGGGGCCTTTGCGGGGGAGGAACTGCTGCACTACAAGCCCGCCGTGCTGGCGGCGGACAACCCCACCCTGGCCGAGCTGCAGGCCCGCAACCCCGATGTCTGCGGCTGGCTGACCATTGACGGCACGAATATCGACTACCCCTTTGTGCAGGGGGCCACAAATATGGATTACATCAACCGCGATGTCACGGGGGCGTTTTCGCTGTCCGGCTCGGTCTTTCTCGACAGCCGCTGCGCCGCCGGGCTGACCGACCCCTACACGCTTATGTACGGCCACCATATGGAGAACGGCGCAATGTTCGGCGATGTGGCTGCCTTTGCGCAGGCGGATTTCTTTGCCGCCCACACGACCGGCAGCGTGAGCCTGCCCGATGCGGCCTACACCGTGGAGCTGTTCGCCTGCCTGTGTACCGATGCCTACGACAGCGCCGTCTATGACCCCGCGCGGTACCAGACCGGCGTGCAGCCGCTGCTGGACTATCTGGCGGCCAACGCCGTGCAGCAGCGCCCCTGCAGCGCCGATGCGCAGGCGGGCCTCCTTGCGCTGTCCACCTGCGCCGGGGCCGAGACAAACGGCCGGGTGGTGGTGTTCGGGTGGCTGCACCCTATTGAAAAAGGAGATGAAATGCAATGAGGTATGCCACAACGGCCCTGCGGTGCTGGCTGACGGCAGCGGCCCTGCTGCTGGCGCTGTGCTGCCCGCTGCCGGTTTTTGCGGCGCGCGCGGGGGCCGTGCTGCCCGTGACGGTGCGCACCGAGGGCGCGGCCACCGATGCCGCCTGCGTGGTGAGCATCACGCCGCTGGACGCTGCGCCCGCCCCGGCGCAGGCATCGCTGACGATACAGGGCAGCGGCACGGCGTATTTTACCGGCTTTGCCTTTGATACGCCGGGGGACTACCGCTACACCGTCACACAGGCGGGCAGCACAGCGGCGCATACGGTGTACGACACCCACAGCTACACCGTGACCATCCGCGTGACGGGCCGTCCCAACGGAGGCCTGAATACGGAATTGTGGGCGGTGCGCAGCGGCGAAACCGCCAAGGCGGATAGCGTGAAGTTTACCAACCGCTATGACCCACCCGCGGAAGAGGCGAAAACCACCGTGGCGCGGCCCGCCAAGAACACCGCCGCCCCGGCGGTACGCACGGCTAAGGGCAGTGCCGCACCCGCCCTGCCCCAGACCGGCGATGCCTTCCCCGTAGAGGCGCTGGCCGCCGCGCTCTGCGCCGGGCTTGTTGGCTTTGCCACAGCCTGGTCAAAGCACCGGTAAGCCTGCCCCGGCGGTCACAGATTGGTCATAATCTTTACAATTCGTCCCGTTTGATAAAATTCTTATCAAACGGGATTTTTTGCTGATTGTAACCGGGCCGCGGCGTGGGTATACTAAAGCCATACCAAACAAACGGCGGCGGGCCGATGCAGGCAGCAAGCCCCATGTCCATCCCGCACCGCCGCATACCCATGACACAGGAGGTAGCGTTATGTATTATTCCAGCGGTAACTATGAAGCCTTTGCAACGCCCAAAAAGCCGGACGGCGTGGACGGCAAGTCCGCGTATCTGGTCGGCTCCGGTCTGGCAGCACTGTCTGCCGCCTGCTATCTGGTCCGCGATGCCCAGATGAAGGGCGAGCATGTCCATATTCTCGAGAAGGACCCCATCCCCGGCGGTGCCTGCGATGGCTACAAATATCAGGACATCGGCTATGTCATGCGCGGCGGCCGTGAGATGGACAACCACTTTGAGTGCATGTGGGATCTGTTCCGCTCCATCCCCTCCATCGAGGACGAGAACCACACCGTTCTGGATGAGTACTACTGGCTGAACAAGGCCGACCCCAACTACAGCCTCTGCCGCGCCACCCGCAACCGCGGTGAGGATGCCCACACCGACGGCAAGTTCGGTCTGTCCGACAAGGCCGCCATGGAGATCATGAACCTGTTCATGTCCCCCGATGAGAAGCTGTACGACAAAAAAATCACCGACTTCTTTGACGATGAGGTGCTGAACTCCAACTTCTGGATGTACTGGCGCACGATGTTCGCCTTTGAGAACTGGCACAGCGCGCTGGAGATGAAGCGCTATCTGCAGCGTTACATCCACCACATCGGCGGTCTGCCCGACTTTACGGCGCTGCGCTTTACCCGCTACAACCAGTATGAGTCGATGATCCTGCCGATGGTCAAGTACCTCGAGGGCTTCGGTGTCCAGTTCCACTACGACACCAAGGTCACGAACATCGCCTTCGACTGCGCCGGCGGCAAGAAGCAGGCCACCCGCATCGACATCCTCCACAACGGGCAGGAAGAGTCCATCGACCTGACCGAGAACGACCTCGTCTTTATCACGAACGGCGGCTGTGTCGAGAACTCGACCATCGGCAGCCAGAACACCCCCGCTGAGTTCAAGCCCGAACTGAAGGAGGGCGGCGGCTGGGACCTGTGGCGCAAGATCGCCGCGCAGGACCCGAGCTTCGGCCATCCTGACAAGTTCTGCTATGATCCTGAGCTGTCCAACTGGATGAGTGCCACCATCACAACGCTGGACCAGCGCATCGTGCCCTATATCAAGAAGATCTGCAAGCGCGACCCGTTCAGCGGCAAGGTCGTCACCGGCGGCATCGTCACAGTCACCGATTCCAACTGGCTGCTCAGCTGGACGCTGAACCGCCAGCAGCAGTTCCGCGACCAGCCCAAGGATCAGCTCTGCGTCTGGGTCTACGGCCTGTTCACCGACAAGCCGGGCGACTATATCAAGAAGCCGATGCGCGACTGCACCGGCAAGGAGATCTGCATGGAGTGGCTGTACCACATCGGTGTGCCCGAGGATCAGATCGAGGATATGGCGACCAACAGCGCCAACACCGTGCCCTGCATGATGCCGTATATTGATGCGTTCTTTATGCCGCGCGCCGCCGGCGACCGCCCCGACATCGTGCCCGAGGGCGCTGTGAACTTTGCGTTCCTCGGCCAGTTTGCCGAGACCGCCCGCGACACGATCTTCACGACCGAGTACTCCATCCGCACCGGCATGGAGGCTGTCTACACCCTGCTCAATGTGGACCGCGGCGTGCCCGAGGTCTGGGGCAGCGTGTATGACATCCGCTGCCTGCTGGACGCCACCGTCAAGCTGCGCGACGGCCGCAAGATCACCGACATGGAGATGCCGCTGGTCGGCAAGCTCGCCATGAAGGAGGCCCTCAAGAAGATCGAGGGCACCGAGGTCGAGAAGCTGCTGAAGGAATACAATGTGATTTAAGCAACAGAACACAATGCGGGGACTGTCCGATTGGGACAGCCCCCGCGCTTGTGTCAAGGCCCCCCGCAGAGGGAATAGGGAACCGGCGTTTCCCGGGCAAACGGCACTGCGGCGTAATTTACAAAATGTTCATACGAAAAACATAGTTTTTTAGCAGTTGCCCTGTACTATATAAGCACAGGGTCACGGAGCCGCAACCGTGATTCTGGAACATGATTCCTCCTCACACAAACCGATACCCCAAGCCCCCATCCGGAGCCGCAACCGGATGGGGGCGATTTTTGTCTGCGTATATTTATTTGTCGATGCGGCAGGCATTCAGGGATTTGGTAATGTCCCCATGGATCAGGGTCGATACGCGCTCCACAAGGGCGGCGGGGTCCTCCTTCATGCCGGTGCGCACCCATTCCAGCGTCAGGCCGACAAAGGCGTACTTGTAAAAATCGGCGATGAACTCCTTGTCCTCCTCGCGCACCGTCATGCCGGCAGCCTTCTCCTCCACCACGCCGATCATCAGATCGTAGGTCACGCGATAGAGGTAGCTCTCGATATGCTCGCGGCTGATCGAGTGGTAGACATTCGTAAAAAACACCTTGTCCCGCTGCACGGCCTGCAAAATCTGCAAAAAGCCCTGCTGCCAGGTGTCGTAGGTCTTTTGCCCGGCCAGCGCGCGGGTGGCATTCTCGATGCAGGCCCACTCGACCAGATCGTAGATGTCCTTAAAATGGTAGTAGAAGGTCATGCGGTTCACGCCGCAGTGCTCGGTCAGGTCGGTCACGGTGATCTTGTCCAGCGGCTTCTCGGCCAGCAGATCTTTCAGCGATGCGACCAGCGCGCGTTTTGTCATCTGGGACATGGGTGCGTTCTCCTTATTATAAGCGTTACGGCGGATGCGGGGCGTCGGGGACGCCGCCCCCTGCAACCGTAGGGGCGGATTCCATATCCGCCCGTGGCCGTTTGCGGCAATATCACTATTATAAAAGAAGATTATGAATTTTTAAACCCCCGCACCCGCTCACATAGCGTCACGACCCGCTTGCGGGCCATGCAAGAAAAAATTGCGGAAAGGGCGAAACTGTGGTATAAAAAGGATAATAAATCTGTTAAGGAAGTGTTCCCCATGCCTGAAATGCTGGATATTGTCGATGAAAACGGTCTGCCCACCGGGCAGGCCGTGCCGCGCACCGTGGCCCACGCCGAGGGGCTGCGCCACCGCACCAGCCATGTCTGGATCGTGCGGAAAAAGAACGGCGCAATGCAGGTGCTTTTGCAGATGCGCTGCGCCGCCAAGGATTCCTACCCCGGCTGCTATGATATTTCCTCGGCCGGGCATATCCCGGCGGGGGATGAGTTTGTCGGCTCGGCCCTGCGGGAACTGAAGGAGGAGCTGGGCGTGACCGCCGCCCCCGCCGACCTGCATGAGTGCGGCCTGCGCCGCTTCCGCTTTGAAAGCGTCTTTCACGGCAGACCGTTTAAGGACAATCAGGTCAGCAAGGTGTTTTGCCTCTGGCTGGACAAAGAGGCCGAGGACTTCACCGTGCAGCGGTCGGAGATCGACTATGTGAAGTGGTTTGATCTGGACGAGGCCATCCGCGCCGTGGACGAGGGGACGATACCGAACTGCATCTTCCCGGAGGAGCTGGATATGGTGAGAGAGTTCGTGACGGGGGCGAAGGGGTAAAGCCCCTCCGGTCATCGCTTCGCTCGACCACCTCCCCACTTGCGTGAGGAGGCTTTCACGCGGGCGAAGCCCGCGCAAAAAAGGCTCTCCCTCCGGGGGAGCTGGCCGAGCCTGCGAGGCCTGAGGGGCCTTGCCGCTTTGCCGCTGGCACCACCCGTGTTGCGAAAACTGCAATTTTGTGTTGCTCATTGCGGAAAACCGTGCTATAATACCCGTATCGGTGCTGTGTATACATACATGCCTGTATATTTTTGCAGGCATCCGCTGCATAAACGCATAACTATTCAGCAACCTGCCTAAAACAAACCGGAATATAGAAAATCCTTTGGCAGGTTTGCCCTCTTGCAAAATGTATAAAAGAGTGTATAATATACAGCAATGAATGAATAAATATTCAAGACACACAGCAAGCAGCAACACCCTGCGGGTCTTGACAATTACAGAGAGGGGAATTTTATCATGAAAAAGGATAAGAAGGATATTAAAAAGGTTGTTCTGGCGTACTCCGGCGGTCTGGATACCTCCATCATCATTCCCTGGCTGAAGGAAAACTACA
>OLZF01001528.1_pt1 | contig 15764 bp, 14 predicted proteins | sample 1674391 | NCBI WGS metagenome assembly OLZF01 (sample SAMEA103958166, study PRJEB25191) | human gut metagenome | biome: human-associated habitat [ENVO:00009003]; feature: intestine environment [ENVO:2100002]; material: feces | place: Germany | collected 2013/2015
CTGATTAACAGTCAGGTGTTCTACCGGCTGAACTATCGGGGAATTTTGTTGACGAAAGATATTATAATATTTTCTCAAACCGCTGTCAATAGTTTAATTGCGCAGGAAATAAGCTGCATTAAGATTTTTCTCTGGCATTGGTTGCCGCTGCGTTTGTTTGCTGTTTTCTTTAAAATTCACAAAAAATACCATATTTATGCCAAAAAACAGGTATTATAAGCAGGTGCTTTAATGTTATAATTGTTTTTAACTTTTTGTTTTAAGACAGGGAAATAAGAATGAAAAATTTTAAAAACATAATATTTTTAACTGCTTTTATTATTTGCGGTATCATTTGTTTGCCTTATCAGTTAAACGAATTTGCTGCGGCGGCAGAAAATGAAAACTTTACCAAACTGAACACTGATTTACAATTATTAATTGACGATAACAAAAACGGCGTACCCGGTGTTGCTGCGGCGGTAATTAAAAACGGCCGCCTGGTTTATGAAAAGACTTTGGGCAGCAGGTACATTGATAACGCAAATACTCAAAATAATCTGCCGCTTACGCGTGATACCAAACTGCGCATTGCTTCTCTTTCCAAAGTTTTTGTTGCAGCTGCGTACATGCAGCTTGCCGAACAGGGTAAAATTGATTTGGACGCAGATATAAGCTGTTACCTTGGTTTTACGCTGCGCAACCCAAAATATCCGGATACGCCGATAACTTCTAAAATGCTGTTAAGCCATACTTCTTCGCTGCGCGATGGTGAAGTTTATACAATACCATCAAAATACAGCTTGCAGGAGTTATTTCGCCCGGACGGGATGTTTTATGAAGGCGGCGCGCATTATGCGCCTTACGGTGAAGCACCGGGCGAATTTTTCTGCTATACTAATTTAAATTACGGAATTTTGGGAACTATTATAGAAAAAGTTACACAGACGCGGTTTGATAAATATATGAAGCAGGCAATTTTTGACCCTATGGGAATTGATGCCAGCTTTAACATAACCGATTTTAACGAAGCTGCGCTGAATGATTTTGGGCTGATTTATCAGAAACAGGAATACGGCGTCTGGAATACTAACGGCCCATGGATTGCGCAGGTTGACGATTATTCTGCGTTAAAAATATACGGCAATAATTTGTACAACATATATAATTACGATGAATATATAACGGGAACCAATGCCACAATATTTTTTCCGCACGGCGGCTTGCGTATAAGCCTTGCCGGGCTGGAAAAGTGGATGCAGATGCTTATTGATAACGGCAAATATAACGGAAAACGCATTTTAACGGAAAAAAGCATTGATGAAATGTTTAAGCCTTACTGGACTTTAAACGAAGCTAAAACCAACGGCGATACTTACGGCGGGTTAATGAACTGCTTCGGGCTCGGTATTCAGAATGTAAAAAACATTGATAAAGACCGTTTTCTGCCGGACAGGGATATAGAAATGTCCGGGCATTTTGCCGAAGCCTACGGTTTACTGGCAGGCATGTTTATAGACCGGGAACATAAAAACGGGTTTATTTATATTATGAACGGCATGCCAGGGCCGGAAAGTGCAAACGCCGGTGCTTACAGCGGCATGTATTTGTGGGAGGAAAAGGTGTGCAGCGCCATATTAAATAACGCTTTTCCTGAATTGTAATTTCAGAAAGAATAAATTTTAATTTATAATTTTTGTACTTTTAAACGCTTAATTTTGCTGTATGCTTTTGTTGTATGTTATAATAATAATATATACTTTGCGGAGGTGATTGGATGTCGCTTGATACGGTTCTGCTTGTGGCCGGGGTGGTTTTGATAGGGCTTGAAATTGTTGTGCCCGGAGGCATACTTGGCGCAATCGGCTTATTATCGCTGACAGCAGGGTTCTTTTTCTTTCTTGGCGGCGGCTGGGATGCGTTTTGCATTGTTGGCGGCACTGTTGCCGTGCTTGCGGCAATTTGCGCGCTGTTGTTCTGGTTTATACCGTCATCGTCAAGCTGGAATCCTTTTGTGCTGCGCGAAAAGCAGAAAAACAGTGAAGGTTATACCGGCGCGGCAGATTATTCCTGTTATTTAGGCAAAAAAGGTAAAGTAATTGCGCCGCTGCGCCCTGCGGGAACCGCTTTAATTGATGGTGAACGCGTAGACGTGGTCAGCTTCGGCGATTACATAGACAAAGATTCTGAAATTGAAGTTGTAAAGATTGAAGGCAGCAAGCTGCTTGTTAAAAAATATGAGTAGGGGAGTGTTGTAAATGGCAGATTTTTTGTTAAGTTTTTTATTCAGCGGCGGTTTAATATCCGTAATTATAATTATCGCCGTTATAGCCTTGTTCTTTAATTTTGTGCCGCTGGGATTATGGATTTCGGCCATTGCCGCCGGAGTTAACGTAGGAATTTTTAATTTGATAGGCATGCGCCTGCGCCGTGTACCGGCTTCGCAGATTGTGCTGCCGTTAATTAAGGCTAATAAAGCAGGCATGAATGTTAATGTAAACCAGCTTGAAGCGCACTATTTAGCAGGCGGTAATGTAGACCGCGTTATCGACGCCTTAATTGCAGCGCACCGTGCGCAGATTCCTCTTACCTTTGAACGTTCCTGTGCTATCGACCTTGCAGGGCGCAATGTGCTTGAAGCGGTTCAGATGAGCGTTAACCCGGAAGTAATTGAAACCCCGGTTGTTTCTGCCGTAGCCAAAAATGGCATTGAACTGAAAGTTAAAGCCCGCGTTACTGTGCGCGCCAATATCGACAGGCTGGTAGGCGGTGCCGGTGAAGCAACAATTATTGCCCGTGTAGGCGAAGGCATTGTAACTAATGTAGGTTCTGCCGCAAGCCATACTGATGTTTTGGAAAACCCGGATTACATTTCGCGTACTGTTCTTGCCAAAGGCCTTGATGCCGGTACTGCTTTTGAAATTCTTTCGATTGATATTGCCGATGTTGACGTAGGGCGCAACATTGGCGCAGCATTGCAGACCGACCAGGCGGAAGCCGATAAACGCATTGCCCAGGCCCGTGCGGAAGAACGCCGTGCCATGGCTGTGGCCAAAGAACAGGAAATGAAAGCCTATACGCAGGAAATGCAGGCCAAAGTTGTTGAAGCTGAAGCCAAAGTACCTGCCGCCCTTGCGGAAGCGCTGGAAAAAGGCCGCCTTGGCGTTATGGATTATTACCGTATGAACAACATTATTGCAGATACCGATATGCGCAAAATGATTGCCGGCAATGAACAGGATGTTGAAGTAGATAAAAATCCCGTTCAAAAATAAATGAGGGATTACTATGGACTTTGAAAACTTTATGGGCTTTTTGCCGCTGCTGATTTTTGTAATTACCGTTGTAATTGATAAATCAAACCGCAAAAAACGCCGTAACAGAACGGGGCATTTTCCGCCGTTGCCAGATATGGACAGCAGCCGGGAAAGCCGCGAAACTTACGACATTACAGGCACGCAGCAAAGCCAGAAGGAAAGTACGGATAAAACTGTATATAAAGAAGATGTTCCCGCATCCGGCAGTGAAAGTAAAAAGCCCTGGTGTGTAGAGTTTCCGGAAGACCGGGAAGCAAAACAGCGCGGAAAAGTTTTTGAACAGCCGAAGGTGCAGCCAACTTATAAAGTGTATAATGAACCGGCATTTATAACGCCGCCGTCATTAAAAAAACGGCCTGCTGCACCCGTGTTTGCCATGCCGCGCACGCAGAAAAAAGCTGCGCTCTTTAACGGCAAAATAAACCGCCGTAGGCTGCGTGAAGGTATTATAATGGCAGAAATACTCGACAAGCCGCGCGCATTAAGGCCTTATAAAGAGCAGTATTAAAATATCAAAGTGAACAGAGGCGTAAATATGCTTGAGAAACTCGATTTAAAACAAAAGCTGGATAAAAAAGAGTATGATAAAAAAATGGATTATTACGGCGATTTGCTCGGTAAACTGCAAAGGGAATGCCGCGCGGCAAAAGTGCCTGTAATAGTGCTAGTTGAAGGCTGGCGCGGAGCCATGCGCACAGATATTATCAATGAAATGATGCAGAAAATGGACTCCCGCGGTTTCAGGGTATTTTCCGCGTCCAAAATGACTGACGAGCAGCGCAAGCAGCCGTTTTTTACATCCTTTTGGAAGCAGCTTCCGAGCTACGGCAATATTGTAGTATACCACCGCAGCTGGTACTTTTTAAAAAATGAACATAATGTTTCGGATAAAAGCCAGGTAGGGCATTTGCTCAATACCTCCTATTCACACATCCGTGCGTTTGAAAAGCAGCTTACCGATGACGGTTATGTGCTTTTGAAATACTTTGTGCATGTTTCCAAAAAGCAGCAAAAGGAAAACATGGAAAAGCTGAATAAAGTGTATGGCAAAAACTGGAAAAAACTGGATGTTCAGGAGCATAACGACGAAGACTACGATAACTTTATTAATGCTTATGAGCAGATGTTTGCCGAAACTGATACCGAAAACGCGCCCTGGCATTTAATAGCCGGTGATGACGAACGCTTTGCAACCATTCAAATTATAGAAAGCATGGTAAAATCGCTGCAAAGCGCACTGGCAGCAGCAGAAATAAAATCCCAAAGCCGCAGCATTGTGCTGCCGCCGCGCCATGTAGCTTTATATAATGTTCTTGATAAGGTAGACCTTTCAAAATCTCTTACCAAGGAAGAATATAAAGTTCAGCTTGATAAATGCAGGGAAAAATTAAAATCTTTGCAGCTTGATTTATACGAATCGCAGCGTTCGCTTATTGTAGCGTTTGAAGGTTGGGATGCAGGCGGCAAAGGCGGCGCCATCAAGCGTCTTGCAAGAGCGCTTGACCCGCTTGGTTATGCTGTAAATCCGGTTGCGGCACCGAACCAGGTTGAAAAACAATTCCACTACATGTGGCGTTTTTGGATTAAAATGCCGCGCGCCGGTGAAATTGCCATTTTTGACAGAACATGGTATGGGCGTGTAATGGTTGAACGCATTGAGCATTTTGCAACAGATGCCGAATGGCAGCGCGCTTATGGCGAAATTAACGAAACCGAAGCGCAGTGGGCTGAACACGGTATTATTTTGTGTAAATTCTGGCTGCATATTGACCAGGACGAACAGTATAAACGCTTTAAAGAGCGCGAAAACGACCCTGACAAAGAGTGGAAAATTACCGAGGAAGACTGGCGCAACCGTGAAAAATGGCCCGCTTATGAAGCGGCTGTTAACGAAATGCTGATACGCACCAGCACGGATTACGCACCGTGGACGGTAGTTGAAGCCAACTCCAAATATTATGCAAGAATTAAAGTTTTAAAAACAGTAATTAACGCTATTGAAAAAGCTATAAAATAAGAGGTTTTGCTTTTGACTTGGGAATTAAAAAATAAAATTCAGGAAATACTGGCAAAAGAAACAGGCGCGCAGTGCTTTGCACCGGGGGCAAGGCGCGCCTTTGCTTTTTTGTATCCTAACAGTTATAAGGTAGGCATGTCGAATTTAGGCATGCACATTTTGTATCAGATTATTAACGGACGCGACGATACGGCCTGTGAACGCTTTTTTCTGCCGGACAGCAAAACGCTGGCCGAATACAAAAGAACCAAAACGCCGTTAATGAGTATGGAAACTCAGCGGCAGCTTGCCGATTTTGAAATTATCGGCGTAATGATGTCTTTTGAAATGGACTATACAAATTTGCTTGCCATGCTGCAAATGAGCAATATAAAATTGCGTGCGGCAGAACGCAGCGAAAAAGAACCGCTGATTGTTATCGGCGGGCCGTGTGCAACCTTTAACCCTGAGCCATTGGCAGAAGTTGCCGATGTTTTTGTTATAGGCGAAGGCGAAGAAGTAATCAACGATTTGCTTGATGTTGTTTATAAATGCAGGGCAGAAGGGCTTAATAAAGAAGAACTTCTGCTTAATCTGGCACAGGTTGAAGGTTTGTATGTGCCGCGTTTTTATACGCCGCAATATGACGCTGACGGCAATTTTACCGGTATGGAGCATGACAGCCGTGTGCCTGCAATGGTTAAACGGCGCTGGGTGCGCGACTTGGACAAATATCCCAATACTTCAGCAATTTTAACTTCCGAAACGGAATTTCAGAATATGTTTATTGCCGAAGTTGCCAGAGGCTGCGGGCGTCATTGCCGTTTCTGCATGGCAGGGTACTGTTTCCGCAAGCCGCGTGCAAGAAATTATGATTTGCTTTTAGATAAAATTTTAAACAGGCCTGCCGTATCGGAAAAAGTTGGTTTAATGGGTGCTGCGGTTTCCGATTATCCGCAGATACACGAATTAACTTCGGCGCTTATTCAAAATAAGGTGCCGTTTACGGTGGCATCGCTGCGTGCAGATACTTTGGACAGTCTGCTTGCAGATGCCCTTGCGCAGAGCGGCCAGCAGACCATGACTGTTGCGCCGGAGGCAGGTAGCGAAAAAATGCGCAGCATTATTAATAAGGGCATTACCGAAGAAGATATTTACAAAGCAGTTACGCTTGCCGCAGTCAGCGGCATGAAAAATGTAAAGCTGTATTACATGATTGGGCTGCCGCAGGAAGAAGATGCCGATATTGACGAAATGACGGAAATGGTGCGCCGCATCCGTAAAAAAATGGATGAAGCAGGCAACAAAGGCGATTTAATTATTTCTGTAAACGCATTTGTGCCCAAGCCGTTTACGCCGTTCCAATGGTCGCCGCTGTGCAATACCAAAATTTTGAAAAAGCGTTTTAAAATGCTGGAAACAGCTTTTAAAAAAGAAAAGCATATAAAACTTTTAACGGAATCTTTAAAAGAAACTGTTTTGCAGGCTGCACTGGCGCGGGGAAACAGAAAAACAGGGCAGTTTTTACTGCAGGCCTTTATGGAAGGCATACCCTTAAAACAGGCGCTTAAAAACAGCGGGCTTGATATTGAAGAGCTTGCCGGTGCAGAATATGAACCCGGCTGCCCGCTGCCGTGGAAGCATTTTGATATGGGCTTTAAAGAAGCCTATTTGATAAAAGAATGGGAAAATGCCAAAGCGCAGCGCTTTACGCCAATGTGCTTTGACGGCTGCAAACGCTGCGGAGTTTGTGAGGAGTAAAATGAACGGATTCGTTTTGCAAAATAATAAAAATATCTGGTACGGCAGCTTTGCTGCATTTGACGCACTGGGCTTTGGCAATGCGTTCAGCTGCCGCCTGCACGGCGAAAGCGCACTAATATCTGGCGGGTTAAACCTTGCCCTTCATGTTGGCGACGAAGCCGGGCTTGTTTTAAAAAACAGGGGTGCCTATGCCGCGGCGCTCGGCCGTGATGCTGGTAAATTTACCTGCTGCGAACAGGTGCACGGCAGCAATGTTGCCGTTATAGATGAAGCCTTGGCAGGCAAAGGAGCCGAAGCATACAGTGATGCCGTAAAAAATACCGACGCGCTGGTAACAAACCTTCCGCAGCTGCCGCTGATGCTGTTTTTTGCAGACTGCGTTCCAGTTATTTTTGCTGACCCGGTCAGCGGCAGCATAGGGCTGGCACACGCAGGCTGGCGCGGAACTGTTGCCAATATTGCCGCAAGCACTGTGCAGAAAATGCAGGAAGCATTCGGTGCGAAGCCGGAAAATATTTTGGCTGGTATCGGCCCGAGCATTGGGCAATGCTGTTATGAAGTTGACGATAAAGTTTTTGAAGCCGGTAAAAAATATGCCGGATGCTTTACACTAAAGGAAAACGGCAGATATATGGCAGATTTACAGGCCTGGAACCGCCTTGCGCTTTTAGATGCCGGTTTACTGCCGCAAAATATTTATAATGCCGGTGTCTGCACGCAGTGCAATAAAGAGCTGTTTTTTTCGTACCGCGCAGAAAACGGCAAAACAGGGCGCATGGGCGTAACTATTTGGAAAAAGTAAAAGGATAAATTATATTAACGGCGAATATAAAACCTTTAGGGGGTCTTTATATTGTTACAGGAAAATTTAATTAATGTACAAGCCAAAATAGATGCTGCCCTTGCAAGGCGCACAGAAGAAAAAATTACAGGCAATAAAGTTACTCTGGTTGCAGTAACCAAAAATCATCCTGCTGAGGTAATTACCGACGCTTTTAACCTTGGCGTTCCGGTAATCGGTGAAAACCGTGTGCAGGAGGCCAAAGCCAAACGCGAAATTGTCGGAAAAGGCAGCGGCAGGTGGCATTTAATCGGGCATCTGCAAACCAACAAGGCCAAACAGGCAGTTGCCATTTTTGATATGATTGAATCGGCGGACAGCGTACATTTAATGCAGGCTGTTGATAAAGAAGCCGCCAAAGCGGGCAAAGTTCAGGAAATACTTTTGCAAGTTAACATTGCGCGCGAAGAACAAAAAACAGGGTTCAGCCCGGAAGATTATGAAGCGGTTGTGCCCGAACTTGACAATTTTAAAAACCTGCACGTGCGCGGGCTGATGGTTATTGCGCCTGCGGCGGAAAATTCCAACGATATACGCTGGGTGTTTGCGGAAGGCTACAAGCTTTACTGCAAACTGAAACAGCAGCGCCCGGATATAGATATTCTTTCCATGGGCATGACGCATGATTACGAAACTGCAATTGAAGAAGGCGCAAATATGGTGCGCATAGGCACGGCGCTTTTCGGGCAGCGTGATTACAGTTTAAAATTTTAACCTGAGGTGATAATTTTATGAAATTATTGGACCGTATTTCGGAAGCTCTCGGATTGTATGAAGAAGACGATGAAATAATTGAAGAAACCCCAAGTGAACAACCGGAAGAAAAACCGGCTAAAAAAAGCCTGTTTTCACGCAAAAGCGCAGCGCCGGTAAGAGAAGTACCGGCTGCTCCGGCAGAACCGGAACCTGAGCGCAAATCGTTTTTCAAAAGCAAAACAACTGCTATGCCCGCGTCAAAAACAATTTCCATACCAATGGCGCAAAAGCAGGTTAAAGTAATTGTGCTGGAGCCGGTATCGTTTGACGATTCGCAGAAAATTGCCGATTACCTTAACGGCAGCCAGCCGGTAGTTGTTAATTTTGAAGCTACCGATAAAGTTGTTATGAAAAGAATGACCGACTTTATCAGCGGTGTTGTTTATGCTTTGGGCGGCAGCATGAAAAAAATAGGCCATAATATTTTGGTATGTGCGCCTAAAAACGTTGATATTAATGCAGATGATAATATTTATGACGAAAGAGGGGGACAGCCTTGGAAAAAATAACTGATAAAACAGGGCGTATAGCTTTTATTGGCGGCGGCATGATGGCAGAAGCCATTTTAAAAGGCATGCTGCATAAGAAAATTGCAGAGCCTGAAATGATAATCATCAGTGACCCTTCGGCAGGGCGCCGCGAATACCTTGAAAAAACTTACAAAGTTAATACCACCGACTGCAACGCTGAAGCGGTTAAATCAGCAGGCTTTGTAATTCTTGCCGTAAAACCGCAGGTGGCTGATGCGGCCATAACTAAAGAAGTTGCTGATGCAATTCCGCAAAATACAACGGTGCTTTCCATTATGGGCAGCGTTAACCTTGACAAGCTGCATAAACTTGTTCCAGGGCATGCTGTTATCCGCGTTATGCCAAACACCCCTTTGGCTGTTGGCTGCGGCATGACGGCCATTGCTCCCGATGAAAACGTCAGCGAAGAAATGCTTGACATTGCCAAAGCAATTTTTGGCAGCTGCGGCGAAATAGAAATTATTGCCGAAAGCGCCATAGAAGCTATTGCGGCAGTAAGCGGCTGCGGGCCGGGATATGTATTTATGATGATTGACGCTCTGGCTGACGCAGGTGTAAACGCAGGCCTGCCGCGCGCCATGGCGATAAAACTGGCGGCTCAGACTTTTGCCGGCAGCGGCAAAATGGTATTGGATACCGGGCTGCACCCGGCTGTTTTGCGCGACCAGGTAACATCACCGGGCGGCACAACCATTGCCGGCATACATGCGCTTGAAAACCGCGGCGTAAGAGCGGCTATTTACGATGCTGTACTGGCAGCAATGCAGCGCAGCAGGGAACTGCAGGGCAAATAAATGGCAGACAGAGAAAAAATACTGCGTTATTTTAAAGCCGGCGGCGATGAAGAACTGGCAGCAAAACTTCTTGACCTTGCCGAAGGGGCAAGAAAAAGCAAAAAGTTCCGCATAACGGATTTTTTAGACCCGCACAGCTATAATGTAGCGGAAATTGTTGCCGCTAACTACGAAAACATAAAAATTGAAGCTGACGGCGGTTTTAACAATGCCGAAAGAGTAAAAGCGGCATTTATAGACGAAAACTTTATGGGCGCACCCGATTACGGCATCAGCTGCTTTGAAGTTAAATGGGACAAACGTTTTTACACCATCGGGCACCGTGATGTTCTGGGAGCGTTTATGGGCATGGGCTGCAAGCGCGAAATTTTGGGCGATATTGTTATTACGCCGGAAGGCGCGTATTTTGTTGCCGATAAAAGTTTTGCCAATTACATTGAAAGCAACCTTACGCAGATTGGCAGCGCGCCGGTTACCATAACCGAAATACCGCGCGAAAACCTTGCCCAGCGCGAAGAAAAAGTAAAAATCATCAGTGCCACAGTTGCCGATTTAAGGCTTGACGCCGTTGCCGCCGCAGGTTACGGTGTTTCCCGCTCGCGCATGGCCGATGAAATAAAAAGCCTTAATGTACGTGTAAACTGGAAGGAAGCCAAAAAGCCATCGCAAAGCGTAAACGAAGGCGATGTAATATCCTTCCGCAGCCGCGGGCGTGTAGAAGTTGCCGAAATACGCGGCACAACCAAAAAGGGACGCACGAGCATTACTTTAAAACGCTATATTTAATGTTGGAGGAAAGAGGCAGATGTTTACACCTCTCGATTTAAAAAATAAAACCTTTACCAAAGGGTTCCGCGGTTATGAAACCGAAGAAGTAGACAAGTTTTTTGCGCAGGTTGTAAAAGATTTTGAGCGTCTGTATCAGGATAATATCGAACTGAAAGAAACCGTTGAACGCGTCAGCGCCAAGCTGGAATATTACCAGCAAATGGAAGCAACCATGCAGAACACTTTGGTTGTGGCGCAGGAAACGGCGGACGAAGTTAAAAAAACAAGCGAAAAGAAAGCACAGGTTTTGCTTGACGAAACCACCGCCAAATGCGAAGGCATGAAAACAGATGCCAAAAACGAGGCAGACCGCCTGCTTAACGAAGCCGGTACTGCCGCAGCGCAGGCTAAGGCTGAAGCTGACAGCTATGCCGAAAAAGTACGCAACGAAGCCAATGCCGAAGCGGATAAACTGCGCAACGATACCGAAGCCGAAATGAACAAGCTGAAAGCAGACACGCAGCAGTTTGTTAATAAAATGCGTATTGCCGCCGAAGTTGAAGTGGCAAAATTAAAGGTAAAATCGGAAGAATCCTGCAAAAATATTATTGATAAAGCAAGGGAAGACGCCGTTGAAACCCTTGGCAAAGCACGCATGCAGGCAGAAAAAACAGTTAGCGACGCCGACGCAAGGGCGCGCAAGCTGATGTTTGAAGCTGAAAATAAAGCCGCACTTGCCAAAAACAGTTTTGATGACCAGGTAAAAAAAGCCAATGTACACCGCCAGCACATGATAAATTTGCTGGAATCGCAGCTTGAACTTTTAAAGAGCTTTGATAAAAATACTGAAGAATAGGCGGAACGATTATGATAATCCTTGTGAGGCACGGAGAAGCAACACATCATACTCAGCATTTAACAGGCGGCTGGACTGATTCTGACCTTACCGAAGCCGGGCGTAGACAGCTGGAAGCACTTGCGGAAAAACTGGCACTGGATTTTAAAGGGCGCAGTGAAAAATTCCGCATTTTGGCGAGCGATTTAAAACGCGCTGCCGAAAGCGCTGCCATTATTGCCGCACGCCTGCATATGGACGGTAAAGTTGAAAAGCACGCGTTTCTGCGTGAAAAAAACAACGGGCTTGCCGCCGGAATGACTGAAAGCGAAGCCAAGGCAATTTACCGTCCGGCAGCGACGCTTAAAGAACTGCACCACCGCAACTATCCGGGTGGAGAAACGCGCAAGGAATTTTATGACCGCTGCGTTGAAGGTATCAAAACCTGTGCTGATATGGAAAAAGAAAACCTGATTATCGTTGCGCACAAGGGCACTATTCAAAACATTATTTTTTACTGGCTTGGCTTTGATATCGAAGAAGTAAACAAATATAACTTTTCCGTCGATATCCTGCCGGGCAGCGTAACCGTACTTGGCATTAACAAATGGCTGGAACACAGCATCTTTTTGTTAAATGATACATCGCATTTACATAAAGACGAAGGATACGGAATTTTTTCGTATAAGTATTACAAAAAACATTGACGGTTTTTCGCCGGTGTTGTATAATGATTGTGTTTTTAAATATTCTTACAGGCTATGATAAAGACAGTAGCCGGCACGAAGCAGTGCAGCGATTCCGGGACAGTGCAAGCCGGAACAGGACAGAAGGCCGGTGAAAATCACTTTGGAGCTTCCGTACAGAAACAGCAGTAAGTACGGACGGGGTAACGCACGTTAACGGCGTTGAGAGTGGCGCGTAAATTCTGCGTCATTAGGGTGGTACCACGGGTTATACAGTCTCGTCCCTTTGGGATGAGGCTTTATTTTTTTGGAGGTGTAAAAAATTGGATTACAGCAAAACGCTTAACTTACCGGAAACAGAGTTTCCCATGCGTGCCGGACTGCCGGAACGTGAACCGGAAATTTTAAAATACTGGTATGACAACAACATTTATGAAAAGAAACAAAAACTGCACGCAGGCCACAAAAAATTTGTTCTGCACGACGGCCCTCCGTATGCCAACGGACAAATTCACATGGGCACTGCTCTTAATAAAATTTTAAAAGACATCATCATGAAATATAAATATACCCAGGGTTATGATACTCCGTACGTTCCCGGCTGGGATACCCACGGCATGCCGATTGAACATGCTGCCATTAAAAACCTTGGCCTGAACCGCAACGAGCTTGACCCGCTGGTACTGCGCAACGAATGCAAAAACTACGCTTTGCAGTGGATTGACATTCAGCGCAACGATTTTAAACGCCTTGGCGTTTTGGGCGACTGGGATCATCCCTATGTAACCCTTGTTCCTGATTACGAAGCCGTACAGATTCATGTATTCGGCGAAATGGCTAAAAAAGGCTATATCTATAAAGGCCAGAAATCCGTTTACTGGTGCCCGCACTGCGAAACCGCTCTGGCAGAAGCAGAAATTGAATACGCTGAACAAAAAACTCCGGCTATTTACGTAAAAATGCCGATTGTAAAAGACAACGGTATGATGCCTGAAACAGCAAAAGGCAAACCGGCCTATATGGTAATCTGGACAACCACTCCGTGGACCATGCCCGCCAACGTTGCCGTTGCCCTGCATCCTGATATTGAATATGCCTGGGTTGAATGTGAAGGCGAAGTCCTGTTCCTTGCCAAAGAACTTTTGGAACAGGTTGGCAAAGTATGCAAGAAAGATTTGAGCAACGTGCTTGGTACCTGCAAAGGCAAAGATATGGAATTTGCCGAATGCCGCCATCCGTTCGACACCATTGAACGCAAATCCATCGTTGTACTTGCCGACTATGTAACGCTTGATGCCGGTACCGGCTGCGTACATACCGCTCCCGGCCACGGCGATGTCGACTTTGAAACCGGTATTAAATATCATCTGCCGATTATCTGCCCGGTAGATAAATCCGGTAAATTTACCAAAGAAGCAAAACAGTTCGAAGGCATGTTTGTATTTGATGCCAACATTCCTATCTTAAAATACCTTGCTGAACTTGGCATGCTGTTAGGCAAGGAAAACATCCGCCATCAGTACGCACACTGCTGGCGCTGCAAAAACCCGATTATTTACCGTGCAACCGAGCAGTGGTTCGCATCTATCGACGGTTTCCGCGATGACGCACTTGCTGCTATTGCCAACGAAGTTAAATGGATTCCGTCCTGGGGCGAAAGCCGTATCCATAACATGGTTGCCGACCGCAACGACTGGTGCATTTCGCGTCAGCGCGTATGGGGCGTTCCTATTCCGGCGTTCTACTGCGAAGAATGCGGCAAACCGATGATTACCGACGAAACCATTAACGCCGTTGCCGATTTGTTCCAAAAAGAAGGCTCCGACGCATGGTGGAAACACGAAGCAGAAGAAATTCTGCCGGAAGGCACAACCTGCCCGCACTGTGGCGGCAAACATTTTACCAAAGAAAGCGACATTATGGACGTTTGGTTCGACAGCGGTTCTTCTCATGCAGCTGTTGCCAAAGTACGCCCGGAACTGGCATGGCCTGTTGATATGTACCTCGAAGGCAGCGACCAGCACCGCGGCTGGTTCCAGTCCTCGCTTTTAACCAGTGTTGCCACCACCGGCCACGCTCCGTATAAATCCGTTTTAACCCACGGTTATGTTGTTGACGGCGAAGGCCGCAAAATGTCCAAATCCGTAGGCAACACCGTTGCTCCGCAGGACGTTATCAAACAATACGGCGCAGATATTATCCGCCTGTGGGCTGCTTCCAGCGATTACAAAGCTGATATCCGTATCTCCAAAGATATTTTGAAACAGCTTTCCGAAGTATACCGCAAAATCCGCAACACCATCCGTTACATTTTGGGCAATACCAACGACTTTGACTACGAAAAAGACAAAGTGCCGTTTGAACAGATGCAGGAGCTTGACCGCTGGGCACTTATGCACATGCAGCTGCTGAAAAAAGAAGTACAGCAGGCTTATGAAGATTACGATTTCCATGTGCTGTACCATGCAATTCATAACTTCTGCACCGTAGAAATGAGCAGCTACTATCTGGATATTCTGAAAGACAGACTGTACGCTTACAAAGCAGACAGCATTGAACGCCGCAGCGCCCAGACTGCCATGTATGAAATTATGGTTGATTTGGTTGTAATGCTGGCTCCGGTACTGAGCTTTACCATGGAAGAAGTATGGCAGTTCATGAAGAAAACCTCCGATATGCCGGAATCCGTACTGATGATGCCCTGGCCGGAAGTTAAAGAAGAATACATCGACCCGGCTCTGGAAAAGAAATGGGAAGACTTCATCGGCATCCGCAGTGAAATTACCAGAGTTCTGGAAGTTGCACGCAAAGCCAAAACCATTGGCCATTCCCTTGATGCCAAAGTTGAACTTTATGCCGAAGGCGAAGCGCTTGCAGTGCTCAAATCCGTAGAAAAAGATTTGCCTGCACTCTTAATCGTATCTCAGGAAGAACTGCATGAAGGCGTTGGTGAAGCAGGCGAAGCAACAACCCGCGAAGATTTAAAAGTTGCCGTTAAAGCTGCCGAAGGCCATAAATGCGAACGCTGCTGGATTTACAGCGACACCGTTGGCCAGGACGCAGAACACCCAACCCTGTGCGCACGCTGCGCCGAAGCAGTTAAATAAAGAGCTTAGAAAATAAATAAAATGACAAAACAGCCTTTTACTTACAAAAATAGGTAAAAGGCTGTTTTTATGCTAAATTTCTTGATTAACTACTATTGAATAGGGTATAATAAAACTGGAAGGTGAAAATTTTTGATAATTAAACGAACTTTTATTCAGACAAGTGCATTTACAAAATCATGGAAAGAATTAGGTTTTAATGACAGTGATTTAAGAAGGCTTGAAAACGAACTTTTACAAAATCCAAAAATAGGAAATGTTATCAGAGGAACAGGACGATTGCGAAAAATGCGTTTTGCTTTTGAAGGCAGGGGCAAAAGCGGCAGTACCAGAGTGTGTTACGTAGATTTTGAAATTAAAGAAACCATATTTTTATTGGCTGTATTTGCTA
>OLZF01001548.1_pt1 | contig 15581 bp, 12 predicted proteins | sample 1674391 | NCBI WGS metagenome assembly OLZF01 (sample SAMEA103958166, study PRJEB25191) | human gut metagenome | biome: human-associated habitat [ENVO:00009003]; feature: intestine environment [ENVO:2100002]; material: feces | place: Germany | collected 2013/2015
CAAGTGACCTGATGGAAAAACTTGGCCAGAATACAGCGGCTGCCAATCAGGTGCTGGCTGCAGCAGATAATTCGTTTATGACAGATCCTAATGGGTTGAATCTGCGCGACTACCAGATCAAGGCCATTGATAAGGCAACAGAGGCAATCGTTGACGGCAAGAGAACGGCCTTGCTTGCAATGGCCACCGGAACGGGCAAAACCCGTACTGTTCTGGGACTTATCTACAAGATGCTGGAATCCAAGCGTTTCCGTCGTATTCTTTTCCTTGTGGATCGAGTGTCCCTCGGTGAGCAGGCAATGGACACCTTCAAAGATGTCAAGCTGAAGGAACTGCTGACGCTGGACAAAATATATGAGATCAAAGCGATCGATGACAACATCATCAATCTGGAAACCAAGGTCAGCATTTCAACGGTGCAGGGGCTTTTGAAACGCACGATTCTGGCTGAAGAACCGGATTTGATGCCCGGTGCATTTGATTTGATTATTGTGGACGAAGCCCACCGAGGCTATATTCTTGACCGTGAAATGACGGAAGAAGAAATCCTCTACGATAATCAAGATGATTATATGAGCAAGTACAAGCAGGTTATCGAGTATTTCGATGCGGTGAAAGTTGCCTTGACTGCTACGCCCGCCCTGCACACGACCGAGATTTTCGGGGAGCCGGTCTATACCTACAGCTACCGTGAGGCGGTTATCGATGGCTGGCTGGTGGATCACGATCCTCCGTATCTGATTAATACGGATTTCATTGAAAATGACGCACAGTTCAAGAAGGGTGAAACCTTGGCGCAATATGACCCCAACACCAATGAACTTTTGAACGGTGCAGTTTTGGACGATGAAATGGATTTCGATGTGTCGGAGTTCAACCGCAAAATTGTTCTGCCGGATCATACCCGCAAGGTGCTGGAAGAAGTTTCGACCTACCTGAATCCGGAAAGTGGAGAAAAGACGCTGATTTTTGCGGTGAATGATGCACACGCTGACCGTATTGTGGATACGCTCCGAGAGATTTACAAGCCCTATGGCATTTCCAATGATGCCATTATGAAAATTACGGGCAAAACTGCCGGCGGCAACAAAAAGAAGATTTTGCAGGTGATCAAACAGTTCAAGAACAACCAGTACCCCAACATTGCCGTAACAGTCGACCTGCTGACTACCGGAATCGATGTGCCGGCCATTTGTAATTTGGTGTTTATGCGCAAGATCAACAGCCGGATCCTCTTTGAGCAGATGCTGGGTCGCGCTACGCGCCTTTGCCCGGAAATCGGAAAGACGCACTTCAATATCTTCGATGCAGTTCGCGTGTACGAGGACTTGGACGACACTTCCAATATGAAGTCAGTCTCCGTCAGCAAATCAATGGCTGAATTGTTGGAGGATTTGTTCCGTCCGGGTGAATCCAGCAAACAGCCTGTCAAAGATCGCATTTTGGCAAGATTGCAGCGTAAGAGCAACAATCTGACCGATGAGCAAAAGTATGATGTATCCGAGCGCTTGGGCGAAAAAACAATTCGGGAATATGCGAAGGAATTGAAAAGCTGTACAGAGGAAGCTTTTGTGCGACGCTGCCGGGAGGATAAGGATTTCCTGCTTTGGTTTGACAACCTGAAGGGCAAAAAGCGCGGACATTACTATTCCGAAAAGGAAGATACCCTTTTGGAAACGACCCGCGGCTATGGTGACACGGAAAAACCGCAGGATTATCTGGACTCTTTTGTAGCCTATGTTAATGAGAACAAAGACCGTATCGAAGCGATCCGCATAGCCTGCACCCGCCCCAGCGATATGACCCGGGCGCAGCTTCGGGAGTTAAAGCTGGAACTGGATAAGGAGAATTTCACCGAGAGCAGCTTGAATGAAGCGGCCAGCGCGGTGAGCAATGAACGGATCGTGGCAGACATTATCGCCTTTGTTCGTCGGGCTGTACTTAAAACGCCACTGGTGAACCACGATGACCGCGTGAAAATGGCCTTTTCTAAACTGATTTCGGCGCATCACTTTAACAAGATGCAGCTGGATCTGCTGGAAAAGATCAAGGTATATATGCTTCACGAGAGCATCCTCAATACCGAGACCTTTGAGGCACCGGCGTTCAAGATGGATGGTGGTTTCGCACGCTTTAACAAGAAGTTTGGCGGGCAGCTTGCGGAGATCATCCGCGAGATCAACACTTATATTTACGAAGGAGCAGCTTAAATGAGCACGCAAGATATTGTACAGAAACTTTGGAACCTCTGCAATGTGCTGCGGGATGACGGTATTACTTATCACCAGTATGTGACAGAACTGACCTACATTCTGTTTTTGAAAATGGCCGATGAGACCGGTGCAGATAAGGATATTCCCGAAGCATATCGTTGGGGCTCTTTGACCAGCCGTTCCGGTATTGACCTGAAAAAGCACTACTATACGCTGCTCAGCAAGCTGGGCGAAGAATCCGTTGGCCGCGTGGCACAGATTTACGCCAACGCATCCTCCAGCATCGAGGAGCCGAAAAATCTCGAAAAAATCATCACGGAGATTGATAAGCTGGACTGGTATGAGGCCAAAGAGGAAGGTCTGGGCGACCTGTATGAAGGCCTTCTGGAGAAAAACGCCAATGAGAAGAAGTCCGGTGCCGGTCAGTATTTCACCCCTCGTGTGCTGATCGATGTGATGACGGAACTCATCAAACCCCAGCTGGGCGACAAGTGCTTTGACCCGGCCTGCGGTACTTTTGGCTTTATGATTGCAGCCAACCGCTATGTCAATGCGCATAACGATATGTATGCACTCTCTGACCGTCAGGCGGATTTTCAGCAGAACAAAGCGTTCAACGGTGTGGAGCTGGTGCACGAAACCCATCGCTTGGCATTGATGAATGCCTATCTGCACAATATGAATGCCAATATCACATTGGGGGATTCTCTCGCACAAAGCGCCAAGGGATTGAAAGATTTTGATGTCATTCTGACCAATCCGCCCTTTGGCACGAAAAAGGGCGGTGAGCGTGCGACCCGAGATGATATTTCTTTCCAGACCTCCAACAAGCAGCTGAACTTCTTGCAGGTGATCTATCGCAGCCTGAAGGCGGACGGCAAGGCCCGCTGCGCCGTGGTACTGCCGGATAATGTGTTATTTGCTGCCGGTGACGGTGCCAGCGTGCGCCGGGAACTGATGAATTTCTGCAATCTGCATACCATTCTGCGCTTGCCTACCGGCATTTTCTATGCACAGGGCGTCAAGACCAATGTGCTGTTCTTTACCCGCGGGACAATCGAGCAGGATAACACCACCGAGGTTGCGTTCTACGATATGCGCACCAATATGGACAGCTTTGGTAAGACTCGGCAGCTGCACAAGAGTGATTTCGACGAGTTTGTGGCAGGGTATGAAGACCCGTCCAAGCGCACGGGCGAGCGCTGGAGCAAATTCACTCGTGAGGAGATCGCCAAGAATCCGGACGATAGTCTTGACCTTGGCTTGATTCGTGACGACTCCATCGTGGATTATGACGATCTTCCTGACCCTGTAGAAAGCGGCGAGGAAGCGATTGCAAATTTGGAGGAAGCGGTCGATCTGCTGAAAAGTGTTGTGCGTGAGCTTCGTGCTCTGACGGAGGAAAAGTGATGGCAAGAGCAAAAAAAGAAACCGCCCTCACGCCCGAAGAGCGGTTGCAGGCAGCTTTAGTGCCGGATTGGGAGTGGCCGTACAAGCTGCCAGAGAATTGGTGTTGGACAAGAATCGGTATGGTTAGTAATTTTGAACGCGGAATTACTTTCCCAGCAGCCGCAAAAGAAGCTGCACCAACTGAGGATAATATTCCGTGCCTTCGCACAGCAAACGTGCAAGAAAATCTTGAAATTGACGATATGATATATGTCAACAGAGACTTTATGAAGGGAAATATCGCAAAACTGGTGCGTGAAAACGACATTATTATGTCTTCGGCGAATTCCAGAGAGCTTGTTGGTAAATCTTCTTTAGTAACACATATTCCTTTCCCTATGACTTTTGGCGGTTTTGTTCTTAATATAAGAGCGAAAGAAATGTCCAGTAAATATTTGTTCTATTTCTTGCGGCACGAATTCCTTGCAGGGAAATTCATCGGAGAATCTTCACAGACAACGAACATTGCAAATATCAACACAACGACGCTAGGAAACTACGAAATCCCTCTCCCGCCACTTCCCGAGCAACAGCGCATTGTTGACCGCATCGAAAGCCTGTTTACCAAGCTGGACGAGGCCAAGGAAAAGGCACAGGCTGTGGTGGATAGCTTTGAAACCCGCAAAGCCGCTATTCTCCACAAGGCCTTCACCGGTGAACTGACTGCGAAATGGCGGGAGGAGCACGGCGTCTCAATAGATAATTGGAAAACTACTCGATTTGACAGCGTTGCAGCTATTAGAAGCAACTTAGTTGACCCTGCAGAGTATCAGAGTTTTCCGCATATCGCTCCAGATAATATTGAGAAAAAAACTGGTGTGCTGCTTGAATATCATACGATTGCCGAAGATGGTGTGACCAGCGGTAAACACCGCTTTTACTCAGGACAAATACTCTATTCAAAAATTCGACCTTATTTGTCAAAAGCGGTTGTTGTTGATTTCGATGGGTTATGCAGTGCAGATATGTATCCTATTGAAGCATACCAAAACGCAAGGTGCCTTTGGTATTATATGCTATCAGATGAGTTTTTACTTCAGGCATCGACTGCTGGTTCTCGTTCTGTTTTGCCAAAGATTAACCAAAAAGAGTTATCTGCGTTAACTGTGCATCTTCCGACAAATGATAGAGAGCAAGAAGAAATCGCTCGAATCCTTGATGAACTTTTTGATAAAGAGCAGCAGACCAAAGAAGCCGCCGAGGTAGTCCTTGACCAAATCGACCTGATGAAAAAATCCATTCTCGCCCGTGCCTTTCGCGGCGAACTGGGTACGAATGACCCAAGCGAGGAGAGCGCGGTGGAACTACTAAAGCAAATATTTTAAAAGTGAGGTAAATACATGAGGATCCAAAGAGTTTCAATTAAAGAATTTAAAAACCTGAAAGGGTTTGATTGCATCTTTTCGGGATCCAATACTGCTGTATTTATTGGTAGCAATGGTTCCGGAAAGTCAAATCTTCTCGAAGTGATTACACGGGCATTTAGCAATGCTCAAAATGTCGCGTGCAGCAAGCCGCTTCCGCTCATTTCTCCGAAAGAAAGGCCTGATTTGCAAGACTGTGTAATAGAGTATTCTGTCGCGGATACAAACTATACTTTAAAGTATAACTGCGATATGGGAGGTTTGTTTTTAAATGCAGATCCGGCTCTTAACAACCCGATCAGAGAGAAAATTGAAATCTGGTGTGACGACAAAATTTTACCTCAGAGTGAAGTAAAAAAAGCCTTGCCTGATATTGTGTTGATATATTATGCAGGCGAAACACAGCGTCAAAAAGGGCTTGCTGAAACCACCTACGACACACTTTATGAGAGAAGGTTGATAAGAGCCAAAACCTCTGATTTGCCCGGTTTGCGGTATCTAGATTGCTATGATACGGGAGATTTAACTCTTTTATTGGCAGCTGCTTCTGCATACCAAGGAGATTATTATCGCGAGTTAATCGATCTTTTGGACTGTGGAGAAATTGTCCCGAAGTTTAGTCTCATATTGAGAAAACCTCCCAAAGGAAAAGGTACCGCTGATACATATTGGGGAGCAACTGGTTTTGTCAAGCATTTTCTCGATGATTTGCGTAAAGGAGTATCTGCAACAAGAGATTTAGACTCTCAGTATTTCATGTTTTTCAATAATTCCATTGAACTCAAAAAAGTATCTGCTAATGAATTTGATCTTTTTTCAAAGCTTAAGGCATTGAAGTATTATGGATATCTTGATCACGTTGGAATTGAATTCACGAAGCGCGATGGGGCGCACTTCTCAGCCTCGCGGTTGAGCGAAGGTGAAAAGCAACTTTCCTTATTGCTTTTGCTAACAGCATTTACGGCTAAAAATGAAGCTCTCTACCTGTTTGATGAATTCGATACTTATCTCCATTTAAATTGGCAAAAGGCGTTTTCCCAAATGTTACATGCTACTGATGTCGCTGGCCAAATGGTGATAACGACTCATTCTCCTGCAACGGTTGCTGGAATGCAGAGAAAAGATGTGTTTATTATGCATGATGGACGTTGCAAAAATGTGCCAAGTGAAACATACAACCGATCGCTTAATGAGATTATGGAAGAGCATATGTTGGTTTCGATGAGACCTGCCAAGTATAATGATCTAGTGCAGGAATTCAGAGAGTCAGTGATGCTTGGCAGAAAAGATTTGGCTGAAGAAGCTCTGATAAAAATTAGAGAGATTGTGGGTAAATCCGATCCGTTTTTCATTACGGCAAAGATTGCTCTGAATAGGATGAGTTGAAAATGAAATATATACATAAGAACCCCGAACCTATTGGGTTGAGTCAGTACAAACAGACCCCAAATGCTTCTTATATGGGCTTGAGGAAGAAAAAAGCATTATATCGTGCGGTAAAACTTAGTTTAGCTCAAGAGCAAGGGTTTATTTGTTGCTATTGTGGGAGACGTATATCTGGAGCATCCTCTGATACACAAATTGAGCATCTTTATGCAAAAGGAACGCCAGTTTACGATGAAATGCAATTAGACTATGAAACGAATTTACTTGCATGCTGTGATGGTGGTAAACAAGAGCGTAGTGGAGGTGCAATTCGCAAGGAAGACTTATTCTGTGAATCATTAAAAGGAAATACTATTCTTCCCGTTAATCCTTTATGTGTTGAGTGCGAAAATAAGTTTCTATTTTCCGATGATGGAGAAGTCATAGGAGTAAGTAAGGATGCAGAAGTAACAATAAAAATACTAAATTTAAATTCTCCTGTAATTAAAAACATGCGAAAATATGCAATAGATAATTACGCTCTTTATCCTATTACCGATTGGCAGGCAGAGTTGGACAGACTCGCGAACAAAAATTCTGACGGGCAATACGAAGAGTTCTGTTTTGTTTTGAAACAATACATAGAAACCTTTCATGCTTCCGAATTAAGACAAGTTGCAACGGTATAACAATAAAACAAACTTTAATTAATTATTTGAAAAAATAATGTGACCTGAAAGGAGTCTGCAATGACATCAATATCATTTAAATATTTAGAAGACAAACTGATTCTTTGTTATACTCCCGTAATTGGTCTCGATGATATTACAAAGCGCCTTGATACAGAAGATGGTGTTCCAATAAAACATACCTTTTGGGTGACAAAACATTTGTTGTGTAATGACGTTGAAGAAGATAATGATGGGGAAGAAACTTTGCACTTCCACATCGGAACGGTTGGCGAAGTATATACCCAACTTGATTCGGAAGTTTTTAGTACAGATCATTCTTTCTATTTTGGCGCTGGATTCAGCGTCCAATGTAGAATGGACGGGCGAAATAGCTCGGCTGAAGAGACGTAATAAGGACAATCAGTATGAAGAATACTGCTTTGCCGTTATATGCTTTATAGAGCATTATCTTGCGATTTGATATATAAGCCAGACTCAAATGTATCTGTGCTTATCCAGCTTATTAAGCAATACATATAAGTGAAAAGAAGTTTTAGAGGCGCAGCCTTCGGAGAAATCCGTAGGCTGCGCCTCTTTTTGCGTTCAGATAAAAATGTTTGAGAAATTTCTCGAAACACCCTGCCAAATGGCACCCCTTATTCAGAGTAAGTAGAAGGATCTTTTGAAAAGTTGAGAGGGTTTTTCAAATTACTTTGCCAAAATCTTAAAAAAATTCCCAATTGATTAGTGGGGAGGTTCGCAGAAAAATTCTCAAAAGTTTTTTCGTTCAAATCCGAAAAAATTTCCCAGTTGGTTAGTAGAGAGACTTTCAAAGAATTTTTTCAAAATTCCTTCGTACAAATCGAAAAATTTTTCCCAGTTGATTAGTGAGGAGGTTAAAAAACAGCCCTTCTCGCTGGCTACCTATTGAGGGGACTGTCTCCCTGTGTACCTTGAAAAATGAATCGCCGCCTCCAAAGGATATGCTTCCGGCAAGTGCCGCCACGACTTCCCGAAAAAGGAACGAGCGCACCAAAGAAGCGATACGCCGTGGTGAGACTCCGGGGCAGGAACGATACAGATGAGCGGCAGCAAGCAAAAACCGTCGCAGAAATGCGGCTTCAGAATAAGCAAAGGAGGTTCAAGCTTATGAAGAAAAATGAGCTCAGAGAGCTTTATCAGATGATGTTTCCGGAATACCCGGACATTGTGACCGTTAAAGAGCTTCGGGAGATGCTGGGTATCAGCCGCAAGCTGGCGTACAAGCTGATCGACTATGGGTACATCCACGCCGTGAAGATCGGCACGACGCTGAAGATCCCGAAAATCAGCGTCATCAACTATGTGATGGAGAAAGAGGTGAAAAAGGTTGGATGAGATCAAGCGCATGACGCCCGCCCAAAGGGCACGCTGTAACCGGTTAATCCGGAGGCTGTGCGCCAACTATGATGGCGGCAATTGCCTGCCGCTGGATGACGGCGAGGGCTGTGTGTGCGTGCAGATGATTTCTTACTCGCTGTTGTGCAAGTACTTCCGGCGGGCGGTTCTGCCCGCCGACAAGGTACTCTGCGCCGATATTTACCGGCAGCGTACACGGACCTGCGAATGGTGCGGAAAGCCCTTTGCACCCGGCAGCAACCGGCAGAAATACTGCCCGGAATGCGGGCGCTCCATCCGGCGCAAGCAGAAGGCGGACTCGGCCAGGCGGCGGCGCAGCGTCGAACATTAAGCGTCTGAAAAGCCTTGATTTCCAAGGCTTTTGGGATAGCAAAGCGGGGGCGGGTGACCGTTTCCATCCGCCCCCGCCAAAATCCACTTTTAACATTCTACAAAGGAGAATTCTATGGACAACAAACTGAAAACCGTGGACGCAGAGACCTTGCTGTCCACGCCGATGAGCAAGACGATGTTCATCGTAGACGGCCTTATTTCGCAGGGCGTCAATGTCATCAGCGGTGCCAGCAAGATCGGCAAAAGCTGGCTGATGCTGTGGCTGGGGCTGCAAGTGGCGCAGGGAAATTCCATTTGGGGTTTGCCCACGCTGCAATGCGATGTGCTCTATCTGAGCCTTGAGGACACCCAGCGCCGTATCAAAGACCGGCTCTATAACCTCACCGATAGTGCCCCGGACAACCTGTATTTTGCCGTGACCTCTGGGCTGATCGGCGGCGGGCTGGAGGAGCAGATCACGGATTTCCTGACCGAGCATCCCGCCACCAAGCTGGTCATCATTGACACGCTGCAAAAGGTGCGGGACTCCAAGGGCAGCACCGGAAAAGCAGGAATGTACGGCAACGATTACGATGACATTTCCTCCATCAAGCGCATTGCCGACGGCTTCAACATCGCCATTTTGCTGGTGCATCACCTGCGAAAGCTGCAAGACAGCGACGATCCCTTTAACGATGTCAGCGGCTCCACCGGTATCATCGGCGCTGCGGACACCAACTTCATCCTGCGCCGCAAGCGCAACGGAAACGCCGCTACGCTACTGGTCAGTGGGCGGGATGTGGAATATCAGGAGCTGACCTTGCAGTTTAACGACCTTGTCTGGGAGCTGGTGGAACGCAAGAACAGCGAGGATATTCACAAGGCGGAGCTGCCGAAATTTCTGTTTCGGGTGGTGGACTTTATGGAGTGCCGCACCGAATGGGTAGGCACGGCCACGGAGTTGCTGACCGAAATGAAGGAGCAGGAGGTCACGCCCAATATGGTCACGAAGTATCTCGGCCAGTTCGCCTATGAGGTGCTGGAGCCGCTGGGCATCGAGTATCGCACCAAGCGCACAGGCAAAAGCCGACTCATCAAATTTCTGCGCCGTGACGGCGATGACGCAAATGACGCCGGGATCGCTATATAAGGAAATCCCCGTCACAACTGTCATTGCCGTCACAAACCGAAGAAAGGGGGTGAACAAATGCGCAGCAAAAACTACGGAATCAATGTCCGTGTGACCGAGCAGGAGAAGCAGAAGCTGCTGGAAAATGCCCGGTTCTGTTCTCTGACGCTGTCGGAATACTTGCGGCGGCTGGGGCTTGGGAAAGAGGTCAAAGCGGCCATCACGGAGCGGGATTACCGCCTGTTTCGGATGCTGAACGGCCTGAAAGCGGAGCTTCCACAGCTTCAGAAAGAGGAAATTCTGAGCAGGCTGGAAGCAATTTTGAATGAATTAAAGTAAGCGAGAATTACGCCTGCGCAGTCTAAGCGAGCAGACTGTTTTTACTCCTGTCGGAGCCAAACAGTGTATCCGCTTGCGATGCCTGCGTCATCTGAGCGAGCAGTGCGTTTTTACTCCCGGCAGGGCCGGAGCGCAAAACACTCGTTAGGGCGTGCCCTAAGACCCCGAAAGAAAAAACTATGAAAGTGAGGACAACACAATGAGAAAATCGGATTTTACTTTACCCACGCTGGACGATCTGTTTTCCACGCAGGCGGAGCGGGACGATGCCAAACTGGAGCGGGTGCGGAATATTCCACTGGCCGAGCTGCACCCGTTCAAGGGTCACCCCTTCAAGGTGCAGAACAACGAGGAGATGCAGCGGATGATCGAGAGCATCCGCAAGGTGGGAGCCATTACCCCGGCACTGGCAAGGCCGCTGCCCGACGGCGGCTACGAGCTGATCTCCGGCCACCGGCGACTGGCGGCGTGCCAGGTGCTGGGTGTCGAGACGATGCCCGTTATCGTCCGGGAGCTGTCCGACGATGAAGCGGTGATCGCAATGGTGGACGCCAACTTGCAGCGAGAGACCATCCTGCCCAGCGAAAAGGCGTTTGCCTACAAGATGAAGCTGGATGCGCTGAACCATCAGGGTATGACTTCTGGACAAGTTGGCCAGAAGTGGTCGAGAGAGAAAATGGCCGATGAAGCCTCAGACAGTGGACGACAGATTCAACGCTATATCCGCCTGACCTACCTGATCCCCGAGCTGCTTTCGATGGTGGACGACGGCAAGATCGCCTTCAACCCAGCGGTGGAGCTTTCCTACTTAGACTCGTATCAGCAGCGGGCGGTGCTGGACGCGATGGCGCTGAACGACTGCACCCCGTCCCACGCCCAGAGCATCCGCCTGAAAAAGCTGGCGCAGGAGGGCTTACTGGATGACCAGATAGTCTACGCCGTGCTGGCGGAGACGAAGCCCAACCAGCAGGAACAGCTGAAATTCAAGCGGGAGGAGCTGCGGAAATACTTCCCTTCCGGCTACACCGAGGAGCAGATGCGCCGGGACATCATCAAGGGGCTGGAATTGCTGAAGCGGCAGAGAGAACGAAACCGGGATGCCCGCTGATTCGTACCGATACGGCTACGATAAAACAATTCGCAGAATAGAGAGAACCCCAAACCGATGGTATACTGATGCTGTCGGTTTGGAGTTCTGTTCTGCAAATACAAAGGACAGGAGGAAATGAAATTGGTAGCAGGACATCTGACATTGAAAAACGGCAAGTATTATGCCGTGTTGAACTACAAAAACGCCGGAGGGCAGCGAAAAACGAAATGGATCTCGCTGGGGCTTTCCGAAAAGGGAAATAAGCGCAAAGCCGAGTCAGAACTGGCAAGGCTCCGAGCGGAATTTGAGCCGCCCAAAGAAGTGGGCGACCTGAGCAGTGATATGCTGTTCGCCGACTATCTGCTGGAATGGCTGGAGATCGCCAAGGGAAGGCTGGCCCACGCAACCTACGGTGCCTATCAAGGACTGCTGAAAAGCACCATCGTCCCTTATTTTCGCAAGAAGAAATTGACACTGCGGGAACTGGAAGCCCGACATTTGCAGATGTTTTATTCTGAAATGCTCAGGCGGGTCACGCCCAATACCGTTATACATTATCACGCCGTCATTCACTCGGCACTGAAATATGCGGTCAAGACCGATATGCTGATCCAGAATGTGGCGGACAAAGTGGACCGGCCCAGAAAGAACAGCTTTCAGCCGGTCTTTCTCTCGGCGGAGGAGATGCAGAAGATGTTTGAAGCTCTCCGGGGCACTAAACTGGAGCTGCCGGTGCTGGTGGCCGCCTTTTACGGACTTCGCCGTGGCGAGGTGGTGGGCTTGAAATGGGATGCCATCGACTTTGAGCAGGGCACCATTTCCGTAAAGCGCACCGTGACCTCAACGATCATCGACGGCAAGTATCAGGAGTTCGAGCAGCAATCCGCCAAGACCAAGTCCAGTCTGCGCACCCTGCCGCTCATCGGCAGCTTCCGGGAATACTTTATGCAGGTGAAAGAGGCGCAGGAGCTGAACAAGCAGGTCTGCGGCAACTGCTACAACTATGAATACGATGGCTTTGTATTCGTGGATGAGTTGGGCGAGCGGATGCGGGTGGAATACCTGACCAACGCATTTCCGAAATTTCTGGAGAGTCACGGTTTGCGCCGGATGCGCTTTCACGATCTGCGTCACAGCTGTGCCAGCTTGCTGCTGGCCAACGGCGTCCCCCTCAAACACATTCAGGAGTGGTTGGGGCACAGCGACTTTACCACCACGGCGAACATCTACGCCCACTTGGATTACAAGTCCAAGATCACTTCGGCGCAGGCGATGGAGACAGGGCTTGCTCTGCCGGAGGGCGGCGACTTCAGCAGCCGCTGGAGTTCGATCAGTGCCGGGGAGAACAGCTGATTTTCTCCCCTGAAAACCGAAAATCGTGCGGGCTTTGCCCTTTAGGCAAAAATTAAAAAGCCTGTAAACGGGCTTGTTTACAGGCTTTTTGTGGCGGAGAGTTAGGGATTCGAACCCTAGAGACCTTTCGGTCTACAGCATTTCGAGTGCTGCACCTTCGACCACTCGGACAACTCTCCGTGTCTATTTTCGTCCGGTTTTCTTTCCAGAAATTTGCTCAAAAATTCGTTGGGGAGAAAACAGGAGAGACGGCAAAAAATATTCGATTTTGAGATTTTCTGTGTTGAGGAATATCAAGGAGAATCAGGGGGACGAAATTCCCAGATCCCGCCGAAATTTCGAGTCAGGGCCGTTATGACCACTTCGATACCTATCCATGGACGCGTTTCACGAACGCACGGATGATTATAACCAATCCCGCGAAAAAAATCAAGTATGGCGGTGGAATTTCTGCAAATTCTGTTGTATAGTACTTTTGTTCGCGCCGATTCGCGGCGCAAATACGCATAAAAAGGACACCATCACCGTGGACGATATGAAAAAAGAGGCCGAACGGGAAGCGCGCACCATGTGGCAGTTCATCCGCACGTTTCTCAAGTGGCTCATCATCGCGGGCGTGACCGGCGGCATCGGCGGGCTGGTCGGCTCGGCCTTTCACCTGAGCGTGAACTGGGCGGCGACGCAGCGCGCCGCGCACCCGTGGCTGCTGTGGCTGCTGCCCGTGGGCGGCCTGCTCATCGCGGCCATCTACCGCCTGACCAAAATGGAAAACAAGAACACCAACGCCATCATCGACGCCATCCATTTCGGCGACAAGGTGCCGCTGCTGCTCGTGCCGGCGATCTATCTGTCGACCGTCATCACGCATCTGTTCGGCGGCAGCGCCGGTCGTGAGGGCGCGGCACTGCAGATCGGCGGCAGCCTCGGCTGCTACGTCGGGCAGCTGTTCCGCCTCGACGAAAAGGACATGCGCATCGCCACGCTCTGCGGTATGAGCGCTGTGTTCTCGGCTCTGTTCGGCACACCGCTGACGGCGACGATCTTCGCGCTCGAGGTCATCAGTGTCGGCGTGTTCTATTACTCCGCGCTCGTGCCGTGCATCGTCGCATCGCTCGCCGCGCTCGCGATCTCGAACGCCTTCGGCATCGCGCCGACGCAGTTTACATTCGCGCTCACGGCCGTGCCGAAATTGCTGCTGCTGCGCGTGGCGGCGCTCGCCGCCGTGTGCTCGCTCATGAGCATCCTCTTTTGCGTGACCATGCACGGCACGGAGCGGCTCTTTGCCAGCCGCATTCCGAACACGTGGCTACGCATCGCCGCCGGCGGCGCGATCGTGGTCGTGCTGTCGCTGCTCGTCGGCACGGGGGACTACAATGGCGCCGGCATGGACGTCATCACCCGCGCCATCGAGGGCGGGCAGGCCGCGCCGGACGCGTTTTTCTGGAAGCTGCTGTTCACTGCCGTCACCATCGGCAGCGGGTTCAAGGGCGGCGAGGTCGTGCCGACGTTTTTCATCGGCGCCACGCTCGGCTGCGTGCTCGGCGGGCTGCTCGGCATCCCGGCCGGGTTTGCCGCGGCGCTCGGGCTCGTGTGCGTGTTCTGCGGCGCGGTCAACTGCCCGATCGCGTCGATGGTGCTGAGCATCGAGCTCTTCGGCGCGGGGCAGCTCGTGTACTTTGCGCTCGCGTGCGGCATCGCCTACATGCTCTCGGGCTACTTCGGGCTCTACAGCAGTCAGAAGATCCTTTATTCCAAGCTCCGGACGGAGTTTATCAACATCCACGCGAAATAAAATGCAAGCGCCATGCCCGGACGCGAAACGTGTCCGGGCACTTTTTTAGCCCGAAAGAAATTATATAATTTGCATATAAATTTATATAAAAACGCTTGACAAAGTTATAAGGCGGGTGTACAATGCACAATGTAAGAAAAAAGAAAGCGGTGACCAACCGATGAAGAAAACACTATACAGCCTCATGCTCAACGAGGAGGTCGTGCGCGAGATCGACCGCATGGCCCACCGCATGGGTACGAACCGCTCGGCACTCATCAACCAGATCCTTGCCGACTACACCTCGGTCGTGACGCCGGAGCGCCGCATCGAGAACATCTTCCACGAGATCGAGCAGCTCGTCGCGCCGGCGCGCGACCTGGTGCCGTTTTTCGCGCCGCACACGACGAGTATGTCGCTCAAGAGCAGCCTGGAGTACAAGTACCGCCCAACGGTCAAGTACGAGGTCGCGCTCTACGGCGACAAGCAGGAGGGCCTCGGCGAACTGGCCGTCATCTTCCGCACCCAGTCGGCGCAGCTGCTGCAGAGCATGACGCAGTTTTTCCGCCTCTGGAAGCAGATCGAGGATGCGCACCTGTCCGGCGTAGAACCGGATTACGCGCTGTACGACGGCAAGTTCGTGCGCACGCTCTCGCTTCCGCCGGATCACGACTACACGAGCGAGGAGATCGCCCGCGCGATCTCGGACTATGTGCAGCTGTTCGACCGGCTCATGAAGGCATACCTCGCCGGGAAGTACACCCCGCCTGAGATCGAGGCGCTCTACTGCGCGCAGCAGCAGCGCGCGCAGATCCTTATCTGATCCATTTGCAACCACTCATGAAAGGAGGCGCTGCGTGCCGGAACACGCAGCAACCCGACTATGAACGCTGATAAATTCACCCAAAAGACCATTGAAACCATTCAGACCGCCCAGAGCATGGCGCAGGAAAACGGCAACCAGTATCTCACGCCGGAGCACCTGCTCTATGCGCTCGTCGATGCCGACGGCGGCCTGATCGGCACCCTGCTCGGCCGCATGGGCGTGGACTGCAACGCCGTGCTCAGTGAGCTCGACACCGCCATCAATCAGCTGCCGAAAGTCTCCGGCGGCAGCGGCGAGGTGT